>Ga0164290_1000117_pt1 | contig 295004 bp, 244 predicted proteins | sample Micstemetagenome_FD_108782 | JGI IMG/M metagenome (GOLD analysis project Ga0164290, IMG submission 108782) | Contaminated culture microbial community from soil near Moab, Utah, USA - Microcoleus steenstrupii SON62 (Illumina Assembly) | ecosystem: Environmental > Terrestrial > Soil > Soil crust... | reverse complement strand
TCACCGTCCAAAAGGAGGTGTCTCGTGGTGGCCCGAACCTCCGGGGCGGGCCGCTGAGCCCATGAAAACAGGCGATTTCGGCCCGGCTCGGAGATCCGGGCCACCAAAGGCACGCCCGAGATTAACCGGCGAACGGAGAGGTGGAGTGTGAAGGCAAGAGACAAAGTCACGGACTCGGGCGTCGTCGCGGCGATGACCCTGCGAGAGAGTCATACGGATCACCGTCCAAAAGGAGGTGTCTCGTGGCGCCCGAACCTCCGGGGCGGGCCGCTGAGCCCATGAAAACAGGCGATTTCGGCCCGGCTCGGAGATCCGGGCCACCAAAGGCACGCCCGAGATTGACCGGCGATCCGTATCATGCCAATCACAGTTGATGCACGCGTGTCTTTCGCGAGCCGGGCCGTGTGTGCCTTTGTTCCCGGGTCAAACGGCCCGATCCGGAGGCTCGGGCCACCACCGCGCCGCGCGAGGCTCAACAGTGATTGGTATCCGTGGTACACGATCCGCGTTGGTCGAGCCGGTGTGCGGAGCGGCGAGAAGAAAAAGAAAACCGCCCGGCGCTTGTGGGCGTCGGGCGGTGAGACTTCACAAATCAGACGGTGTTGAAACCGTAGTGAGACTTAGAAGAGGAGCTGGAACTGGAGGCGGAGAGCGATCTCGCCCGCGTCGCTGGCGCCGAGGACGCCGCTGTTGGTGCTGCCACCAACGGTGCCGATCGACGAGGTCTGGAAGGCGGTGTTGCTGACGGTCGGGCTGAAGACGCCCTGCTGGAAGTAGGTGGTCTCGGTGAGGGAGATCACGGCGTCGGCGGTGATCTTGGCGGCGTGGCTCTCGGGGAGGATGTAGTAGTTGCTGCCGATGGTCAGGAAGTGGAAGGTGTCGGGGTCGAGGGCGGCCGCGCCGGTGCCGCTGATCTTCGAGTCGACGAAGAGGCCTTCGTAACGGGCGAAGATTTCGCAGTTCTCGGTGGCGAAGACGCCGCCCTGCACGAGCAGGCCGAAGGTGTCGGTGGTGGAGCGCGAGTCGCCGTCGGTCGAGGAACCGAGGAGGGCGGCGAAGGCGTTCCAGCCGGCGCCTTCGATCGAGGCGTCGATGGTGTAGAACGAGAGACGGTTGCCGTTGCCGGCCTGCGAGCTCACGCCCGCGACATTGCCAACAGCCGCGCCGCGGGTGTTGCCCGTGTTGCCACCCTGCTCGTGGTGGAACGCGGCGCCGACCATCGCGGCGAAGTCCTGGCTGCGGAAGCTGGTGAAGTCGTTGAAGCGGCTCCACTCACCGGCGAACTTGAACTCGCCGCGGAGGCTGAGGGCCCAGTCGGCCTCGCCGTTGGCGCCACCGGCGCCGATCAGGTTGGCCGGGGGGGTGTTGTAGTCGGTGTTGGCCGAGCGAAGGCCGTCGGAGAAGGCGGCCATGCCACGGAACGACTCGGCGCTGTAGCCGAACTCGATGCCCTGGCTGCGGCCCTGGGTGAAGACGTTGTTGAGGAACGAGAAATCGGCGGCGAGCTGGCTGGTGTCGCCGACGAGTTCTTCACGGCTGGTGGGGAGCTTGAACTGGCCCCACTTGACGTAGGTGCCGTTGTCGAACGCGTAGCGGCCCCACGCGTCCTCGAGGCCGAAGCCGCTGAGGTCGCTGGAGTTCGCGCCACCGGGACCAGCGCCGACGTTGGTCTGGCTGCCGTTGAACGCGCCGCTGAGACCGAAGGTCATGTCGGGGTTGATGATGTTGCCGCCGAGGCTGATGCGGGTCAGGGGCATGCTGAAGCCGCTGGTGAACTGGTCGTCCTTGTTGACGCCCGTGCCGACGGGAACCTTGTTCGCGCCCGACGCGCTGTCGGGGCGGAAGTCGGCGGTGTAGCGGAACTTGACGACGCCGCCGATGGTGAGCTTGTAGTTGCCGCTCTGATCGGAGATGGTGAAGCCGTTCGCGCCCGACGAGGCCGGGGCGAGGAGGCTGCTGCGGGTCTGGGCGTCGGCCGCCAGCTCGGCGCTGTAGGCGCGGCTCTGGTCGGGGTTCTGCGCGAAGGCCGGGGCAACGCTGAGGGCGGCGCCGGCAACGAGCACGATCTTGCTGATCTTCGTCATCTTGAGAAACTCCTCAAAAGGGCCCCGCACGCGTCTCCGAGCGTTTGGGGTTGTCAACACCGTCCGATCGAAGGTCGGCGAGATGCCGCCCCTTCGGACAACGACTTTCTTCCACCGGAGAACCCGGCGATCCCACGCGACCGGTCGCACGAGCGACCGAGGCATTCGAGCCTTGACATGGGCCACCCGCCCATGCCGCCGTCGCTTTGCCCGAGGCATCGATCGAGGCGTTGCAAGAACGCGGCCGACCGACTCGGGCCCGGGACGCTCCGCGTCATCCGGCCACCGGGCTCTTGTTCCTTCGGCGACGGTCGCTCACACGCGACGGCCACACGGGTCACACGCTGAAGGCGTGCGGCCGATCCGTTGAGCCCACGAGGCGGATCGGCTTACCGGACGAGACCTCGTCCAAGGAGCGAAGCGTACCCGCGCTGATTAGCGAGTGCAAACTCACGCTGTGGGTTTTTCGGCTCGCCCATGGCTGGGACAGGACTTTTGAGCCCGGATCGGAGGAAAATTGGACAAATAACCGACGCGAGCCCGCTCGATATCCGAACAAGTATCCACAATTATCCCCAACCTGGCCCGCGATTTTTCGACAGCGTTGCGACGGCCGCAGGAGTTGAAATGGGCCGTTCTGGGGGCGGCGAGCGCGATTTGGGGTGTCGCCGACGCAGCGTGATGACGCGGCGCGGACCAATTTCACACAACCCAAACGTTTCGACGCTGGTCATTGGGCGGGCACATCTTTACCCTTGGCTCGTCTGGAATCGGACAGGAGCACCATGCCCGAAACCAAGCACATCCTCGTGGTGGATGACGAGCGAGACCTCGTCGAACTTCTCACCTACAACCTCAAGAAGGCGGGTTACCAGACCTCGGCGGCCCACTCGGGGCGTGCCGGGCTGGAACTGGCGACGCGGTCGACGCCCGACCTGATCGTCCTGGACATCATGTTGCCGGAGTTGTCGGGGACGGAGATTGTCACGCGACTGCGCAACAACCCGGCGACGGCGGGCATCCCGATCATCCTGTTGACCGCCAAGGCCGAGGAGATTGACCAGTTGGTGGGGTTGACGGTCGGGGCGGACGACTATGTCACCAAGCCGTTCTCGACCAAGGTGTTGCTGGCACGCATCGATGCGCTGTTGAGAAGGACACGCAAGCCCGCGGAGGGAAGGGGCGTGCTGAGCCTTGGGCCGATCGAGGTGCATACGGAGACGCACGAGGCGTTTGTCGATGGGCAGCCGATCAAACTGACGCTCACGGAGTTCAAGATTCTGTCGAGCCTGCTCCAGGCGCAGGGAAAGGTTCTCTCTCGGTCGATCCTGATGTCCAAGGCGATGGGGCCGGGCGTGACGGTGACCGAGCGCACGATCGATGTGCATGTGACCAGCATCCGCAAGAAACTCAACGACCACGCGCCGATCGTGCGGACGGTGCGCGGCGTGGGCTATCGCGCGACGCTGGAGCCCGAGCCGGGCGATGTCGATGCCCACGCGTGAATGACAAATCACTTCGGGTGGCTGAGAACAACACGGGACAGCGGGCCTGGCTCAAAGATCGGGGTCACCAAAGACATGTCTCACATGTCGAGGGCGACATCGAGGGACGCCGCACCATGGGTGAGTGAGCCGACGCTGAGACGATCGACGCCGGTGAGGGCCTTGGCGCGAATGGTCTTGAGCGTGATGCCGCCGGAACTTTCGAGTTCAATCGCGGGCTGGAGACGATCGCGGAGGCGGACGGCGGCCCGAAGCATCGGCGGCGGCATGTTGTCAAGCAAAACGATGTCGATGACGCCGGGCGGCAGCGTGAGCAGCGCGTTGAACTGTGCGAGCGTGTCGACTTCGACCTGAATGAACTGAAGCGAGCCGCGGCGGCGGGCGGCGGCGGAGGCACGCCGGACGAACGCGGCGAGGTCGCGGGTGGCAACGCCGGCGAGGTGGTTGTCTTTGATGAGCACGGCGTCATAGAGGCCGATGCGATGGCAGGAGCCGCCGCCGCAGCGGACGGCGTACTTCTCGAGCACGCGCAGGCCGGGCGTGGTTTTGCGGGTGTCGTAAAGATGGGCGCGGATGCGCGGATCGGGCGTGTCGCCGTTGTGCATGGCGCGCAAGAACGCCCGCGTGCGCGTCGCGATGCCGGAAAGACGGCCGACGAGATTGAGGAGTGTGCGCTCGGCGCGGAGAATTTCGCGGAGCGGGCCGCCGATGGTGGCGAGGGTTTGGTTGGCGACGGCGGGCGCGGCGTCGGCGTGATGAAGACGGAGTGAACAGCGCGGGGCGAAAAGGCGGATGATCTCGGGGGCGGCGGCGAGACCCGCGATGATGCCGGGCTCGCGAGCGACGAGGCGTGCGACGGCGCGCGTGCGCGGCGGGATCGTCACAAGGCTGGTGATGTCGCCGCGGTCGGCGAGGTCCTCGTCACGCGCGAGAAGCAGAAGACGGGCGACGAGGCCGGTGCTGGAGAGTCGCGTGTAGAGGCGCGAGAGTTCGGCGCGGGTGGGCACAAGCGGAGGAACGGCGGTCGCGGCGCGAGTGCTCGAAGAAGCACCGATCGGCTCGTGGGGTTGCCGATCGGCGGCGCGTCTGGCTTGCGAGCGGCGCGAGCGCGGCATCTTCATTCCGTCTCCGACTTGGTCTTGCGCAGGCGTGTCGGGGAAATGCTGGGCGTGGGGAGCAGCACGTCATCGGAGAGGCCCAGAAGGTCAGCCTCGAAGGCGTGGGCATCGCGGCGGGCCGTGAGTGGGCCGTCGGCGTCGCCGCGCAGGAACTGGCGGATGAGGCGGTCGGCTTCCGGGCGATCCTTGCACTCATCGTCGGTCTGCTTCCGCAGGTGGTCGTACCACTCGCGGGTCTCGACCTTGAGCATGCGGCCTTTGTCGAGCATGGCCATGCGATCGGCAATGGTGAAGGCCGAGTCCATCTCGTGGGTGACGACGACGCTGGTGACGCCGAGTTGTTTGGAGAGCGCGACGATGAGTTGATCGATCTGCGCGCTGGTGACGGGGTCAAGGCCCGCGCTGGGTTCGTCGTAGAAAAGGATCTGCGGGTCGAGGGCGAGGGCGCGGGCGAGCCCGGCTCGCTTCTTCATGCCGCCGGAGATCTGGCTGGGGTACTTGTCGGCGTGCTCGCGGAGCCCGACGAGTTCGAGTTTGATTTTGACCTGGATGTCGATGATGGCTTCGTCAAGATCGGTGTGCTCGCGGAGGAGCAGGGCAACGTTCTCGGCGAGGGTCATGGAGTTGAAGAGCGCGCCGGATTGGAAGAGGATGCCGAAGCGCTTGCGGACGCCGTTCATCGCGTCCTCGCCGAGGCCGCAGATGTTCTGGCCAAAGAGGGTGATGTCACCTTCGTCGGGGGCGAACGACCCGATCATCATGCGGAGCATGGTGGACTTGCCGGAGCCGGAGCCGCCCATGATGACCATGGTCTCGCCGGGCATGATGTCGAAGGTGACGCCGCTGAGGACTTCGCGCCCGTCGAAGCGCTTGACGACGTTTTTGCAGGAGACGACCGGCTCGACGGGGCGTTGGGGCGGGCGCGGAGCGGAGGATGGAGCGGGCGAAGAGACCATGAAAGGCAGGATAGGGGATTTCTCTCGTGGCAAGGAGCCGAAGAAGAAAGCGAGAACGCGTTCGGCATTCGAGGGCGAAAATTCAGCGGATGGGTTTCGCACGGCCTGAAGCGAGTGCATTTTGAGCCGAAAATTCGGGGTTTGAGCGCGTGCGGGATCAGAAACCGCGCCCGCGACGCCGTAAACTTGACCTATGAACAAAGCCCCGACGCTGTCATCGCCCCGTTCCGACTTTGACCTGGCCCGCGAGATTTCGCCTCGGCGAAAGTCCACCGAGGCGCAGGATGTGGACGGGCTGGTGGCCGAGCAACTGGCGCACTTCGGCGTCGACGCCAAGAGCGAGTACGGCAAGCTGCTCGGCGATTTCGCCAAGCACCTCTACTCGGGGCACGCCGATCTGAAGCGGATGTGGGAACAGGGCGTCGGCGAACTGAAGAACCTGCCGCGGAAGGACCGCATCGAGCGGTTCGCGGCCCAGAAGTTCCTGTGCTTCCAACTCGCCAAGATGCTCGACACGCTGCAGCATCCGTTCCGCAGCACCTATCAGAGCATCGTCAACACGCCCGCCACGCGCATGAGCAAGGGCGCGTACCCGATCTTCGACAACGTGACCGCGATCTTCGCCAGCCGCCCCGTGATCACGCGCACCGCGACCTACATCTACGCCTGCGCGGAGTGGGTCGACGACGCGTTCCAAGGCAAGGAGTTGATGCACGAGGTCTACTCGCGCCTGCTCAACCCCACCAGCGTCACGCTGGCCAATCACATCGTCGACATCGAGGCGGGAGAACTGGCCCACGAGTACTTCGCGTGGAACTTCAACTCGGGCATGGCCGCGGTCGATGCGACGCTCAGCCACCTCGTCGGTTATCAGGACATCATCATCGCGAGCCGCAACATCTACGGCGGCGTGTATCAGTTGATGCACGATTGGTACGCCCGCAAGGCGAACCTCGACGTGTCGGTCAACTTCTTCGACGGCTTCACCGTTGAAGACTTCGTCAAGTCCTTCGACAGCGTGTGCGCGAAGAACAAGGACCGCCTCGCCGCCGGTCGTCACGTTTACGTCTATCTCGAGTCGCCGTGCAACCCGCACGGCTATGTGCTCGATGTCCCGGCGATCTGCAAGGAAGCGCACAAGCGCGGCCTCACGGTCATCTGTGATTCCACCGTCGGCACGCCGTTCCTGCATCGCCCGCTGCAGCGCAAGGACCCGCTGGAGCGCCCGGACTTTGTGATCCACTCGTACACCAAAGACCTGTCGGGCCACGGCTCGACGACCGCGGGCGTGGTGATCGGTCGCAACGAGCGGATGTTCATGGGCAAGCACGAGTCGATGCCGGGCACCGCGCCCGACGGCACGCCGCGCACCTACTCGTGGGATGAGACGCTCTTCTGGAACGTCTACTACGTCAAGGGCGCGTTCCTCGACGCCGACAAGGCGTTTGAAGTGCTCAGCGGCATGCACACGCTCGAACTGCGGATGCTGCGCAAGAGCGTGAACACGCTGGCGCTCGCCGAGTTCCTCGGCAACCACCCGGACGTCAACGTCAAATGCAACGCCGCCCCGGGCAATGAAAACTCGGCGATCCGCGAGCGTTGTCTCTACTTGGGCCTGCCCGCGCCGCTGTTCACCATCGACTTTGAAGGCAAGAAGGACGCGAGCGGCAAGAAGACCGGCGGGTTCTCTCGCGAGGTCTTCAAGCGGTTCTTTGACGCGCTGGACCCGACGTTCGGCCATCAGGTGTCGCTGGGACAGCCGAACACCGTGGTGTTGTGCCCGGCGATCACCAGCCACAGCGAAATGAGCGAGCAGGCATTGGAGGATGCGGGCATCGCGCCGACGACGGTGCGCATCGCCGTGGGCCAGGAAGACCCGCGCACGCTCATCGCGCACCTCGTGAAGGCCGCCGAGAGCACGCTGGAGATGGAGCGCCCCGGCTTCGTCGCACGCTTCCCCAGCCCCGAGCAGGCGGACGAAATCTATCGCAAGCACTATGTCGCATCGCACCAGCGATACATCGAGAGCCAGCCGACGTGCGCGGAGATGATGAAGTAAGCGAGAAGAGACAAAGCCTCGCCGTTGATGGGTCTGCTCGAACAAGAGCCGAGGTGCGCAAGCACCCGGCTCCTCATGATGTTATCGAAGGCCAAGGCACCAGTCGCTTGCGCGGCTCGGCTCTTATGACTTCACGAACTTTGCATCGAGAGGAACCCAGGTGCGCAAGCACCCGGCAACAATCGTCCTTCATCGCGATCGCACCCGATTCTGATACGCTCGCCGCATGGCCTTCTCTGGGGTGCCAAGCGACGCGGACGGGCGTGATTCGCGCGGGCTGCGCGGGCCGCCGGCCCGACTTCGAGTGTGTGCGGCACTGCTCGCGTGGTGCCTCGGTTCGCTCGTCTCGTGGCACCTGCCCGACATCGACGCGTGGCGATGGATCATCGCGGCGATCGCATCGCTGGCAATCGCGGCGGCCTTTGCAAGGGTCTCCACTCGCCCGCTCGGTTCGCGCGCCGTTGCCTTCTCATTGCTCTCGGCGGCGTTCTTGGCCTCGGTCGCGTGGACCAACGTGCGCCTGCACCGGCTTGCGGCGGACAACCTGCGCGTTCTCGTGCCCGAGCAGTCGTTGCTCACGCTGCGCGGCCAGGTGATCGAGACCCCGCGGTTGACGCCACCACCGCGGGGTGAACTGGCCAGATTTCGCTTCGCCAGTGCCGACCAATCGCTGCGGCTTGATGTGCGGTCCGTCGTTGTCGCGGGGGATGCGAATGCCAACGACCAGCAGATCCGCGCGCGCGGCACGGTGCGCGTCATCGTCGATGGCCCGGACGCGCTGGGCATCGTCGCGGGCGATGTGGTCGAACTGCGCGGCTTATTTCGTCCAACACGGCCAAGAACGACATCGCAGGGTCCGCCGTTTGCGCCCGATGCCGTCGGCACGCTGTCGCTTCGTGATCGTGGCGCGATCAGAGCCGTGGAGCACTCGGGTTGGTCGCGAGTTCGCGGCGCGTGGCTCGCGGCACGCGCGGCCATGCAACACCGATGCGCCGCGGCGTTGGCGGCCGCCCTGCCACGAACGGGCGCGATGGAAGATGAGGAGAGTCGGGCACTCATGCTCGATCTGGTGCTCGGCCAAGGCACACCGAGCAACCAGCCCGGCGGCGAAGTCGCGCCGACATTGACGCGACTTGGTCTGGCCCACGCCCTGTCGATCAGCGGGTTTCACCTCAGCGTCATGGCTTGGCTCGCGCTGCAAACGCTGCGACTCACCGGCGAGCGCGGGCGCGCGGAATCGCTCCTCGTTGCCGCGTTGGTGCTGCTGTACATGTTCGTCGTGCCGACGTCGTCGCCGGTGGTTCGCGCGGGCGTGCTCACGATCGCAGTGCTGATGGGCGAGGGGCTCGGGCGGCGATATGACCGCGTGACGCTACTCGCGTGGGCCGCGTGGTTGATCCTGCTCGTACGCCCGGTGGAACTGTGGTCGATCGGCTTTCAACTCACGTTCGCGCTGACGGCCGCGCTCGTGTGGATCGGAGCGGCGGCCCACGATCGCGTCTTTGGCGAGCGACTCTTCAAGCCCAGGCCGGGCACGCCGCGATCAATGTCGCGACGAGTCCGCGACACCACGCGCGAGGCGATCAGCACCGCCGTGCTGTGCTGGGGCGTGGGCTCGCCGATCGTCATGGCGGGCGTGGGCGTGCTGAACCCGTGGGCGATGCTCGCGAGCGTACTGGTCGGCGTGCCGCTGACGATCGCACTGGTCGCGGGATACATCACGCTCGCGCTGGGCTTGGTTTTGCCAACACTCGCGGCGTGGTTCGGCCCGTTGCTCAGACTCGCCGCCGGCGGGACAATGCGACTGGCGCACGCCATCGATGCACTGCCGGGCACGGTCATCCGCGTGCCGCCGACGCCGATCGCATGGGCCGCGTGCGCGAGCCTCGCCATCGCGTGGTGGTTCTCGCGCGGCAGACGCCGTTCACGCGGCGTGTTCGCCGTGCTGGCGGTCGGGCTCGGCGGATGGCTCGTGGGCGCATGGACGATCAACGCGGTCGCGCAGCACCGCATCGACCTGCGATTCGATGCCCTCAGCGTGCGCGATGGCAGCGCGGTGCTGGTGCGCAGTCGCGGCGAAGCGCTGCTATTCAATGTCGGCGGCGTAAGCGATGTCGGCCTGCGACGTGTGCCCGATGCGTGCCGCGATCTGGGCGCGTGGCACGTGCCGACGATCATCGTCAGCGGCAGTTCGCAAGCCGTGTCGCTCGGCGCGCCCGACGCCGCGACCATGCTCGGCACACGCCATGTCGTCGTGCCACAGTGGGCGAAGGAGCGGGCCGCACGCGAGCCGAGTCAGCTGTGGGGCTCGCTCGTGCGCGGCATCGAGGAAGCGGGCGCGACCACCCACGCCCTCGCGACGGGAGACACGATCTCGATTGGAGGAGTCACGCTGCGGGTGCTGACGCCCGGCGGGACGAGCGACAGCGCGAACGACGCCGTCGCCGCAACCACGCCGCGCACCCCAATGTCTCTCGTGCTCGAAGCCGCGGCGAGAAACGCGGGCCAGCCGCCGCGCCGCGTCTTGCTCGTCGGCAGGCCCAGCGACGACGAGGCGGACGCCATCATCACAGCGGCGGAGCGAGAGGCCGCCCTCGCGCCCTTCAACCTGCTCGTCAGCGGCGCGAGCGACACGATCACGACACGTCTGGCCAAGCGGCTGGGCGTGGTGCGGGTGCTGCGGACGCACGATCTGGAGCAGAGCACCATGTGGGGTGATGACTCTGAGAACTGAGCCGCGGCGCGACGTCCCGCTGGGCGGCTACCATGGGTCACGGCGGCGGATGGGCCGCCATCGGAGCGTTTGCGTTTATGCCTCACATCATCGCCGAGCCGTGCGTCGGAACCAAGGACACCTCCTGCGTCGAGGTGTGCCCGGTCGACTGCATCCACCCCACCAAGAACGAGGCCGACTTCGGCACCACCGACCAGTTGTACATCGACCCCGACACCTGCATCGACTGCGGGCTCTGCGTCGACGAGTGCCCGGTGAAGGCGATCTTCCCCCAAGAAGACCTCCCAACCGAGTGGAACAAGTACATCCAGGTCAATCTGGCGTACTACAAGAAGTGACGACGGACGATTCGCCTTCCCGCTTCTGGCGCGCCCGCCCCAAGTTTTCAACGGGTTCACATCCCTCGCCGAAGCCGCGGTGTCGCATTTGCGCTAAACCGCATACAACCATTTGCAAAGTCCGATTTTGCGCGCATCTTTGAGTTGGAGCGGTTCGTTCCCACTCTGGAGGTCACTATGCGCTATTCGCAACTGGTTGGTTCGGGTTTGGTTCTCTTCGCCGCGTCGCTGTCCTGTGGACTGGCGTCTGGCCAGATCTATCTGTCTGGCGCGGTCTGGTACGGCGCGGACGCCGCCGGCTCAACACTCACCGAACCGGCCGAGTACGACAACATCGTCGGCACATCGAACAGCGAGGGCCGGCTCAACGGTACCGACCGCGGCACGACGTTCCTGCTCAATGACGGCGCCAACAACTTCACCTACGACCTCGTGGGTGGCGGATACAACGCGATCTCAATGTACTTCTCCTCCGACGCGGGTCCGTTCAGCCGTGCCTTCGGCTCGACGCCCGACCTGGTCGCCTTCGGCAGTACGACCGCGAACACGCCGCTGCTCGGCGCGCTCGTGCAGACCAACGGCCAGTTCTCTGGCACCAAGTCGTACGCCGGCAACAGCAGCTTCACGATGGGCGATCGCGTCGTCACGGTCACCGCCTTCACGCACAGCAACGGCAGCGGCACGTTCACACTCACCGTGACGGCAGTCCCGTCGCCCGCGGGCCTGGGTGTGCTGGCCGCGGCGGGCGGCTTCGCGTGCCGTCGTCGGCGCGCAATCACGAACTGATCGCGTCGTCAGTGTCTCCTGCAACTGCCCGTAGACACGTCAAGTCTTCCGAAACACCCGTCGCGAGGCGGGTGTTTTTCTTTGCATCGCACGCCGTCGCCAGCGTCCTCATGCGGGTTCGCATCGAAGCTCGCGCGGCTTGATGGTGGCCCGAGCCTCCGGATCGGGACGTTCTACGCCAGAAAACAACATTGCCCGGCCCGTCTCGGAGATCCGGGCCACCAAAGACACGACCGAGTTTCAGCGAAGATTGGCGTCAGCACCCCTGCTCGAACTCAGCGACGAACGCGTCGAAATCCTCGAACGTGAGGAAGCCGTCGCAGTTCAGGTCGCTGCTCGCCGAGCCGCCCTCGAACGCGCTCACAAAGGCGTCGAAGTCTTCAAACGTCAGGAAGCCATCAACGTTGAAGTCGGCGGCACAGTACGCCGTCAGCCGCGCTTCCCCGCTGGTAAACGACATGCTGCCCACGAGGATCGACGGACTGAGGACAACGTCGGTCAGGTCAAAGTACGCGATGCCATCGCCGCGAATGCCGACCGTGAGCGTGAGGCCATAGGTGACACTCAGCAGCCCGAGCTGCGTGGTGCCGCTCTGCGTGTCGCTGCCAAGCACCAGCGGCAGCGTGCCCGCGGGGTTGCACGCGTCGCCAGCAAGCCCCGCCGACGCGCCAGTGGCAAAGGACTCGAGCACCGTCGCGATGGGCGTGGGATTGGGATAAAGCGTGCGCAGCACCCCGCTGTCACCCTTCACCAGGCCCGTCACTTCATAGCGGTAGTGCCGCGCGGCATCGATCGTCGCCGGCACAGATGCCGACGAATCACGCGACTGGTTGGCCCCGTTCTTGATTTGCACACCGGCGAGATTGATCGTCACGCTCGGGGCCGCGACCGACACAGAGGCGAGTGCGCCCAAAGAACAGACCGCGAAGAACACATGCATCATCGTCACGGCTCCTTGATCAATCGCAGAGCGAAAGCCTATTCAACACCGCGGCACAGAGAAGAGAAGTGGCAGAGTGGCTGAGTGACTTGAAGACCCCGTTCATCGGGCTGAGCGGACTCCGTGACTTCTTCTTCGCCTTCCGCACTCCGCCTCGTCGGAACTTCGTCTCTTCTCCCGCACTTCTCTTCCTATGTCCACGTTTGCGCGCAATCTTGTGGACATGCGCACAAAATCGCCACGCCGCTCTTGCATCGCCGTGCCGCCGTTGTAGGCTCCTCCATCGCGACCACTCGCGCGACTCCCCACCCCGGAGCCCACATGCCCGTCACGCACGCCATCCCTTCTCAGGACGCCGCTCGCGCGCACCGAACGCTTCCGCAAAACGCCTGTCCCCGAAAGGGCGGGCAAGGAAGATGGCTTCGCAGAACTTTCGCCACGCCATCAACCCAGACCGCACTGTGTCTTGCGGCGGCAATCATCTTCTGCCTCTCACGGACACCCGCCCAGGAACCCCGCGACGAACTCATCGAAGTCATCAAAGTCGATGAACCCGTCGCGGTTCTGGTCTGCGGTAAGCAGGCCGCCCTCGAACGCCTCGACAAACGCCTCGATGTCCGCGAAATCAACCGACGAGTCGCGGTTGAAGTCCGGCGGGCAGAAAGGCACAAGCCCGATGATGTGGACCTTGCCGTCGGCCATCGCGGCGACAAGTTCGCGACGACCGTCGCCGTCGACGTCGGCGGCGGTCATGTCCACGAGGGTTGTGGCGTTGGGGAGTGTGACGGCGGAGTCGAACATGTCGGGGAAGGTGCCGTTGACGCGATTGAAGAACGAGATGCTGTTGCCGTCGCCCTGGGGCGTCCATCTCAAGATGAACCCATCGGTGAGCCCGACGCTGTTGACACCTTCGCCGACAATGAAGTCGCCGTACAGCGAAATGCCGGTGGCGTTGGTGAGCGTCCAGCCGGTGAGGTCGACGCCGCGACTGGGAAGGAACGTGTTGAGATCTTGAAAGCCGATGGGGGCGGCCCAGATGAACGCCCGCCAGCCGCTTGGCGTGAGACCCTGGCCGACGATGATGTCACCGCCGGGCGAGATCGCGTACGGCGTGGTGTTCATCGCGCTTCCGCCGTTGGGCAGGCCGCCGATGTCGACCATGCCGGTCGCGCTGGTCCAACGGAAGGCGACGTTATCGCCATTGGCACGCGTGCTGTCGCCAGCGATCACACTGCCGTCGGGCGTGACGGCAATCGCTTCGGAAAAGTTGCGCGTGGCGTCGAGCACCCCGAGCGACTCCATCGGGTTGTCGCCGACTTTGCGGAACGCGTGGAGATGGGAAGTGTTCGTCGTGGGGCGGCTGGCACCGACGATGGTGGTGCCGTCGTGGCTCGCGCTCCACGCGATGCTGTAGGGCGAGAGGCCGTTGAGAGAGCCCAAACCCACCATGCCCTTGGCGCTGGTCCACTTGAAGGCTTGTGTGCCGCGCGTCGCCCCGGAGTATCCAACCACGGTGCCGCCGTCGAGACTGACGGCGTTTGCGTACGAGAAGAACGAGCCGCCGGGCAGATCACCCAGGCCGACCATGCCTTTCTCTGGCGTCCAGCGGAAGGCCTCGTTCCCGCGCCACGAGCTGCTTTGACCGACAACGACATCGCCGAGCCCGTTGGACGCGCGAGCGATCGCGTAGTTGCTGCCGCCCGCCAGATCGCCGAGCGTGTTGATCACGCCATTGAGCGACTTGCGGATGGCGACCGTGCCGGCGGAGGTGGTCGTGGACCCGACGGCGTAAATGGCGTTCTGCGAGATGCCGTTCACCGTGGCGGAGTTGTTGGTGATGTTGAGGGGGACGATCCCGCCGTTGATCTGACGGACCGGCCATGTGCCGCTGACGCCGCCGACCACGCCGGTGGCGTTGCCCGCGAGGATGGTGCCATCGTTGCTCGTCGCCGTCCACTCGGTGAAGGTGAACGAGGACGCAACGGGCGTGGGGAAGGGCGTGGTCGGGAAGCCGAAGAAGAACGGGCCATTGAGGCCGCACCAAAGGCTCGGGGTATTGCCCGCATCAATGACGCGAGCGCCGAGGTAGTAGATGTCGCCGAAGCCGCCGTCAATGCGTCGGCCTTCGTCGATGATGGCGATGTCCGCGGGGTTGGTGAGCGTGGCGCGGGCCACATACGGCCAGTTGCGAAAGAGGCGCGGCGGCTGAGTGAGCACATACGCGTTGCCCGAGATCACCGCAGACAGGCCATCGCCGCTGATCCGCTTGACGGCATAGGGCGTCATGTCGCCAATCCGCGGTGGCGCGGGGATCGCCGTGACAGCCGCGCCGAGCGAATGCCCAGGAAGACGCACCACGGTGTTCGCGCCCCCGTCGGTGTCGCCGCCGCCGGGATCTGTGCAGACCACGGTCTTCCCGTCGGGGGAGACATCTCGCACCACCGACGGATAGCCGGTGTCGGCGACGCCCGCAGCGGCGAGCACATCCGGCAGGCGACGGCTGGCGTCGGCACTGGTCCAGATGAAGCCCGAGCGCGGGTCTTGTTCAAGCGACCCACCCACGACGCTGCCGTCGTTGGAGAGCCCGCTGGCGGACATCGCGACGCCCTCATAACCAGGAATCTCGGGCAGCACGACGATGCCGGCGGCGAGTGTCCAGCGGAAAGCCCGCGTCGCGCCGCCCTGGGTCTCGACTTCGCCGACCACGACGAGGCCGTCGCCGCTGACTCGCGTGGCGATGGTCTTGATGTAGCCCGAGGGGATCGGCAGAGTGGTGCGCGTGAACGGTGCCCGCCAGTGCCACGATGTGTTGCCCAGCGTGCCGATCACGACATTGCCGGCGTTGGACATATCGACGACTGTGCCTTGGAACGACTCGGCCGCGCCGAGCGTGCCGAGCGAGCGGATGTACCGCGCGTTGACCGCGCTGGTGGCGATGGCCATCACATCGGGCGGCCCGCCCGACGCAGTGCTGGCGTTGAACGCGACCATCGAGACGACGTCTTCGGTGGAGGTGGAGCGGAAGGGCGTGAAGCCGCGCGTGGGGACGGCTTCGCCCGAGCCATACACACTGACGCTGGGGCCACCAAGCGCGCCGATCGGCGAAGGGATCGAGACGAGCACCTCGGCCGCCGCGGAGCCTTCGACATCGGCGACGGCGAGGACGCGCGGCCAGCCGGGGATGAGCGGGATGGTGGTGGGCGTGCCCCACTCGACGCCGCCGGGCGGGAGCGCCGCACCGTCGGGGTTGGGACAGCAGAGCGTGCGCACGAATGGATAGATCGAGATGAGGCCCGCGTCGGGGCTGAGCAACACCATGTCGCGCTTGGCGTCGGCGTTCATGTCGGCGAAGGCGAACTTCTCGGGTGTGCCGCTGGCGGCGTTGATGGTGTCGATGCCTGGGAAGCCGCCCGAGCCGTCGCCCGTGCGCGACGTGGCCGTCTTGGTGCTGCTCGACGAACCCATGAGCGATGGGTTGGTCTGGCCGTCTTCAAAGTCGACGATGGCGACGGTGCTTGCCTTGTCGTTGGTGCCCCACGAGGTTGTGGTGCCGCTGGGGGTGGTCCAGCGGTTCGCGCCGGTCTGCGCGGGCTGATTGAGCAGAATGGTGGCGGTCGTGGTCGAGGAGCCGAGCAGGATGTCGGGCAGGCCGCCGCTCCCGGCGGCGATCGCGTTCATGTCACCTGCCGCGATCGACGAGGGGGTGTCGGTCAGCGTCCGGCTTTCGCGCCCAAAGGTCAGGTCTGGGTTCGCGAGCAGCGTGACGAGTTCCTTCGCGGTGGTCGCGACCACTGGATCGGCGCGGCCGTCGCCATTCACGTCCACCGCCACGACCCCGACGGGCTTGCCGGTGGTTGCGGCTTGGAAGGTGGCGCGGAGAATGGGGCTCCACTGGGCGTGGGCGACGCCTGCGGAGAGCAGAAGGAACGCCGCCAAGGGCGCGGCAGAACACGACAGCCACTCAACCCGCGTGCGATGCTTGGACATGGAGATACCCCTCGAGCCCCGGGCTCGGGCACCAGTATCCCCGAAATGCGACGGCCGGGCAATAGAAATCGTGGGAAATCGAACGACCATGGGTGGTCGCTCGCCGTCGCTTCAACGATATTTGCGCCGATCCGGAGGTCGTGGACGTTGAGGCCTCGGGATGGATCAACGACGAACTCAGCAACCTGCTTCAAACGCCGCGACGTAGGCATCGAAGTCGGTGAAGTCGATGAACCCATCGTTGTTGAAGTCGCCCGCGCCGGAGCCGGCCTCAAACGCCGCGACGAATCCGTCGAAGTCGGTGAAGTCGAGGAACCCATCGCCATTGAAGTCGGCGGGGCAGGGCGGACGCGACTGGACCGCGGTCATGCCCGACCCTGTGCCGAAGAGCCCGTTGCACGCAGCGACGACGGTGCCCGCACCGGTGCTCGGCTCGATGCGGATCAGATTGCGGGTGGTGGTGTCGATGGTGTAGAGCTTGCCGTCGGTCTGGTCCCACGCCAGGCCGTTGCAGTCGCGCACGCCGTTGATGATCGCCGAACTCACGCTGGTGACCGCGCCGGTGGTGGTGTTGATGCGCACCAAGCGACTGCTCACGAGCGTGGAACTCGGGTCGTTGATGCCGTAGAGCGTGTTGTCGGCGGGGTTGAACTCCAGAGCCCCGATGATGCCGCCGGATGCGGTGCCGATCGCCGTGGCGACCAGCGTGCCGGTGTTGATCGTGAAGAGTTGCCCGTTGCTCTGCGCGATTGCGTACAGGCGATTGGTATTGGGGTCATAGCCCAGGCCGTTGAGCGTCAGGGTGGTGCCGGTGACGGTGCCCTTGAGCGTGGTCACGCCGGTCGTCGGACTGATGGTGTGGAGGCGACGGCTGTTGTCGATCGCGTAGATCCACTGGTTGTCGCGATCAAAGGCCATCCCCTGCAGCGTGCCCATGAACTGGCCGAACTTGGCGAACGCGCCGGTGGTGGCGTTGACCGTGCCGTAGTTGTTGGCGGCATCGGTGCCCGCGTAGAGCCGCCCCGTCACCGGTGTGCCGCGCCCTGTCGAACACACGCCCAGCGGATTGGCGAGCGCGGTCTGCAGCGCGGCGTTGTTGATGCCCGTGCCGCTGTTCGCGGTGCCCGCAGTGCTCGTGCAGCCCGCGTTGGTGTGGATGCCGATCGCTCGCCCGGTGCTCAAATCCTCAACCGGCGAGCCGGAGTTGCCGCCGGTGGTGTCAACCGAGTAAGTCAGCGAGGTGCCGGAGAAGGTGCGGTACGGCCCGGTGTGGGTTTTCTGGGCCTGGTTCCAGGTGTTGCTCACGGGCGAGGAGGTGGTGCCAAAGCCGGTGATGCGGATGGTCTGGCCGGCGACGGCGGGGGGCGTGGAGGCGAGGATGTAGGTGCCGCCGCCCATTTTCTGCGCAGGCGTCAGGCCGTGGTTGGAGTTGGCCAGGACGCCGATGTAGCACCAATCCTGGCCGATGGCGATGTTCTGGCTCTGCTTGCTGGAGAGATCGACGACGTACTGGTCATCGGGCGAGGGGTTGACCGTCGCACCGGTGCTGGTCGAAAGCGGCACGTTGAACTGGAAGACGTTGCCGCTGACTGGATTGCAGTGCCCGGCCAGCAGGAACTGCTTGTTCGTGTCGTTGATGAGCCAGGAGGTGCAGCCGACGGGCATGTGCCGCGCGTTCTTGGGGTCGCTGGAGAGGGCGCGATCATCGGTGGTGCCGCAGATGGAGCGCGGGCCGTAGCCGCCCTGCATGACAGGGGCTTCGCCGGCGTCGGCGCGGTCGATCGTGACGCGCGCGGGCGCGTTGGCGGCGGCGGAGATGATTTCAACAAGCACGCGATCGCCGTTGAAGTAGGCCGAACTGTTGTTCCACTGCTTGAGCGACTCGGCGTTGAGCTTCTGCGTGTGCCCGTCGAGCAGCGAGGTGATGCGGAGATACGCGCCGCTCTGCGTGGCCGCGTCGCCCGAAAGCGTGACGTCCTTGAAGTAGAGCCGCAGCCATGCCGCGTCGGGCACGTCGACGACGTCGGCCCACACGACCGTGTCGGCGGTGAGTTCCTGCTCGCTCAACTCGTTGATCGCACGCTGGCTGGCTGGGGTCGCATTGCGTTCGGCGACGAGCACCTGCGCGTCACCGGACACGATGCCGATCGGCACACTGCGAGACGCGACCGGCGCCATCTGGGCCGAGGCGGTGGAGGCGACAACAAGGCCAGCGACCAGATTGGCGACCACACTGGCGGGCAGACCGGCCGACGCCGCGACGCAAGATGCTCTCATTTGTGCTCTCCCGAAACGAAAAACGCGACCAAGACGATGCTCGCCACCGACCGCGCGGCAGCGAACGGATCACAACCGGGAGTGAGTCTACAGGATGGAGCAGGATTCCCCAAGCGGGAATTTCATGAAACTGCGAGTTGCGGGGTCGCGTCAGGCCGCGGACCGGCGCGTGCTCATCGGCTGCTGCTGGAGGGCCTTGGCACAAGCGTCGATTTCGCGGGGCAGGATCGCGTGCAGGCCATACTTCTCGCGGACGACGCCCGCGGCACGCGAGCCCATCAGGTCGCGCCATTCGGCATCCTGCAAGAGCGCGCCGATCGCGTGCCCGAACGCCTCGGGCGTCGGATCGACGCGCAGGCCGGTCGCGCCGTGCTCCACCGATCGGCTCAGGCCGGGCGTGTCGGCGACGATGACGGGCGCGCCGGCGGCCATCGCCTCGAGCACCGCGCGGGGCAGGCCTTCGAGTTCAGAGGTGTGGGCCGAGATGGTACAGGAGCCGAGGCGGTCGAGCATTCGCTCATGGCCCAGATGCGGCTCAAAGATCGCGTTGACGCCCATCTCGCGAGCCAGCGCGACGAGCGTGCCCTTGAGCGGGCCATCGCCGAGGATGATCAATCGGGCTCGCGACTTGTCGGGCTCTTCGAGCAACGACATGGCGCGGATGAGGATGTCGAGGCGCTTGCGCGGGATGAGCGGACCGACGAAGAGGATGGTGGCTTCGTCGCGCTGTGCCGCGGCGTTGATGTCGGGCTTGGGCGAGACGTGCGTCGGCACGACGACGCCACGGGACGAGTCGATACCGTAGCGCCAGCAGAGGTCTTCGACCATCTGTTGGCTGGTGCCGACGATGAGGTCGGCGCGCGTGCAGAGTCTGGCCTCGGCGCGACTCGCGATGCGGGCTTGGGCGCTGTTGTTGCCAAACTCCCACGCGAGGAATCGCGACCACGGGTAGCTGCCGTGCGCGATGAGGGCGATGCGCATGCCGACGGCGCGGAGTTGGCGCGTGATGGAGATGGCGGCGTCGCCCGCATCGAACTGATGCGTCTTGACGATCGCCGAGTGCATCCCGGCGCAGACTTCGCGGACGCGGGCGACCTTTGCGTCGTCCCACGTGGCCGGCGAGAGCGACGGCGTGTTGCACACCACCTCGATGCGCGAGGCGTGATCGGGGGTGTGGCGGGCCGCGAGGTCGGCGGCGATCGCGGCGTCGTCGGCCTTGCCGTCGGTGACGAGGATGAGGCGGCCAAAGTGTTCGAGGAGTCGATCGAGCAGGGCCCACTCGGGTTGCAGCACGCCGTAGTCGTCCAGCCGGCGCAGGGACTGCCCGGGTGGCAGCACCAGGACCAGTGCGTCGGCGATGCGCGGAACCATGGCGGGACGATCGTGCATGTCTGCGGCACCCTGTCGACAACAGCGCGGCCGGGGGCGCGGGGACTCCAGTCGCCGCCGCGACCAATCGCGGGCGGCTTTGGGTCTTATCGGCTCCGCAAGACCGGGAATGAAGCGGAAGCGGGAGAGAGGGTGCCAGGATGGGGGAGTGGCCCGAGAACGTGGTCTGCCGTTCGCATGACGGTCGGGCGGCGGTTCAATCCACACGAGTTCGCAGTCGACACTGGCGATCGCGAGAAACATGTGGCATGGTTCTGGGAGGATCGCACCCGCGGACCCGAACCCGATTCGGCGGGCGAAACTGGTCCGGCGTGAACCCGGGGGTGGACAGTGCGGCACAAACCTCTGCATGCGAGTTGGCTGCGACGGCGGATCGGCTTCGACGGCACACGACAATTCGAAGATGCCATCATCGCTGGCGACTCCGAAGGCGACATTTACGAAGACCAGTCCGTTGACATCGATGACTTCATCCTGCTGCAACAGTGGAAGGAAACGGCGGGTATCCCATGATGCGAACGCCCCTTCTCCTATTCGCGATGGGGGCCGCGTTCGGCGTGGTTGACGTCGCGCAATCCCAAACAATCATGGGAACTGCCCTCAAGCCGGCAGGGGCGTACTACTCGCAGGTGAACTCGGCGGATGGCTTGCGTCAAGGTGGCAACTTTCAACTGCAAGGGGGATTCATTATTCCCTGTATCTGGGGCTCCAGTCCGGAAACGGTCGAGTCTCTTGTTCCAAAAGAAACAATCTGGGTGAAGGGCGACGTGCGCGGGACTGATCGAGGCGTTCAGGCTGGCGTGTTGTCAAACGCGAACTCGTCCCAAGCGCACGCGACGATCTGGAAAGGTACGGCGGGATCTTTCATAGACCTCCACCCGTCGGATCCGCTTGCGGAGAGCAGCGGTTGTTTGGCGATTCGCGGGTCTCAAGTCGTCGGCGGCGTCAACTACTTCAACAGCCCGACGACGACGGTTACGACGGGAAAGGCGACGGTCTGGAATCTCGAAACTGGAACGCTGACGGTTCTGCATCCTCAGCGATCTGGCGTCTTCGCGTCAAGGGCAACCGCAACAGACGGATCGCGTCAGGCTGGTGTCGTGACCTTCACGGGCAACGGCGGTTGGCACGCCTCGCTGTGGTCGGGCACTTCCGAGAGTTGGGTCGATCTGCATCCCTCTTCGGCCTTCCGTTCCTCCGAAGTCAACGGTATGGACGCGCTGTTTCAGGTCGGCGAGGCCGTCACCACGCTCGGCAAGACCCGTGGCGCGTTGTGGCAGGGCACGTCCACTTCGTTCATTGACATGACGCCGTCGTTCGCGTCCAACGCCATTCTCAACGCCACGCTGGACGGCTATCACGTCGGGCAGGCGCTGCTCTCCACCGGGTGGACCCCAGGCCTGTGGATCGGCACCGATCCCAACTCGTTCATCAATCTGGGGCAGTATTTGCCCGCGGGGTGGCATGGCGGCAACGCGCTTTCCATCAGCCGCGTGGGCGACACGTTCTATATCGGGGGCTCTTCGGGCGAGCCGGAGTCTGGCCGCGGACAGGCGATGTTGTGGACGTACACCATCCCCGGGCCGGGCGTGGCGTGGGCCTTGGGCGGCGGGTTGTGGGTGATGGCAAGGCGGAGGCGCGCGGCGGTCACGTCAGCAATCGCGTCGCGATGAACTGCACAAAGATGTAGATGCCCAGGCCCAGTCCGGCGATGCCGAAGACGATCTGCAGCGTCATGCCAACCACGGCCTTCCAGTAGCCGCCCAGATCATGGACGCGGACGGCCTTGTAGGCCATGGCCACGCCGAGCGCCATGGGGATGAGCAGAAGGAACCACCACGAATCGAGGGGAAGGGGATCGAGGAACGGTCGCCACGCGAGGGTGGTCATGCGGCACCCCCGGTCGATGTGGCGGTGGTGGCCGCGGCGCTCGGGTTGGCGGCGTCGGGCTTGACGGCGCGGACGCGACGGAAGACGGTGGGGAAGGCAGCATCGACAATCACGATGAGGTTGAGCATGCCGGCGACGGTGCCGAAGAGCGTGCCGAGCTCGTTCATCTTGCCAACGCCCTTGATGTTGGGGACGTTCATCAGCGGCTTGCCCGCGTCGTCGAGGGGGGAGATTTTGGGGATTGCGGGGGTCAGGAAGCCGGTTGTGTCATCGCGCACCTCGCCGGGGTGGGCGGAGCGGAGTTGCTGAGTGATGGGGTCGATGACCTTGAAGTGTTTCTGGTGGAGGGCGTCAGTGGCGAAGGCAAGGGGGCCGACGAGGGCCTGACCGATGAACCACAGGCCATCCTCGCGGCTGTCGACGCAGTCAATGCCCCCAATGAGCAACCCGCCGAAGAACAGACCAAGAACGCCGCCGCCGGCATAGATGCCGCGACGCACCTCGCCGCGGGCGATGTGGCCCAGGCCGGGGATGGCGAGCGACGCCAGACCCGCGAGGGGATGGAAGCCGGTCTCGGCGACGATGTGCTCGTCGGCGGTGGGCGTGGAGGTCGTTTTGGCGGGTGCGGTCATGCGGTCGTTCTTGGGAAAAGCACCCATCGGCTGTCCCCGGCGACTTGAAGGAGAAATCGGGGTCGGCGCGGGTTGAAAAATCCTGTTTGACACCGGGCGACGAGTTTGTACTGTACCGCCTGTTCGACCGGGGCATGTGGGCGTGGGCCGGGCGCGCGAGAAGAGAAGATGCAGCGCGAGATGACGCGGGGCGTTGACCGGGGAACAATGCGGCCCTGTGTGGGCACGCTTCGGGTGGGCGAGGAAAGAGCGTGGGTTTGGCGGGGTGGAACGATCGTGTGGGTGAATCGGTACAAGGAATGGTTGTGACGGCATCGAGCGATCGATGCCGCCGACCGAAAGAAGGTGACTCATGATGCTGGCTGAACTCATCGAAGGCGCGGACACGACGGAATCTCCGGTGAACCCGTGGGAGACGACGGGGTGGCGCGGCGACACCGGCGGGCTGGCGGTGGAACCCATGATGTACGACGAAGACGATGATGACGCCGACGACGAGGATGAGGTCTTTGGCGATGATGAGGCCTTTGGCGAGGGCGAGGAGTTTGAGGACGATGACGAGGACTTCCTCGACGACAGCGACGACGAGGAAGAGAGCGGCGACGGCCTGTCCGATGATGAGGACGAGGACGACGATGATCTTTGAGTTCGGGCGGCGGCTGTCGCGCGCGTGACGCCGACGGCATGCTTCGCCCGCGTCGCCCTCGCTTGTCCGGGGCCGACGCCATGACCCGACCGAACCCGCAGAATCCGCAGCAATCGAACCCATCGAGCAACGACCCCGCACGCGCCCCCGGTGTTCCAAACCCGGGCGCTGACGCGGGGTGTGTTTCTGTTGGTTCATCGGGCAATGCCGGGCCGAGCGCGGGCTCAGGCGCGGTCGCGGGCACCGGTTCGGTGGTGGATCGGCGGCTGGGGCTGGATCGGCGGCAGATTCAGGCGCACCTGGACGGCGACGATTCGAGCGGGCTGGAGCGTCGGCGCGGTCGCGGCAGGCGGCTGAGCGACTTCACCAAGTCGGCCGAGGAAGGGGAGATGACCAAGGAGCAGTTCCTGTTCCTGATGGCCATCGACCAGTTCAAGAAGAGCAACGCGATGGCGTTCCCGACGTGGACGGATGTGCTGGAGGTGATCCGTCTGCTTGGGTATCGCAAAACGATGGCGAGCGAACTGAACCTGCGGAATGCGGACGACTGGCGCGAGCAGCCCAACACGCCATCCAACGTGAGGCCGCAGCGGTGGTCGCAGCGGGCCGAGGTTGATCGGCGGCGGGCGGAGACGGATCGCGGTCAGTCCGAGGCTGCGTGAAACTCGGGCGCATCGGCACACTCAAAACACCTCCAGGCCTCGTGCTCGCTGATCGCCTGCTCGGGGGCGATGGAGTCGGTGGCGGGCATCGTCGCGCGGCGGCGCTGGGTCGCGGCCTGAATGCTGTTGCGCGGGTCGGCCCCCACCACCGGAGCATCGCTGCCAAAGAGCAGCGTGTGACCCGGCACCAATCCTGAATCAATGAGGTCGCGCAGCGGCAGTACGCGACCGAGGCGATGCGGGAGAGATCGCCGCAGGGCTTCGATGTCCGCGAGCAAGTGGCATGGCTGCACGCTGAGCGTCACGCCGAGGGCGGCGAAGCGCGGGACATCGGCGGCGTCGACGATCTCTGCGTGCTCGATGCGGAGGTGGCGGCCGAGTCGTGTCTGCTCGGCGGCATCGAGGCACGCGCGCACCGCGGCGTCGCCGATGGCGTGGGCGGCGAGGAGCAGGCCGTGATGGGCACAGCGTGACAATGCGGCGGCGATCTGGTCGGCGGACATGAGCGACTTGCCGCGGGGAAGATCGGGGAGCGGGTCGGCGAAGTCGTGCAGCATCCATGCGGTGCGGCTGTTGAGCGTGCCATCAGCGAAAATCTTGCCGCCGAGCAGCGAGACGCTGGCGTGATCGCCGCGGCGGCGCGTGCGCTCGCGGATCGCGAGGTGGGCGTCGAGTTCGTCCATCGGCGCGAACATGGCGACGTGGAGCGGCAGGCGATGTTGGTCAAAACTCGCGGCGAGATCATCGGCGAGCCAGGCACCGGAGAACAAGTCGTGCATTTCGGCGTAGCCCAGCGCGGCGAGATGCTCGGCGGCGTGAAGCACTTGGGTGCGACGCTCTGGGCCGACGGGTTCGGGAGGCTTGCTCCATGCGGACCATGCGGCGGATTCGAGGAGTTCGCCGGTGGGCGTGCCGTCGACGGAGCGGACGATGACGCCGCCGAGGGGGTCGGGCGTGTGGGCGTCGATGTTGAGCGAGCACAGCGCGGCCGAGCCACAGGCGACGGCGTGATGATCGAACGACATGATCATCGCGGGGCGACCCGCGACGGCGGCGTCGATCTCGGCAGGGGTGGGCCAGCGCTGTTCGGGCCACGCGGTGCGGCGTGCGCCGGCGGCCTGCACCCACGCGTTCGCGGGCAGGGTCTGGGCGTGTCGGGCCAGCGCATCAAGCACGTCGGCGAGGTGTGCGCACGCGGAGAGATCGGGCATCGAGAGGGCCCGGCCGAGCCAGGGGAGGTGGGCGTGGGCTTCGCGGATCGACGGACGGTTCGCCATGAGCGCGTTTTCCGAGCGAGTCAACGGCTAGCGATCGATCTGGGCCGCCAAGAACTCTTGAACGTCCAAAGGCGTTTCATCTGAAGCGAGAGCGCCGGTCACGATCTTCGAGAGCAGCGGCTCGGCGACATCCGCGAGTATCTTCGAGCGGTTGAGAATGGAAGAGAAGTACGGCTCGATGAAGAACCGCGCCCCGTGATACGCGATGCACGACTTGTGCTTCACAAACTCGTGATCGGCGACGGCGAGAACGCACGTCTGATCCTTGGCGGCGGTCCACGACGTGATGCCGACGGCGACGATTCGCTCCGCGTTGAGCGTCGGATCGGAAATGACAATGAAGAGGTGCTTGCCGACGCCCGCGGCCTCGTAGATGAACGCGGTGCCGCGCCGAGGCGCGACGCTCACGGATTCACCTCGTCCAGAGAGTGACGCAAGCGTCGCTCGTGAACAATCTCGTTTGCCAACGCTTCAGGATCGTCCTTGCCGAGTGAACGCGCGATGTCTTCCCAGGGGATGGTGGCTGACGAGTTGTTGCCGGGATAGTTATCTCGCCACTCCGGAAAGCTATGCGTCTCTTGAGCAACTTCCCACGGATCTTTCTGGGCATACTCGTCGGCGATGCGTTGGAGCAATCGAATCTCGTAGGCAGAAAGCGAGCCCCGCGGCGGCTCGGACTTCAGACAGACAAGATCGCCGTCGGCTTCGAAGAAGTCTGCCCAAGCGGCATGCTCGGTGTGTTCGCCCTTGATGAGGTTGTAAATCCCGCTCAGGACTGGGCCGTGCCGCATTGCCACTGGTCGATCCAGAAGAAACGCGTGATCGCGCTCCTGAATCATCGTGCGCTCAGCGATGTAGAGCAGCTTGAGAAGTTTGAGGCGCGTCATTGCCCGGCAGCGACCGTGCGCCAACAACACGCCCGCAGCCTGAATCCACTTCGTGACTGACGCCGACGCTTGCATATCAAAGTATACCTTGTGAAATCCAAACAACAAGCCGGGCATCGAGAATTTCTGACACATCATCGGTTGTTGCGCCATCGAGAAGCGCCTTCTCGCCCGGATTGCGACCGCGTCGCCGACGGCGCGACATGGGCCGCGTCTTCGTAGACTCCTTTCCTCCAATCCCACGCGCTTCCTATGCACAAAGACATCGACAAAATCCTCGTGGACAAGATCGCAATCGCTGAGCGGGTGCAGTCGCTGGGGACGCGGATCGCCGCCGACCTGGAACGCGAACTGCGCGAGGAGGCCGGGCGTGAGGGGCGGGCGTACGACCCGGACCACCCCGACGCGACGGGGATTGTGATCATTCCGATCCTGACGGGCGCGTTCATCTTCACGGCGGATCTGGTGCGGTGTCTGTCGTTCAAACTCTCGATCCGGCTGGCCGCCGTGAGCAGTTATCCGGGCAAGAGCGTCGAGAGCAAGGGCGTGCGGATTGATCGCGAACTGCCGCATGATCTGGGTGGCAAGCATGTGCTGGTCATCGACGACATCCTCGACAGCGGGCAGACGCTGGCGGTGGTCAAAGACCTGATCATGAAGCAGAATCCGGCGAGCGTGCGGTTGTGCGTGCTGCTGCGCAAGCCCGAGACGCGGCGGGTCGCCGACGTTGACGCCGAGTATGTGGGCTTTGAGATTCCCGATGAGTTCGTCGTGGGCTATGGCCTTGATTACGACGGCTACTACCGCAACTACCCGGCGATCGCAGTGCTGAAATCGGATGCATTGTGACGGAATGTGTCGGACGCCAAGAAGGCATCGGGCCATGAGGCACCGAGGCATCGAGTCGCAATCCTCCTTTCATACGGTGCCGCCTCTTGCCTCGATGCCCAATGCCTTGATGCCTTCTTCTCAACCGACACCCATGCCCAGCCCGTCCGACCATCCCCGGCAGCGCCGCGACCCGCTCATCCCGCCGGGCGAGCGCGTGCTCTACGACGGCTCGCCGAGCCTGCTGGCGATCGTGCTCGAACCGATGGGAACGATGCTCGCGTTGCTGGCGATGCTCGCGGTCACGGCGTGGCTTTTGCCGATGTGGACGGGGCGGGTGGCACCGGCGTGGCTGTCATTGACAATCGCGGCTTTGTTTCTGGCGCGGGCGATCTGGTCGTGTGTGCTGTGGGCGTGTCGGCGTTATGTGTTGACGGATCGGCGTGTGCTGGCGAGCGTCGGCGTCATCCGCCGCCTCACGGTTGATGTGCCGCTGAAGAACATCCAGCACCTGCGGGTGATCAAGTCGCGTCGCGAACGGCTCACCGGCATCGGCACACTGGCGATCGACACGAGCGGCGGCGGCGAGACCGAACTCTACTGGTTCATGATTGATCGGCCCGAGGCGGCTCTTGCCGCCGTGCGGTCGGCGATGCAGGGCGAGCCCGCGACGATGCTGGTGCTGGGTCTCATCGGCGGCATCGGCGCGGGCAAGTCGGCGGTGGCGGCGGCCCTGGCGCGTCGCGGGTATGAAGTCATCGACTCGGACAAGGAAGCCAAGGCGGCTCTCGACCTGCCGCATGTGCGTGAACAACTTGTCGCGTGGTGGGGCGAGGCGATGGTGAGCAGCGAAGGTCGCGTCGATCGGGCCAAGGTCGCGTCGATTGTGTTTTCAGACACGACGCAGCGGCGGCGGCTTGAGGAACTGGTGCATCCGATCGTGAAGGCGACCCGTGCCGCGATGGTCGCGCGGGCCCGCGAGCGGGGTTGTCGCGGGGTGGTGGTTGATGCCCCGCTGCTGCTGGAGGCCGGGGTCGACAAGGAATGTGACGCGGTGGTGTTCGTCGACGCGCCGTTTGAACAGCGGCTGGAACGAGTGAAGTCGGGGCGCGGCTGGACCGAAGAAGAACTCCGGCGGCGCGAAAGTGCCCAGACCCCGCTGGAGGACAAACGTCGGCGCGCGGACGAAACCATCGTCAACGATGCCGATTTGGCGACGCTCGACGCGCGCGTCGAGGCGGCAATCGCGCGTTTGGAGCGGCGTTGAGCCTGCGAACCCGTCGCACGGACAGCACGTCTTGATTCTGTCTTGACGTGACCGGCGCGCACGGGGTGGGTATAGTCTGTGGTCGGTTGTGGCCGCTCTTGGCCCGAATCGATCTTCCCGTTCTTTCAAATGGATTGGTCGTGCCGCGTCGTGACGCATGGTCGTCGCGTGTGGCAAAGGGTCTGTTCCCCGCCGCGCGTCGTACGTGCGGGGCACCCGGCTGATCTTCGAGCCCCGTCGCCCGCACTTTCCACACGTCACACTCCGACGCATGATTCGCGGCCATTTTCGCCGCCCGGCGCATTCCACCGCGCCCCATTTGCTCTCAGGAATCTTTCTCCATGGCAAAGTCCCCGGCATCCGGCTCCAAGGCCGAAGGCTCCACCAAGAAGGCCGCCCCCAAGAAGGAGGCGGCCCCTCGGAACGACGCCGTCAAGGAAGCCCCCGCTCGCGACGCGGCGCCACGCGAAGCCGCGCCCAGTCATGCCGCGCCGCGCGAGGCGGCACGCCCCGCACCGGTTGCCGCTCCTGTTGCTCCCGCCCCTCAACCGACTCACAACCACGCCCCGAGGCCTGTCATGACCGATCGCCCCGCTGATGCTCCCGCGCCCGCCCCGTCGCAGTCCGGCACCGCGCCCCAAGGCGGGCAGAACGGCGGCCAGAACAACAACGCCGGCAACCATGGTGGTCATGGTGCGGGCAATGGCGGCGGAAACGGCGGTGGACAAGGTGGTGGGCAGGGCGGACCCGGCGGCCAGGGTGGCGGCGGATATCCCAACTATCCGCAAGGCCAGCAGATGGGCTTTGGCAAACGCCGTCGCAAGAAGCGTCGCGGCGGCGGCATGCCCGGCATGGGCCCCGGACCCGGCGGCTTCCAAGGCGGCCACTCTGGCGGCGGCGGCGGCGGCGGACACTCCGGGGGCGGTGGTGGTGGCGGTCGTCAGTCCTACGACTGGCTCCCGTCGGACGAAGAACTCGAACGCGAGGCACAGGAACTCGAACGCACGGTCAAGAACGCCGACCCCAAGGCGGCACAAGAATCGCTCTCGATCGGCGAACTCCAGCGGATGGAAATGGAAGCGCTCTTCAAGGTCGCCGAGCGCGAAGGCCTGACGGACTTCCACCAAGTCCCCAAGCAGGACCTTATCTTCAAGATCCTCAAGGCGCGGGCCACACGCCAGGGCCTGATGATGGGCGACGGCACGCTGGAGATCATGCCCGACGGCTTCGGCTTCCTGCGTTCGCCCGAACAGTCGTATCTGCCCGGCCCCGACGACATCTACATCAGCCCGACGCAAGTCCGGCGCTTTGGCCTCAAGCGCGGCATGGTGATCCGCGGCTGGGTTCGCCCGCCCAAGGAGAGCGAGCGCTACTTCGCGCTGCTGCGCGTTGACAGCGTCAACGGTCGCCCGCCGCACAAGATCGCCGACCTTGTGAGTTTTGAAGACCTCACGCCGCTGCACCCCGAGAAGCGGTTTGTGATGGAGACCGCTCCCGACGAGATCGAGTGCCGCATCATCGATCTGGTCGCGCCGATCGGCAAAGGCCAGCGTGCGCTGATCGTCGCCCCGCCGCGCACCGGCAAGACGGTGCTGATGCAGAAGATCACCAAGGCGATCGCGAAGAACTATCCCGAGACCAAGATCATCGTGCTGCTGGTGGACGAGCGCCCCGAGGAAGTGACGGATTTCCGGCGCCAGTGCCGCGGCCCCAATGTCGAGGTCGTCGCCAGCACGTTCGACGAGCAGTCCAGCCGCCACGTCGGCGTGTGCGAGATGGTCATCGAGAAAGCCAAGCGGATGGTGGAGTTCGGCGAGGACGTGGTGATCCTGCTCGACTCGATTACCCGCATGGCGCGTGCGTATAACGCCGAGATGCCGCACTCGGGCAAGATCATGACCGGCGGCCTCGATTCCAACGCCCTGCAACGCCCCAAGAAGTTCTTCGGCGCGGCCCGCGCCATCGAAAAGGGCGGCAGCCTCACCATCATCGGCACCGCGCTGGTCGACACCGGCAGCAAGATGGATGAGGTGATCTTCGAAGAGTTCAAGGGCACCGGCAACAGCGAACTGCACTTGGACCGCAAGCTGATGGACAAGCGCATCTATCCGTGTATTGACATCCCCGCGTCGGGCACCCGCCGCGAGGAGTTGCTGATGGACCCCAAGGAACTCGAACTGGTCTATCGCCTCCGCAAGGTGCTGAGCGATATGAACGTGGTCGAGGCGATGGAACTGCTTAAGAGCAGGCTGAAGAAGCTCAAGACCAACGCCGAGTTCCTTGTGACGATGGCGATGGGGTAAGAGAAAGTTCCGAAGAGCCGACGTTCCGGAGTTCTGAAGACCGGAATCACGAAGTCGGCAAGTCCCAAACAACGCGGCGCGAATGCGTCGCGTTTTCTTTCGGGGTAGCACGCTCAAGGGTTGGCTCTGCGACGCTTGGGCGTGGTGAAGCCAACGCACGCGCATCGCGGACTCGCATCGACCGTTCTCCACGCCCACGACAAGTCGCGCTTCGCGACGCCGTCCCAAACGACGCCAAGCGTGCATGTTGGCGCAGCCAACACGTTTCGTGAAGACACCCAAAGGGTGAACCAACGATGCACCGCGCTCTTGGAGCCGAAGCGACGCGGCAGGTCTTTCCATTTCGCGCCGTTGTCGAGAATCCAGAAGATGCCGCGCAGGGCCTGGCGTTTGTCGACGGGCGGCCGTCCGCCGCGCCCAGACCGCGGCGCATCAGGCACCCGCGCCGCCAACCAATCCAGTTGCTCTTCGGTCAGTCGCATCGCCATGCGATGCTCTTCGCGCCCCAACCAGCACCGGTTGCGCGGTTCTGGGATAGGCTCGAGTGCCCTCTCTTTCACACTTCCGTCGTGTGCAACTCGCGTGCTGGTTCTCGGGGGGGCACTTTGACTCCGAAGCGACGAGTAATGGCATCCCACAAATATCGTTCACTGGCGGACCGCCGTCGGGCTTCCGATTGGAAGTCGTCATCGGAAACTCGATTGTCTCGATCGGAACGCCGACGCCCGCCGCGCGCTGACCCGCCAGCGGTGTTGGCCCAACCTGCTCGATTCGGCTTCGATCACGCCGGGCCTCTTCTGTAACTGTTCTGGTCTATCTCTGCGCAGGTGTCAACAGTGGCCGCCTTGCACTCGGTGCTGGGCCCGGAGCGGACGCGACGGCCGCGCAGGCGTGATTCTGCGGGTCCGAAAACTCCGACTCGCGATGTCGGCGTCATTGACGCGAGATTCTGAGGATCGTCGCAACCCGGGCCATTTCGCGTCGGTATCGCCGTTGTCCAGCCCGCGTGCCGGACGATCGAGGTGCCGAATGGTGACAAACCGACGAAACGCTCGCCTTGCCGGATTCATGCTCGCGTTCGCATCGTGCGGGCTCGCTGCTGCTCAAAGCTGCCCCCAGCCCTGGACGCTCGGCGATTCGTCGACGTTCATCAGCGGCACCGTGAGCTGCTCAACCAGTTGGGACCCCGATGGCGCGGGATCACTCCCCCCAGTGCTCGTCGTCGGCGGTGTGTTCTCCCGAATCGGCGATCTTTTCACAACCAACGTGGCGGCGTTCGACGGCACTCGCTTCGAGCCGATCGGCAAGGGTCTTGACGGTGGCGAAGTTCTCGATCTCGAAGTCATCGATGGCAGGCTCTATGCGGTCGGGGCCTTCACGAAGACGGGCGAAGGCACACCTTGCCGAGCAATCGCCGTTTGGAACGGCGATCGATGGGAAGAAGTTGGCGGCGGCGTCACCGGAACGGCACGCGCGATCACGAAGTTCCGAGACTCGCTTGTCGTTGGCGGTTCGATCAGTAAGTTCGGCACCGACAGCATCCAAGGTTTGGCGCAGTGGAACGGCAGCGGTTGGCAGCGTGTAACAAGCGCCACGGCCGGATCGATCAACGCGCTGGCGGTCTGGGGCGACAGGCTTTACGCCGCGGGATCGGTGATCACCGTGGGTGGCGGTGCGGCCAGCCGCGTTGCGAGCACCGACGGCACGACATGGAGCGAACTGGGATCAGGACTCAGCCAGACGCCGACGTGCCTGGGTGTGACCGATGACGGTGTCTACGTCGGCGGTTCGCTCGCCATCGCGGGCGGCGTCCCCACCAACGGCGTTGCTCTGTGGGACGGCGCGAAGTGGATTGGCTTTTCCAGTCCCGGGACGCTCACCATCACCAGCATTCGCGGTGACGGACGGACGGCATATCTCACCGGACGGCGAGACGACGCCACGAGCAGCCTGCCTTTCGTCGCCACGACAGACGGCACAACTCTGACATGGCTCACCGACGGCCTGTTGACCGGTGCGCCGCAGCAACTTCGCCCATGCACGTCGACGTCGCGCGTCGGCTCCTCCCTCTACGCGACCGGTGCCCCCCTGCCCGACGGCGCCGCGCCCGCCGTCGCGCGATGGGACGGCACGTCGTGGCGCGCTCTCGATTCAGGAACGAACGGCGCGATTCAATCATTCATCGAGTATCGCGACGAGTTGTACGCAATCGGCGGGTTCACTCGCTTCAACGGTGCCCAGATCAACAAGATCGCGACTTGGAATGGCTCGGCGTGGCGCGCGATGCTCCCCAACATGCTTGGAAGCGCGACGGCCGCCGCCGTCGTTGGCGACGATCTCTGGTTCCGCGGCGACCTGCGCGTGAGCGGTCCCGCGACTTCAAACATGGCTCGATGGGACGGTACGACACTCTCGCCCGTCGGCACACTCTCTGGGTTCGTCACGGGAATTGTGTCGTATCAAGGCACACCGATCGCGTATGGCTTTGGGCTTACCAACTCCGTGGGAAAGAGCGGCACCGCGTTCGAGTGGACTGGTTCGCAGTGGAGTCCCGCCGCATTGGGCGGTGACAACTCGATCAACGGTTTGGTTCCTCTTGGCGATGATCTCATCGGCTACGGTTCAATCGCCATCGCACCCGCCGGTACGCGGGTCGAGTTCGCACGCTGGAACGGCACCAAGTGGTCGCCGTTCACCTCGGCGCTGTTTCCAAACGCGTCTCGCTCCATTGTTGTCTATCGCGGCGAACTGATCGTCACTGACAGTAATCCAAACTCCCCGATGCGCTGGACGGGCACACAGTGGGTGCTCATGGGCAAGGTCAGCACGAACGCCAACGCAAAGCTTTTCACGGCGGGCGGCGACCTTTATCTCGCGGGCTCGCTGCTTGTTCATCGCCCCACGGGCTCGGTGCGAACCGCACTCGCACGATGGAATGACGTCACTTGGGTCCCCGTTTCGACGCCTTTCACTTCGCTTTTTACATGTGGTGCCCTCGGGAGCAGTCCAGTGTTTGGCGGTTCCCTCCAAACCAGTTCTGACGATCGGGCGATTTCCTACGCGTTCCTCGCTCCCGCTCCGTGTGCCGCCGACGCCAACTGCGACGGAATGCTCACGATGGAGGACATCGACGAGTTCATGACGGCGTTTGAGACCGGCGAGACTGCGGCGGACCGAAACCAAGACGGCTTTCTCACGTTCGAAGACTTCGACTTTTTCGTGGACGCGTACTCGCAAGGCTGCTGAACCACGACATGACGCCGCTTGCGATGCGTCTATCGTTCGTCCCATGGCCAAGCCGCGCACGCTCTATCTCTGCAGCCACTGCGGCAACACCCAGAGCCGGTGGATGGGCAAGTGCCCCGACTGCGGCACATGGGACAGCCTCTCGCCCACGACGCTCGACCCCGCCGGGGACAAAGACCCGCAGAAAGGGCTGGTCGCCGCATGGTCCGAACTCAACGAAGGTTCGACGCCGGAACTGCTGGGTGCCAAGCCCATCGGCGCGCTGGGCGAAGCGGGCGCGACGCCGACGCGCCTCTCCAGCGGCATCGGTGAACTTGATCGCGTGCTGGGCGGGCCCAAGGGCGCGGCAGGGCTGGTCGCGGGGAGCGCGGTGCTCGTCGGCGGCGAGCCAGGCATCGGCAAGTCGACGCTGCTGTTGCAGGCCGCGGCGGCGTGGGCCTCGCGCGGCACACGCGTGCTCTATGTCAGCAGCGAAGAGTCGGCGCAACAGGTTCAGCAGCGTGCGATCCGACTTCTGGGAGCGGAGGCGACGGCACTGCCGCCCGCGATCGCGTCCAGTCTGCATGTGCTGTCGGACACCAACCTCGCGAGAATCGTCGAGCAAGTCCGCAAGGTCGGCCCCGGCGTGGTCGTCGTCGACTCGATCCAGATGATCTACAAGAGCGATCTGCCCGCGGCACCGGGCAGCGTCACGCAACTGCGGCGCTGCTGCGCGGAACTGGTCTACCTCGCCAAACTCAGCGGCATTCCGGTCATCCTCGTCGGACACGTCACCAAGGAAGGCAACCTCGCCGGGCCGCGACTGCTGGAGCATGTCGTGGATGCGGTGTTGTATTTCGAAGGCGACCGCTACCACAGCCATCGCGTGGTGCGCGCGGTGAAGAATCGCTTTGGCACCACGCTGGAGATCGGGCTGTTTGAGATGACCGGGCGCGGCCTGCGCGAAGTGCCCGAGGGCAGCGGCGTCGCCGCCCTCGCCGACGCCCCCTCGCGCCCCGGCAGTGTTGTTTGCCCGGTGCTCAGCGGCACGCGCTGCATGATGGTCGAAGTGCAAGCGCTCACCGCGACGGGGTTTCTCGGCGCCGCCAAACGCAAGTCGTCGGGGCTCGACCCAAGCCGGCTCGCGATGCTCATCGCGGTACTGGAGCAGCACGCGGGGCTGCGGCTCGCCGACCGCGATGTCTTCGCGAGCAGCGTCGGTGGCATCCGCGTGATCGAGCCCGCCGCCGACCTCGCAGTGTTGCTCGCGATCGCCGGGGCGCACTATCGCAAGGCGTTGGGCCAGGCGATCTCGGTCGCGGGAGAAGTCGGCCTGGGCGGCGAGATCAGGCCCGTGCCGCAGAGCGAGGCTCGCGTGCTCGAAGCGTCGCGCTTGGGGTACAAGATGCTCGTGATGCCGCTGGGTGGGCACGCGCCCGCAGCCAAGGGCTTGGAGATCAAACGCGTGCGCACGGTGGACGATGCGATCGCGTTGCTGGGGTAAGTTGTGCGCCGTTGGCGGCACGGGGCGCGATGGAAGCGGTTGTTGACCTGAAGTGGAGCACGGCCGGCATAGAAAAAGGATGCGATCGTCTGTCACCTGCTTCCGGCGGCGGCATCGGAGTGATTGAACTTCCGCATCCCGCTCGGCGTACCACCAGTCCGCGATGCACGCCCTTGGCCGCATCATTCACGCCGCGCATCACAACTCGTCCGAGCCACCACCGAAAGGAGCACGCATGTCACGTCTATCGCCCATTGATCCCGCCGCCGCCACCGGTCGCGTGAAGGAGATTTTCGAGGGCCCGCTGAAGGGCAAGGCGTTCAACATCTTCCGCAGCATGGCCCATTCGCCTGCGGCGCTCGACGCCTATCTGGGGCTGGCGGGCGCGCTGGCCAAGAGCAACCTGAACGGCAAGGAGCAGGAGACGATCCAGCTCGCCGTCGGGGAGGCGAACAACTGCGGGTACTGCGTCGCGGCCCACAGCGCGATTGGCAAGTCGGTCGGGCTGGCGGATGCGCAGATCATCGGCGCACGGCGCGGCACGCCGGGCGATGCGAGACTCGACGCGCTCGCGCGGTTCGCGCTCGCGCTGCACGAGAAACGCGGGCATGTGTCGGACACGGACGTGAGCGCGTTCAAGAACGCCGGGTATTCCGACGCGCACATCCCCGAAGTGGTCGCGGCGTATGCGCTGGCGACGTACACGAACTACTTCAACCATGTGAACCAGACGCCGGTGGACTTCCCGGCGGTGCCGGCGGTGTGAAGTGGTGGGCTGATGTGAGAACTGAGTTGGCACGAAAGAGCCGCAGGGCACAGCCCTGCGGCTTTCATTTGCGAGTGATGAGCGTTGATCAACCCACGGTTCTTCCGCCGAAATCAATCTTCATCGCCTTCTTCGCGGCGGCGAGTGTTTCCTCGGCGACGACGTTGGCTTTCTTCACGCCGCGGCGGATCACGTCGAGGACGATCGCATCGCCTTGTTCACCTTCGAGCTTTGCACGGCGGGCACGCATGGGTTCGAGGAGGGCATTGATGACTTCGCCCAGTTCGGCCTTGACGTGGCCGTCGCCGATGTTGTCGCCGGCGGCGTATTTGGCTTTGAGCTCGGCGGCGCGGGCGGGGTTGGCCGCGCCGATGAAGGCGTCGACGTACTGCATGAGGATGTTGGTGGGATCGCCGGGCTCGGTGGGGCTTTGGCGGCCGGTGGTGATCTTGTTGAGCTTCTTCTGGACGGTTTTGGCGTCGTCGTAGAGGAAGATGGCGTTGCCGAGGGACTTGGACATCTTGTTCGTGCCGTCGGTGCCGACGAGTCGGGCAACGCGGCCGATCTTGGCTTTGGGAATGGGGAAGACGCCGCCGGATTTGAAGTGATCATCGGCGAGGACGCGATTGCCGACGCCCGCGTAGACCTGATTGAACTTGAGCGCCACATCGCGGCACATCTCGATGTGGGCTTCCTGATCTTCGCCGACGGGGACGAGTTCGGGGCGGAAGGCGAGGATGTCAGCACACTGGCCCACGGCGTACATGGGGAAGCCGAAGGGGTAGGTTTCGCCCAGGCCCTTGGTCTCGATCTCGGTTTTGAGGGTGGGGTTGCGCATCACCTTATTGAAAGGGATAAGCATCGCGAAGAGGAAGGTGAGCTCGGCGATCGCGGGGATTTCGGATTGCAGGACGAAGGTGGAGCGGTCGGGGTCGAGGCCGACGGCGAGCCAATCTTTGACGATGCCGATGGTGTTGGCGCGGATGTCGGCGGGCTTTTCGGCCAGCGTGGTGAACGCGTGGACGTTGGCGATGAGGAAGTAGCAGTCGTAGGCGTCCTGCAGCGCGAGACGGTTCTCGAGCGAGCCGACGAAGTGACCAAGGTGCAGGCCGGTGGAGGTGGGCGTGTCGCCAGTGAGAATGCGTGGTTTGGAGGTGGACATGGGGAGGAAGGGTAGGTGCGATCGACACGCCCGAGAAACCCCCGGATCGCGGGACGACCTCGCACAACACGCTGATGCGTCGAGCCATTGTCTGCTCGTTCGCGAAGGACCCGAAGCGCACGAATGTGTGTTTTTGTCCGTTTCCACACAATATTGTGGAATCGCTTACTACACAGGCAAGTCCACTCGGACTTGCAGGCGACACGATGTTGTTGTAGGCTTTCGTTCTCTGGAGGTATCCATGTCATACTTCGAACGAGCGTTCTGCTGTGTGATTGTCATCGGCACGGCGATGGTCTGCGGAGGGTGCGCGAGCCAGGCGGCAAAGACCCTTGGGTCGCTTCCGGTGTTGATGACGCGGAGCGCAAGCGTGCCGCCGGGCGTCACACCCGAGTCGGCCCTCGTGTTGCCCGGCGAGTGTCAACCATTGATCAACGTGTACCATGTAAACTTGGGCGGCGAGATCGTTTCTGCCGCAAGCACGGACAACGGCGTGTACCGGATCGTTGACGTGACGCCGCTGATGGGCGATTTCTTTCTGGGTGCGGTCAAACAGGAAGAGTTCAAACTCGAATCGCTCGTGAGCGAACCGAGAAGCGACACCACAACAGAGACGCCTGTAAATACGAGCAAGAGCGAGTCGTCCACGCAGGAGTCCTCGTCCGCAGACCTGCGACTTTCCGACGAGGTTGAAAAGAGACTACGCGCTCGCCGCGCGGTGATCGCAATGAAACTGATGGAGATCGCCGATCTCAACGGCGCGGAGTATTGGCGGCGATTCTCGGGGCTGATTGAGTATCAGAAGGCGTTTCGCGCGGGCGAAAAGGCGTTCCTCGGTGCCGGCATCGCGGCGACGTTCATCTCGCCCGTGCTCGGCGCGTCGTTGACCGGCGCAGGGCTGACCACCGATGCGGTCACGTCTTCACTGACCGCCGGGTTTGACATCGAGACCTACACGGCCCTCCGAGACGCGGTTCGCGCCGAGATTGTCGGACGCAAGGCGGCGATCCGTAAGAAGTTGGTCGGCCGATGCTACCTGGATTACCCGATCAGTGCGGTGCTGGCCGACGTCGCAGATTACGCGCATGTGTACTCGGTGCGCGGGGCGGTCGACACGATGAAAGCGGCGATGGCAGAACAAGCCCGAGCCGCCGAGGGGGGAGTCAACGAGCCGAAGCAGTAGAAGCAGTCTGGAGGGGCGGGCTGTCAGTCGCGCAGCACCGAAGCCAGACCGTCTCTGCTGCTCGGTTTCTAGAGCTCTGACGCGGAGACTCCGACTTGAGTGTTGGGCGATTCGGGTCGCGGGCTCGGGAAGGTGCCGTGATGACGACAACGACAGAAATCCAGTTCGATCATGCGATCAAGGCGGAGGAAAACCTCCTTCGGCCGTTCGTCGATCCGAGACGCGGGATCACTGACGGGGGCGTCATACTTGGTCTTCAAATGACCCCCGAGTCGGTCGTCGAGCATCTCAGAACCCTACATCCTGACGATACCAACAGCGTGGGTGGAAAGTGGGCCTTGTGCTTTTCCGGCGGAGGCATTCGCAGCGCATCCGTTTGCCTCGGAGTATTGCAAGGCCTTGCCAAGGAATCGATGCTTTCGAAGTTCCATTACCTGTCCACCGTCTCGGGTGGTGGGTACATCGGATCGTGGTTCACCGCGTGGGTGCGACGAGCCCCGCAGGGGCTCCCCGAAGTCGAAAGCCAGCTCGCCGCCGACACCGCCGTTGAACCGCGCCAGTTGACGCACCTTCGAAAGTACGCTCAGTATTTGAGCCCTCATTCCGGCGTCATGAGCGTGGACACATGGACGATTGCCTCGACGTATCTGCGCAATCTGTTGATCAGTTGGCTTATGGTTCTGCCGCTGCTCGCCGCGGTGACGATGATCGTGCGCAGCGCGTTCGCTGGCGTCTTGGCGTGCGTGGACTTGGGTATCCGTATCACGTGGGACGTGACAGGACAAGATGTGCCCTCGACGACGCGAGTGCTGCTGGCCTCGGCAGCGCCGACAGTGCTTGCCGGTGCGACGTTCGCGGCAATGAGCGCTGTGACAGCGATGATGAGTCGTCATCCGAGCCGTACCGATGTGTCGCGGGAGCGTTGGGCACGGCGGAGCGCGATCATCCTGTGGGCGGGAGCCGTGTGGTTTCTTGTCGCAACCATGGTGTTGGTTCTGCCAATGGTGTGGCTGTGGTTTGGCTCGTGGTGGCGCAACACGATTGCGGGAACCCTTGGGTCAAGCGTGCTTCTTGCGGCGATCCTCGGCAAAAGCCCCAAGACCGGGAAGACCCAAGAGTTTGTTAAGACGGGGCTGACCCAGTGGCTTCTCAATCTCGTGCCATCGATTGCGGCACCGATTGCGATCGCAGTGATCATGTCGGTCGTCTCTTTGCTCAGTGCGTGGGTGGCGGTCAGTGCATGGCTTCCGGGCTCGCCACAACTGCCCGCGTCGCTCTTTCATTGGCGCGATGACGATTACGCGGACCTCCATGCGACACTCGGTCATGGATGGGCGTGGGCGGCGTGGGCCGTTGGCCTGTTGTTGCTCTGTTGGATTGCGTGCGCGCTCGTGAACTTCAACAAGTTCACGATGCACGCATTTTATCGAGACCGTCTTGTCCGGACGTTTCTGGGCGCAAGCAACGCCAATCGCGATGAGGCTCGCCGCGGCACGACGGACTTTGTGGAGTCGGACAATCTCTGGCAACACTGCGCGACGCGATGGGTGATGCACCCGGATGATTGGCAGACCGCTTGTGACATGGTGACTTTCGCTGAGAATGTCGTCGATTTACAAGCGATGGCACCAGGTACGGTACCGGAACAGTGCAGGCGTCTCTACGATGCCTTTCAGACAGCGGACTTCAAGCCACTTATCTCGCGTGCATGTACCGAGTTTCGTGCCTCCAGCCAGAAGACGGCATCGAGACAACACGCCGCAGAGCGCATTCTGTGGGTATTGAACCATGTGGTCCTCAGTAAAGTCAGCGCGCCCAACACAGACCAACCTCCTCAGACGCTGCAAACTGCATTTGAACAGTTGATCAAGTCGGCGTTCCCCGAAGACCTCCGCAAATGTCGCATCAATCGCGAGGCGGTGCGCGATGGTCCGCTTCACATCGTCAACCTGACGCTCAATGCCAGTCAGATGAGCGACACCGGTCGCGCGCAACGCCAAGCGTACATCTTCACGGGCAGTAGCCTGCATTGCGGATCGCCTCACCTTGGCTATCGCCCGTCAACGCTCTACGGCGGCTCCGCGCGGACGCCTTCTGAGTTTTTTAGTCCCGAAACGAGCCTTCCCCGCGGGATCAGCCTGGGAACACTCATGGCGATCTCCGGGGCTGCGGTGAGCCCGAATCAGGGATATCACACCTCTGCGCCAGTCGCGTTTTTGCTCGCGCTCTTCAACGTGCGCCTGGGCGCGTGGCTCGGGAACCCGGGACCAAGCGGAGAAACGACCTATCGAAACGTCTCGCCCTGGATTGCGCTCGGGCCCACGGTTCTCGAGTTCTTTGGGTTCACGGACGACAGGTCTCGCTATGTCTACCTCTCCGATGGCGGCCACTTCGAGAATCTGGCCGTCTATTCGATGCTGCAGCGCCGTTGCAAAGTGATCGTTGTCGTCGACGCCGGGTGCGACCCCAAGAACGAGTGCGCTGATCTCGGACGGCTTGTCCGCCTTGCCCGAATCGACCTAGGCGTCAAGATCAAGTTCGCGGACGGTGGCGATCCGCTTGCTCCACTTCTGCGCGCGAAACCCGACGAACCAACGACCACCTACATTGCCGACGTCCACTACCCGAGTGACGACACGCGGAACAGCGAAGTCGGGCGACTCATCTATATCAAACCGCGAAGGATCGCGAGCGCGCCGGTGAGCGCGGGTGCCTACGGGGCATCACACTTGGACTTTCCGCATCAGTCAACAGGCGATCAGTTTTTCAACGAGGATCAATTCGAAGCGCACCGTGCGCTCGGCGAGCATCTCGTCTCACGCAAGTGAGGATTCACGATGCCGCGAACCGTCGATTTCAGCCAATGGTCGCGATCACCGTGACGTGGTGCTTATCACCCGTCGCTTCACCACAACTTCAACTTTCTCCCTCCGGGCAGAACGCCATCGACATGGCAAACTGGCCGCCGCGAAAACGAAGATCGAGTGGTCTTGCAAGGCTCCACGGGTGCGCCGCCAGAATACCCGATCGTCACGAGGCGAGGTCGTGCGTGACGAGAACTGCATCAATCCATCTCAGCGCTTCTTCATCGGGGCATCATCGTGCAGCATGCGCACGGGCGGCGTGTCGAGGTCGTCGTACTCGCCGCGCTTGACGAACGCGATGAACGCCCACACGGCCGTGATCGCGAGCAGGGCCGTCACCGGGAGGGCGATGTAGATGACGCTCATGCGGGGACTCCTGCGAGAAAGGGGCTGTCGAGCCGCGCTTGCCGCGCACGCGACGCGGCTGCGGATACCGCTCGCTGCTCGGGCACGTCGCGTGGAAAAGTCCTCCACACGAAGGCGATCGTGAGAACAGTGATCGAACTGAAGGGCATGAAGATCGCCGCGACAATCGGGTTGATGATCCCGACCATGGCGAACGCCGCCGCGAGCAGGTTGTACGCAAGCGAAGCCCACAGCGTCGCCTTGACGCCGGCGAGCGCGCCTCGACCTGCGGAAAGCAGTTCGAGAATCGGCGACAGGCCCGGACGGGCGAGATAGACATCCGCGGCGGCGAGCGAGGCCTCCGCCCCGCCGTGCACCGCGATGCCGACGTTGGCGGTGGACAACGCCGCGGCGTCGTTCACACCATCACCGACCATGACGACGGGTGCCGCTGGGTTTGATGCCGTCGCGGTGCTGTTTGCATTCTGCATCGCCTCGCGCACGAGCGCGGCCTTGTCTTCAGGGCTCATTCCGCCGCGGCAGTCGTCAATGCTCAGCCCGAGTTGGCCCGCGACGCGCGCAACCACGGCGGGATGATCGCCGGAGAGAATCCCGATCCGCCAGCCACGGGCGCGCAGGGCGTCGAGGCTGGTACGGGCGTCATCGCGGAGCGTGTCGCCGAGTCCGAACACGCAGCGGACCATGCCGTCAACGGCGACGACGACTGGTGTGAGTCCATCAGCGGCAAGTCGCGCGACGTTGGCGTCACGCGTGGCGCTGTGTGCTTCCGTCGAATCAATCGCGGCCAAGACGAACTCTGGTGAGCCGACGAGCACGGCGTGATTGTTGACGTTTCCTTCGAGACCACCGCCGATGGTGTGCCTGGCGCGATGCACAGTCGTCGCCATGCCATCCGTGTGGCTCATCGCTCGACCATCGGCGAACGCGATGATCGCGCGGGCGATCGGGTGTACGCTGTGGCGTTCCAGCGTCGCGGCCAGAAGCAACGCCTCCTCGTCACCGGTCCACGCCTGCACGCACGCGCGGCCCTGGGTGAGCGTGCCGGTTTTGTCCAGCAGCATCAGGCCCGGACGCGAGAGCGTCTCCAGCACATCGCCGCCCTTGACGAGAATGCCGCGACGTGCGCCGCGACCGATCGCGATGGCGGAGACCATGGGTGCCGCAAAGCCGAGCGCGCACGGGCATGTGACGATGAGGAGCGCGGTGGTGTGATCCAGCGCGACCGCTGGATCGATGAACCGCCAGATGAAGTACGTCAGCACGCCCAGCAGCGTGATGCCGACGACGAAGCGTTCGCCGGCGCGATCGGTAAACTTGGTGATCGCGGGGCGGCGAGAGGCGGCGTCCTCCACCAGTTTCATCAAGCGCGCCGCCCGCGTGTCCGCTCCGGTCGCCGTCGCGCGCACGCGGATCGTGGAGGTGAGGTTCACCGTGCCCGCGTGGACGGCAGTGCCGGTGGCCGCGTTTGACGGCATCGATTCGCCGGTAAGCACCGAGAGATCGAGATCAGAGTTGCCTCGCTCGATCACGCCGTCGGCGGGGATGGATTCTCCCGCGACGATCTCAACCACGTCGCCGACCTGGAGGCGTTCGGCGGGCACCTCGCGCGCGATTTCAACGCCGCGTTCGATCTCGATGCGGCGTGCGCTGCGGGGCATGAGCGAGAACAGCAGTTCAAGGGAGTCGGTGGCCCAGCGCTGCTGGCGATGCTGCACATAGCGACCCACGAGCAGCAGGAAGACGAGCATCGACAGCGAATCGAAGTAGAGTTCGCCGCGGTCGAGTACGGTGTTGGCCACACCCGAGACGCCGCCGACGAGCAGCGCGATGCAGATCGGAAAGTCGAGGTTTATGCGGCGTGTGCGCAGTGCCGACCACGCGCGGCTGAAGAACACGCGCCCCGGTCCGACGAGCGACCAGGCGCCCAGAATCATGCTCAGCCAGCGGAAGATGGTGTGGTACTCGTCCATCGCGTTGTTGAGCACCCCGCCATAGATCGCGAACGCGATCATCATGATGTTGCCCGAAAGCGCGCCCGCGATTGCGAGCCGGACCAGCATGGCGCGATCTTCGGCGCGCCGAATCGCGGCGGCCTCTCGGCCCTGGGCGGGGTGGCAACGATGCCCGATGCGTTGCAGCATGGAGGCAATGGCCGAGAGCGCGACGCGGGCGGGATCCCAGGTGACGCTCAGCGCGTTGTGACGCAGGTCCATACGCGCTTCGGTGACGCCGTCCAGCATCTGCGGCAGTCGTTCCAGTGGCCACACGCAACTCGCGCAGGTCACGTTCTCCAGCAGCAGATCAACGGCTCTCAGCGGGCTGCCCGGCGTCGGCGGTCGCACGTGCAAGGCGTGGAACTCGGGCTCATCGAACGACGCGAACACGCTCGCGGGTACCTCGGTCGCGTCCACGCCCGGCAGCGTGCATGCGTTGAGCACCGCGAATGCGCCGCGGCAACTGTGGCAGCAGAACTGATGCTCGACACTATCTTCAAGCATGCCGCTGGGCACGGGCGCTGAGCAAAGCGAACAGCGCACGTCCGAGGCGATGTCCGCGTCGGGCGCGACCTCGCGACCGCGCGACGGACGCGAGGAGTCTCGGGCGGCTCGAACGAGCAGTTCGGCGGGCATCAACGTGCCTCCGGCGTGGTGGTCTGGCGTGCGCTGCTCTGCGGTTCGGGCCGGGGCGACGGTGCGGACGCGTCAGTCGGAGCGGTGGGCGCGTCGCAACACACCGGCGTCTGGCCTGCGATCTGCCGCGCACTCGACACGATGCCTTGCGACGACGTCGTCGAGATCGCGGGCATGTCGAGCCGCAGATTCGAAAGTCGGGGCGTGATGGCGACGCGCATCGCGAGAGTCGCCACACCGGCGAGCACCAGCGCGATCGACGCGAACACTGGCATGCGCCGTCCCATCCACCCGCCGACCGCTCGCAGCGAAGTGCCCATCGCCACCAGCATCGGCAGCGTGCCGAGCCAGAACACAGCCATCACCAAAGCACCGCTCCACGCGGACGCGGTGCCCGCTGCGACCAACGCAAAGGCCCACAGCCAGCCGCACGGCAAGAGCACCGTGAAGACCCCGATGAGCACCGCACGCATCGCCGGGGGCTGGTCCAGTGCGAGGCGGTGCATTCGACCCGCGAGCGCCGTCCATGCGACAGGAACCGGCACGCGCGGCAGTCGTGTGCCGAGCGTTCGCACGAGCATCAGCAGGCCAAAGAGGATCATCGAACCGGCGGCGACGCCGGCGGCGGCCCCTTGCACGCCCGCAAACGTGGCCGCGAAGTCAAACGACTGGCCGAGCACACCCGCGATCACGCCAAAGAGCGTGTAGCTGACGAGTCGCCCGAGGTGATACGAGGCGTGAGCGCGGCGCGCCTGGGTCTTGGTGCATTCGGTGCCGCAGACAGCCAGCGCCAGGAACGCGCCGCACATGCCCGCGCAGTGGAGCGAGCCCAGAAGGCTCGCGATGAACACCGTGGCGACCAGACCGATCATTGTGCGCCCCCGGCATTCGCCCTCGATCCGTTGGCGCTGTCGCCCGAGTTCACTGTGACGGTCTCCTCGGCGGTGAAAAGGTTGCCGCCCTTGCTCGCAGCGAGTTTCACTTGCCACAAGCCGGGGCGAGTGACGTTCATGGCGGCCCGATACACGCCGGGCGTTGCCGGGTCCGGTGCGAGCGTGATCTGCGCGACGCTTGCGGCCCGCGCGTGATGGAACGTCTCGACTTTGAGGTTCGCGCCATCGAGGCCATCGCCAGCTGCGTCCTTGAGGTCAATCACGAGGTCGTGACGCATCTCGCCCGCCCGCTCGATGCGGATCGCCGCCCGCCAGCCCAGTTGCTCGTTGAACTTCAGTTGCGCCAAGTGCTCGTCCCAACGCACCGCCTTTTCATACGCATTGCTCTCGGCCGCGAATGATGGATCGTTCACAGCGCGTACCACCAACCACAGCGCAATCACCGCGTTGAGCGCGAGCAGTCCGATGATAATCGCCGGCCATGTGTAGGTCTGGCGAAGCGTCGGGCGGTGTGCCGCCTGAGAGATATTCGAATCGCGACGGATCGCCGTCATGGCTTCTGTCCTTCCTGTGTCGGCGCGGGGGCGGCGGTGTCTGATGCGCCCGCCGCACTGCCGCCTGTCGAGCTGGCGGCTGATGGCGAAGCACTCGGCGCGCTGTCGGGCGCGGATGAACTTGGACCATGGGCGGCGGCCACTCCTGATGGACCAAGCACGCGGTACGGCAGTTTCTGCACGTCGCCCTTGTCGTCGGTCACCACAACGGTGATGACCTTTTTTCCGGTCGCGAACGTCTCGGGCGGCAGTTTCACCAAGAACGGCGTGTCGCGCATCTGTCCCTTGGGAATCACGAGCGGATTCTGGGCGATGTCCATCTGCGCCCCGGAGATACCCTCAAGGCTGATCGTGTATGTCCGCGGCGTGTCGGTGCGGTTGGTCACCTTCACCAGCAGCGGATTCGCCACCTCGCCCGTCGGCAGGATGGAGAAGGGCATGCCCTTGCCGTGCAGGACACGGACATCGGCGGACTTGGCGTTGATGAGCAGGTAGGTGAACGCGCTGAGCGCGATCGTGAGCGCGATCGGATAGAGCACGACGCGCGGGCGGAGCATGCGCGACGGCTTCTTCTCGATCGCGTTCTGCGAGGAGTAGCGGATGAGCCCGGTGGCGCGCCCGATCTTGGTCATCACGGTGTCGCAAGCGTCGATGCACTGGGCGCAGCCGATGCATTCGAGTTGCAGGCCCTTGCGGATGTCGATGCCGGTGGGACAGGTCGTCACGCACATCGAGCAGTCGATGCAGTCGCCGACCGGGGCCGCACTGAGCACCGGCAGGGCAAGGTCGGCGTCGCGCATCTTCTTGCCGCGGGGTTCGCCGCGAATTGTGTCGTAGGAGATGATGAGCGAGTTGCGATCGAGCATCACGGACTGGAAGCGCCCGTACGGGCACGCGACGATGCACATTTGCTCGCGGAAGAACCCGAAGTCAAAGAGGATCAGCCCGGTCGTGACGGCGACGACCACGAATGACGGCCAGTGGTCGCGGGGCGAGCCCTGCACCCAGTGGATAAGTCTCTCAACGCCCACGAAGTACGCCAAGAAGGTGTGCGACATGAAAAGCGCGACCAGCACAAACGTCGCGAGTTTCAGGGCCTTGCGCAGCCCCTTGTTCGCGCCGGGCTTGAGCGGGCGACCGGGCGCTCCCTCGAAGAATCGCTCGATGGGGCGGAAGACAAACTCCATGTAGACGGTCTGCGGACAGGCCCAGCCGCACCAGACGCGTCCCATGACCGCGGTCAGAAAGAAGATCGTCAGGAACACACTGAGCATGAGCAGCGCGAGCAGCAGTGTGTCTGTGGGCAGAAAGGTCTTGCCGAAGAAGGTGAACTCGCGCGCGACGACGTCGAGCAGGATCACCGGCTTGTCGTTCATCGTGATGTACGGGATCGCGATGAAGAGCGCGAGCAGGAAGTACGCGACACCGCGGCGCGAGGTCAGGAATCGACCGGGGCTCAGGCGCGGTTTGAGCCAGCGCCGCGAGCCGTCGCTGTTGAGCGTCGAAAGGACGCGTTCTTCAGGTTGCAGAAGGCTTGAACCCGCCATGGCAGAACATCCTTGCAAAAGACCCCACGCGAGCGGCACACGCCCCGGAGCGTGTGCCACTTTCGCGTGGCCCCACCGAAAGGCCGGCGACGGACTCTCGTCCACGGCCGGTGATGAATCACATTCCTCAAGCCGCCCGAGAGAGCGAGTCAACTCGGGTTGAGAGTCGCGCACGCGGGGCGGCGTTCCAAACACTGCCTCATTTTGCGGGCGTTGGGACTGCGGGCTGAGCCGGTCGTGCGGCGGGCGCGGGTGCGTCGGGCGTCGGCTCGGCCGACCACGGCGGGATCTGCACGCCCTCCGCGCCGCGCGGGCCGGGCAGGTTCTGCCCGCGCAGGCCGGCCATGTACGCCGCCATGATGATGATCTCCTTTTCATTCAGCCGGTTCTTCCACGCGGGCATCGCGCCGCCGGCGGCACCGTTCTGAATCAGCGGGATGATCTCGCCGAGCGACTTGACGTTCTTGAAGTACTCGTCGGTCATGTTGGGACCGACGAGCCCTTCGCCCTTGCTGCCATGGCACGAGAGGCAGTTGGTCTTGTAGATCGCGTCGCCGATGGCGCGGGTTTTCTGCTGGCCGATGAGCGAGAGTACGCCGGCCGCATCGCCCTTTACGTCGCCGATGGCGGCGAGCACCTTGGCCTGCGACGCCTTCTCGTCGATGGCGACCTGATCTTGCAGCGTCGGGACATCCGGGTTCATCTCGTAGATGACGAAGTACGGGATCGAAAACGCGATGGTGGCGAGGAACAGCGCGTGCCACCAACCCGGCGTGGGATTGTCGTACTCCTGAATCCCGTCGTAGTTGTGGTCCAGCAGTTCGTTCTTGTTGCTCACGGGTCGAGACTCCTCGTGGGGCTGCTCGTGGTGCGATTCGAGTGTTGATGTCGGCGACGGTCAGGCCGTCGCGTGCGCCGGTTCACGCCTGGCGCGGGCCGTCGTCCATCGGAAGTGCCGCGTTGCGGGTGATCTCGGAGCGCGGCTCGCGGAACGCCCGCCATGCCATGATCCCGAAGACGCCGATGAAGATGATCAAGGCCGCCTTGGGCCACACCGACAAATCCATCGCGCTCATGATCTCGGACATTCTCATGGGCGACCTCCGTTGGTTGAAGTCACGGCGGCGGGTGCTGCGCTGACAGCCGGAGTCGTTGCGGGCGCAACTGCGGCAGGTGCTGCCGGTGCAACTGGTGTCTCCGGCGGCGGGTTGATGTCGCGGCCGATCCGTTGCATGTAGGCGATGAGGGCGACGACCTTCTTGGTCGCGGTGATCTGCTCCGGGCCACGCTGCTTCTTGATGTCATCCGCGATCTGCTGGGCCTGCTCGCGTGCCATCTTCTCGGCCACGCCGTCCTTCACGGCCTCGCCATAGGGCACGCCGAGCATCGCCATGACCCGCACCTTCTTTTGGATCGACGTGAAGTCGAGTTCCTCGGTCAGGAGGGCCGGGTACGCGGGCATGATCGACTTGTCATTGATGTCGCGCGGGTTGTTGAAGTGGATGGCGTGCCACAGATTGCTCTGCTTGCCGCCTTCGCGGGCCAGGTCAGGTCCGATGCGACGGCTGCCCCACTGGAACGGATGGTCGTAGACGAACTCGCCGGGCTTGCTGTATTCGCCGTAGCGCTTCACCTCGGCGTAGATCGGCCGGATCATCTGCGAGTGGCAGTTGTAGCAGCCCTCGGCGATGTACACGTCGCGACCGGCGAGTTCGAGGGGCGTGTAGGGCTTCACGCTTGCGATCGTCGGCACGTTGCTCTTGATCAGGAACGTCGGGATGATCTCAAACAGCGACGCGGCGGCGACGGCGAGGAAGGTCATCACGCCGAAGAGCGCGGGCTTGCGCTCCCACACCCGATGCCACCAGACCGACATGATCGTGTCGAGCTTCTTGCCCGCGTCGATCGTGTTGGTGATCTTGCTCTCGGGGGCGACTTCGGGATGGAATGGTGCCGTGCTGAGCGACGGGGCCGAGTAGACCGGCACGTCGTAGACTGCGGGGCGAGCCCTCCAAGTCATGAGGAAGTTCACGCCGCCGAGCAGGGCGCCGAGGAAGTAGAGCATGCCGCCCATGATGCGCAGCCAGTAGAAGGGGATGAGCTGCGTGACGGTCTCGGTGAAATCGGGGTACTTCAGTTGGCCGGTGGCGTCAAAGGCACGCCACATGAGCCCCTGCGTGAGACCGGCGGCATAGATCGGAATGACGTACATCAAGATGCCGACGGTGGCAAGCCAGAAGTGCGTCGTCGCCAGGCCCTTGCTGAAGAGTTTGGTCTGGAAGAGGCGCGGCAGGAGCCAGTACATCATGCCGAAAGCGAGGAAGCCGTTCCAACCCAGGGCGCCCGCGTGCACATGGGCGATGGTCCAGTCGGTGTAGTGGGAGAGTGCATTGACGCTCTTGACGCTGAGCATCGGGCCTTCGAACGTGGACATCATGTAGAAGGTGACGCCGATGACGAAGAACTTCAGCACCGGGTCTTCGGTGACCTTGTGCCATGCGCCGCGGAGAGTAAGCAGGCCGTTGATGCCGCCGCCCCAACTGGGCATCCAGAGCATGACGCTGAAGAGCATGCCCAGCGTGCTGGCCCACGACGGCAGCGCGGTGTAGTGCAGATGGTGCGGGCCGGCCCAGATATAGATGAAGACCAGTGACCAGAAGTGGATGATCGAGAGGCGATAGGAGAAGACCGGACGCTCCGCAGCCTTGGGCATGAAGTAATACATCAGGCCCAGGAACGGTGTGGTCAGGAAGAACGCCACGGCGTTGTGCCCGTACCACCACTGCATGAACGCGTCCTGCACACCCGCGTAAATGCTGTAGCTCTTGAACAGGCCCGCCGGGATGACCAGACTGTTGAAGACGTGAAGCACCGCGACAGTGATGATGGTCGCGGTGTAGAACCAGAGGGCGACGTACATGTGCCGCTCGCGACGCTTCGCGAGCGTGCCGAAGAAGTTCACGCCAAAGAACGCGACCCAGACGACCGCGATGAGCAGGTCGATCGGCCACTCGAGCTCGGCATATTCCTTGCCCTGGGTGATGCCCAGCGGCAGGGTGAGGGCGGCACAGACAATAATGAGTTGCCAGCCCCAGAAGTGCAGGTTGCTCAGCGCGTCGCTGAACATGCGGGCCTTGCACAGGCGCTGCGTCGAGTAGTAGACGGCGGCGAACAGGGCATTACCGGCAAACGCGAAAATCGCGGCATTCGTGTGCAACGGGCGAAGGCGGCCGAAACTCAACCAGGGAATGCCCATGGTCATGTCGGGCAGGACCAGTTGGGTGGCCACGAGCAAACCGGCCAAAAAGGCAACGAGGCTCCAGATGAGCGTCATCAGGAGGAACTTGCGGACAATGGCGTCGTCGTAGGAGAACTGCTCCATGGCGACGCCGCGTGGGGCCTCGCCTGCCGGCAATCCTGAGGAACCTGTCATGAAGGGACTCCCACTTTGATCTCGGACCAAGGGTTCTGAGGACACGGGACGGGAAAACACCGCGACCATTGACAAAGAGACCAATGGATCGGTTTATCCGCAGAGCAATCTTCACGACATTTAAGTCGTTTGTCAACCCCGGAGATCGTCTGGGGCTCGGAAATCCACAATTCCACAAATTCCGGTCACTCAAGCGGATTCGGGCCGATAGTTCTTGAATAAAGGAGTAGATTGTCGTATCATTCCGTTGGGTGACTCCGGGTGGGACTATTTCAGGAGATTTGCGATGTTGAGCCAAGCAGCCGGTTATGCAGCGACGGCGTTGGGCTTCGTCGCCTCCGCCGGGGGGCGGCCGGTCCTCGTGAAGGAAATTGCCGAGGCATCGGGTATACCCGGTTCATACCTCGCCAAGATCATCCATTCCCTCGCCCGCAAGGGCGTGGTGATGACGCAGCGCGGCATCGGCGGCGGGGTGACCCTCGCCAAGCCGGCGACCGGCATCACACTCATGGATATCTGCATCGCTCTTGACGATCCGGTGGTCGAGAAGCGGTGCATGCTGGGCACTTCCGAGTGCTCGGACGAGCGCGCCTGCCCGGCCCACAAGTACTGGACGCTCCAGCGCGAGAAGCATCTGGAGTTTTTGCGGGGCACATCGGTCGCGGACATCGCGGCTTTTGAACTCCGCCGGCGCAATGCCAAAGTCGCGGGCGTGAACCCGGCGATGATGGGCGGTGTCGGCCTGACGATCGGCGGCACCGCCGCCCCGGCGGGCACCAACGGGCATCGCTCCGGCGAGAAGATCACGCTCTAAGGGCGCGACACGAACCTCGGCTCTTGAAGTCTCCGGGCGTCGTCGATCGCCCGGGCGCTGTATCGTGGGGGTGCGATGCCCCCTCCCCCTCAGACACCCCAGCCCATCTCCCGACCGCCCGCGCCTGCGCTTGACGGAACGGGGTTGATCGCGCTCGACGCCTGGCTTGCACCGTATGCCGACGCGCTGCGGGCGCGATATGGGCGCTACACCGCGCTGCGCGACAAACTCGTGAAGGCCGAAGGCTCACTGATGAACTTCGCCAGCGGGCACACGCGACTGGGGCTGGTGCCCGGATCAAATGACGGCAAGTCTGGAGTCTGGTGCCGCGAGTGGGCACCGGGCGCAACGGGCGTTTCGCTCATCGGCGACTTCAACGGGTGGGACGCGAGCGCGACGCCCCTGCAGCGCGATGCCTTTGGCGTGTGGAGCGCGTTTGTTTCGGATGATCGGACTGCTCAGGGTGGCGGCGGCGGGCTTCAGCACGCCCAGCGTGTCAAGCTCCGCATCACCTCGGCGCTCGGCGCGCAAGATCGCATTCCCGCGTACGTCCGGCGCGTGACGTTTGAGAAGGACGGCAGCAATGCCGCAGGCCAATACTGGAACCCGCCCACGCCCTATGTCTTCAAGCACCCGTCGCCCAAGATGCGCGCGGATGTCGGCGCTGGGCTGCGGATCTATGAGGCCCACGTCGGCATGGCGGCAGAGGAAGAGCGCGTCGGCACGTTCGATGAGTTTCGTACCAAGACGCTGCCGCGCATCGCCAAACTCGGCTACAACGCCGTGCAACTGATGGCGATCCAGGAGCATCCGTATTACGGCTCGTTCGGCTATCACGTCAGCAATTTCTTCGCGGTCTCGTCGCGCTTCGGCACGCCCGAGGATTTCAAGGCCCTGGTCGACGACGCCCACGCGCTGGGCTTGCGCGTGCTGCTCGATCTGGTTCATAGCCACAGCGTGAAGAACACGGTTGAGGGGCTCAACCTGCTCGACGGCACGGACTACCAGTACTTCCACGCCGGAGGCAAGGGGCAGCACCCCGCGTGGGATTCGATGCTGTTTGACTACTCCAAGTGGGAGGTGCTGCGCTTCCTGCTCAGCAACGTGCGGTTCTGGCTCGAGGAGTACAACCTCGATGGCTTCCGCTTCGACGGCGTCACGTCGATGCTGTATCACCACCACGGCCTGGGGCATGGCTTCAGCAGTTACGACGATTACTTCGGGCCCGCCGTCGACGACGACGCGGTGACGTATCTGCAACTGGCGAATCAACTCGCGTACGCGGTGCGCCCGGGCGTGATCACCATCGCCGAGGATGTGAGCGGCATGGCGGGGCTCGCACGCCCCGTCGACGAAGGCGGCATCGGCTTTGACTATCGGCTCGCGATGGGCATTCCCGACTTCTGGATCAAGAGCCTGAAGGAGAAACGCGACGAAGATTGGAACATGAACGAGGTGGTGCACACGCTCATAAACCGGCGCTTCGCCGAGAAGCATGTGGGGTATGCCGAGAGCCACGATCAGGCACTCGTCGGCGACAAGACGCTGGCGTTCTGGCTGATGGACGCCGAGATGTATTGGCACATGAACAAGGGCAGCCGCAGCCTCGTGATCGATCGCGGCACCGCGCTGCACAAGATGCTGCGGCTGGTGACGTTCGCGCTCGGCGGCGAGGGGTATCTCAACTTCATGGGCAACGAGTTCGGGCATCCGGAATGGATCGACTTCCCCCGCGCGGGCAACGGCTTCAGTTACAAGTATGCGCGGCGGCAGTGGTCGCTCGCTGACAACGACGCGCTGCGCTATCGCGACCTGCAGGCGTTTGATCGCGCGATGATGATGCTCGACGAGCGCTTCGGCATTCTGGCCGACAGCGGGATTGACAAGCTCGACATCGACGACAGTCGTAAGTGCATCATGGTGGCGCGTGGACCGCTGGTGTTCCTGCTGAACTTCCATCCGACGCAGTCCTTCACGGATCTGCGGGTGGGTGTGCCACGGGGCGAGGACTATCGCATCATTCTCGACACCGACGCCAAGGAACTCGGCGGCTTCGGGCTCGTGAAGCCGGGGAATGTGTATCCGCTGCAGCGCGTGCCTCAGTGCGGCAAGTTGCAGAGTTTGCAGGTGTATCTGCCCTCGCGGACGGCGCAAGTGCTGGCACCGGCGTCGCTGGCGTAGAGGTGCGCGGGTGTGCCGCTCCCGATTCGCGTTTGCCGCGGTCAACAGCCGAAAAAGAACGGGAGCATTCGCGTGCCCCGCGCGATCCATTGGCCTCGCACCTCGCAGGACTGCTTCTTGAGCGATTCCGCCACGCCAACTTCAGAGACGGGCCACGACACTGTCGCCGCTTCAACAGCCGCGCCGGCATCGGCACCCGCGCAAGGCATGGGCAAGCATGTCGGGCGCGGCGCGCTGTGGATGATGTCGGCGACGATCCTCGGCAAGTTCGTCACGTCGTTGGCGCAGTTGGTGTTGGGGTGGATTCTCGCGCCGGAGGATTTTGGCCTCTTCGCGATGGCGTGGGGCATCGCGCGATTTCTGACGATCTGCCAGGACGGCGGCGTACGCGAGTTGCTGGTGCAGCGCGGGCCGGGCGAATATGCCGCGCTGCGCGGGCGGGTCTTCTGGCTCGCCATGGCGTTCAACTTCGCCGTGGGGGCGTTGATTCTGGCGGCGGCACCGCTTTTGGCGACGCATGTGTACGAAGAGTCGCGACTGGTGCCGCTGATGTGGGTGCTCGCGCTTGCGATTCCGCTCGGCACGCCGGGGTCGGTGTTGCAAGCGAAGTTGCGGCTTGATTTGCGGTTCAAGGCGACGAGCGCGATCATCACGTTCTCGTCACTGCTCCGGCAGATCAGCACGGTGTGTCTGGCGATGGTGGGCACGGGGGCGATGAGTTTTGCGATCCCCGCCGTGCTGTGCGCGGTCTTCGAGAGCGTGGCGGCGTGGCGGGTGTCGCGGGATGCGCCGTGGCTTGATCGCCCGATGGTGCGTGAGTGGCCGTCGTTGCTGGGTGCGACGAAGTGGTTGCTGTTCTCGTCGGTGTCGCTGGTCATTCTGGATCAGGGGCCGCTGCTGGTGATCGCGCCGGTGATGAACGCCGCGGGCGATTCGGCGGGTGTGGAGTCCACGGGGCATTTTTTCTGGGCGTATCAGATGACGGCGCAGTTGTCGGTGCTGCTGTCGTCGAACATTTATCTGGTGCTGGCACCCGCGCTGCAAAGGTTTATCAATGAACCGGCGCGGCTGCGGGAAGCGTCGATCCGCGCGCTGCAAGGCATCATGCTCGTGGGCGCGATCGCGAGCGTGCTGCTGGGCGTGGTGATGGATCCGCTGGAAGGGCTGCTGTTTGGCGGCAAGTGGGCCGAGGCCACGGCGGCGGTGTTCATCTTCGGGTTGGTCTTCCCGTTCAAGATTCCGCAGGGCGTCACACACGCGATCCAGATCGCCAAGGGGCGCTTCAAAGAGAACGCGATCTCGCTGCTGCTTGAGGGGCTGCTTTTCACCGCGGCGGCGGCGGCGGGCGCATGGTTCGCGACCAAGGCCCACGACGGCGCGGGCTCGACCGCGGCGCGCATCGCGATCTACGCGGCCGTCGCCATGGCGATTGGGCGCGTCGGCGTCACGTTGTGGGTGATGTCGCGACTCGGCGCGACCAAGCGGCGGACGATGGCGGTGATGTTCGGGCCGTGGCTCGTCGCGGTGTTGTCCGCGCTGGCGGCCGTGGGTGCTGACCGAGCCCTGGACCTGAAGTCCGGCGTCGTCTTCACGCATGAGAAGATTGCAAAAGTGCTGCCGCCGGGCAAGACGCTGGCCAAGAACGAGTCCGAGTTTAACGTGAAGCACCGGATGACAATCCGCGCGTTGGACGTGGCGACGGACGGGGAGGCGGCGCAGATGCCGATGTCTCCCGCCGCACGCGGCGTCGTGTCGGCGTTGTCATCGACGAGCCTCGACAGCGCGTGGCAGGCGCGGGTGGTGCAGATGCTGCGGTTGGTGCTGTTGGGAACGGTGTGTTGCCTTGCGTTCGCGGTGCTGTGCCGTGTGCTGATTCCGGGCGCGTTGCGTGATGCGCTGCACGCGATGCCCAAGGGACTTGGGCGGAGATTTGCGAAGATGTTGTTGATCAAGTGACGATGTGAAGAGCCCGACGCGCTCCACTGCCAAGTGTCGAATGCGCCGCCTGGCAGTGCCACCCCGCGATGCGTCTCTCAGTGTCCCGCTTCACCCAGTGCGATGAGCGCATAGGCGGTGATGAGCACCGGATCGTTCTCCATCCAGCGATCGTCGACGCTCTTGAACGAGCCGTCGGCGTTCTGCAACGTCGCGAGGCGCTGGACCAGGTCCGCGCGCCAATCGCGCGGCGTGGTGGAGTTGTCCGCAGCGGTGACGGTGATTGTCGGTTCGCCGAACGCACCGAGAGCGCGGGCGAAGGTGACGAAGTAGTAGTAGAGGCCGTCGGTACCGCAGTTGGGGTTTTCTTCGAGCGTGTAGTTGGAGCCGATCCAGTCGAGCGCGGCGAGAACGCGTGGGTCGTTCTTGTCAAGGCCAGCGTAGAGGTAGCTCTTGAAGCCGGCGTAGGTCATGGAGCCATAGGCGCGGAGGCGGCTGACTTTGCTGCCGTCGTCGAGGGTTTCCTCGATTTCGCCGCCGTAGGACTGTCCAATGCCGACTTGATCTTTGTTGACGCTCGTGGCGTAGATGAAGCCGCCCTGGGCGGAGCCTTTGGCGTAGGGCATGTCGTTGACAACGACTTTCGCGCCGTCACTGCCGGTGGTGGCGAGCATCTGGGTGCGCTGGAGGAAGACGAGGGCTCGCTTGAAGGCCTCGTCGTCGGCTTTGACTCCGCTGTCGTGGAGACCTTGGAGGACGAAGGAGAGATTGCTGAGGTCAGGGCGGCCGTGCTTGCCGTAGCCAACGCCGCCGTAGTAGGCGTGTTCGCGACCGACGGGCGCGGGAGCGTCGGGAGCCTTGGACTCGGGGACGGCGGCTTCGCTCCACTGGAGAGAGCGAAGGAAGTCTTGGGCGGACCTGATCGCTTCGCGTGCGGCGACGGTGTCGGCCTTGGCGAGCGTGCTGAGGCAGATGGCGGTGTTGTACGCGGGCAGCAGTTGGTCGTAGATGCCGCCGTCGGGTTGCCGCTTGGAGAGAATGAAGCCGATACCGTGGCTGACGCTGGGGTCATTAGCAGATTCGAGCGTGCCCGAGCCGAGCATGCCGCTGACGACGAGGCCGGTGATGGCGGGGAAGGTGGGCCCTTTGGGATTGACACTCCAGCCGCCGCTGGCGTCTTGTTTGGTGCGCAGCCACGCGATCGCCTTGGTGGCCATGGCTCGGGCCTGCGCGCGGGTCTGTTCGTGCGAAGTGCTCGTCGCGGAACTGACAATTGCCGGTGCGTCGGGCGACATCGCCCGCGACGTCGTCGCGAAGCCCGAGACCGCAACGAGCGAGAGGGCAATCGAGTTGGCGACGTGTCGAGGAGAAGAACTCATCGGTATTGCTCCAGATTCAGGATGACAGCGGCAGCGCTGACGGCAGCGGTTTCAATACGTTGCACGCACGGCCCGAAGTTCGCCAGCACCGCGCCCTCTCGGCGTGCGGCGTCGAGTTCCTCGGACGTCCAGCCCCCTTCGGGCCCGACAAGAACGCGGATGTTGTTCGCGCCGGCGCGTTGATATCGCGCGCCGCTCACGTCGGCGACGACGACGCGCGTGTCGACGCCCGGCAAACACGCGGCGGCCACATCGCCGCCGGCGCCGATCTCGATCGCCCATGCTCGCCCGCTCTGCTTGGCGGATTCGAGCGCGACGCGTTGAAGACGTGCGAGTTTGCCCTCTCGCGGGTCGACGACGCCGCGGGCGGTGGCCAGCGGCATGTATGCCGCCGCCCCGATCTGGCTCAGCTGGTCGATCATCTGTTCGAGACGGTCGCCCTTGGGCGGTGCGGCCCAGACTTCGACGCGCGGCGCGGTTCGCGGCGCGATCTCCACGCGTTCGACACGCACGCCGATCGCGAACTCGCCACGCGGCTTGGTGATTGTCTCGACGACGCCTTCGCCGACGCACCCGAGCGTGTCGATGACGCCCACGTCGTCCCCCACTTCGAGTCGTTTCACTTTGACGGCGTGGTGGGCCTCGTCGCCGGTGATGGTGAGCACGCCGCAGCCCTGGGCGGCCAGCGAACGCAAATCGGGGGAATAGAGGCGGTGGCGGGCCATGGCTGGGCGGGGTTTGTTGGTCGGGTTGCGCGGGGCGCGGGCGGGGCCGAAAAGTTCAGATTGTTCGGGCTGATCCCCCTCTTGGGGGTGTTGATAACTGCCGAAAGGACGTTGCGTCCTTGAGTTGTACGCGGCGGGGGCCGATGATGCACCGCCGGGCGACATCGAACGGGCCGCGATCGAGCGTAGTCGATTGGCGGTTTGGGCGTGGTCGCATCGGTCGGGCATGGCATGACGAAGGCGCAGGCGGACAAGTCGACGCACGCGCCCGGCGCCTCGGCGTCGGCCAAGAGCGATGCCGCGCCCACGCTGGACTTGGCGAGCCAGGTGGAAGCGTTGCTCTCTCAGGTGGAGGAGTTGGCGCAGGACTTGGCGGTGCCCGCCGAGACCCTCGCGCCGATCGACGTGCCGCTCGAGCCCAACGCCGAGACGGAAGTCGAATCTGAAATCGTGTCTGCGCCGGCGGAGCCAAACGTCGGAGACGACGCCGAGGTTGTGCTCGAGAGCGTGGCCGGCGCGGGGTCGACCGAGCCCGAACCCAGCGTTGCGAAATCCGAGGACGCCGCGGAGGACGCGGCATCGGCCAAGGCTGAGGAACCAACCGAAGCGGCCGCGGTCGACGCGGTACCGATCGCCGCCGCCGCTGACGCTCCTGCGGCGACGGACGACGTCGCGCCGACGGACGCGCCCGTTGTCGAGAACATCGATGAACTTGATCAGCAACTCGCGAGCCTGACGGACAACCTCATCAGCGAGGCCGATGCCCCGACCGACGCGGAGGCGTCGCTTGTTGATGAGGATTCAGAAACGAAGGACGCGAGCGAAGCGGAGTCGGATTCGACGGCGGCCACGGAGCCTGCTCCGGCGCCCGTCGCAAGCAAGGAGCCCGAGCCGGTGACTGCTGCGGCTGTTACGCCGGTGCCAGCGGCAGCACATGCTGCGCCCGCCGCCGCACCCGTAAGCAAGCCAGCACCTCAGCCCGCACCGGAGTTGCCGCGCGAGCCCGCTCACGCGTCAAAGGACTCGCACGCCGGGGACGCGGTCGCGGCCAAGCCCGTCGGGCCATCGGTCCTCACGCTCGCTCGTGCGGCGGCGTTCTCGCTTGTTGGCAAGATTGCCGCGACGATCGCGTCGCTGGTGCTCAAGGGGCTTTCGGCGCCGCTGCGTTCGCAGCCGGTGATGGTGCGCGACACGTTGGGGTGGGTGGCGCTTGCGACGATGTTCTGGGCCGGTTGCCTGTGGGCGTACATGCTGCTGCTCTACAAGCCGCCGATGCCCGAGCCGCCGAGCAACGCGGTGGCAATCGTTGAAGGTGCCGGTGGCGGGCATGGCGCGCCGCACGGCACGTCCGCAGCCCACGGCGAGGGTGGCGAGCATGGCGGCGGGAAAACGCACACCCCGACTGCCGCCCCCGCATCAAAGGCCGCGTCTTCCCATGCGGCACCGAGTTCGCACAAGTCGACCCCTGCGAAGAAAGACGACCACGCCAAGACGGCAAAGAAAGACGACGGCGGCGGTGGTCATGGCGGCGCGCCCGCTGGACCCAAGAAGTTTGACAAGCCGATCCTCGATCAGTTCACCGCGGTTCCGGCGGCGGGGACCAAGCCCGCGAAGAAGGAAGAACCCAAGAGCGGCGGGCACTGACGCGATTTCGGCTCTCGCGGGGCTGAATCCCACGCCATCCATCGGCATCCAAGTTCTGCAAGGCACGCGATTTCCTACGCCTGTCCGGGGCTGAGTTGAACCGGGCCGGCGCGGGAGTAGCATTGCCTGTCAGCCCCGCGCGAGGCATCTCGCCACGCGGCGGGCAGGGAGTGCATCGATGGCGAACGCAAACGTCAAAGAGTTCACGGATGGCAACTTCGACGGCGAAGTCCTCAAGTCTTCGCAGCCGGTGCTGGTCGACTTCTGGGCCGAGTGGTGCATGCCGTGCCGGATGCTCGGGCCCACCATCGACGCCCTGGCCGACCAGTTCAACGGCAAGGCCAAGATCGGCAAGCTGGACACGGACGCGAATCGCCAGGTGGCGATGAAGTACGGCATCACGGCAATCCCCACGATTATCATCTTCAAGGGTGGGCAGCCGGTGAAGAAACTCGTTGGCATCGCCAAGAAGGAAGATCTGGCCGCGGCACTCGATGCCGCCCAGTGAGACCGCCGCGACGCAACTGAACCGAACCCGGGCCGCGCTGGTCCGGGTTCGTTTGCCATCCGAGAATCACACATGAGCAGCACAGCCAGAGCCCCGATCGGCGATCGCAAACTCCGTTGCGGCGTCGTGGGCGTGGGCCGGATGGGTCAGCACCACGCGCGGGTTTACGCGAACCTCCCCAACGTTGAACTCGTCGGCGTGGTGGATGCAAGCGCGGAACGGTGTCAGCAGATCGCGGACAAGTTCGACACGACGGGCATGACGAGCGTTGAGCAGTTGCTGGCGGCGGGCGTGGACGCGGTGAGCGTTGCCGTGCCGACAACGTTCCACGAGCCGACGGCCGCGCCGCTGCTCAAGGCTGGCGTGGGGTGCTTGATTGAAAAGCCGCTGGCGGGTGACGTGGAGACGGCGAGCCGCCTGAAGGAACTGGCGGAGAGCACGGGCAGTTGCCTGATGGTGGGGCATATCGAGCGGTTCAACCCGGTGATGCGGGCGATGCAGCGGGCGACGGCACAGGGGATGGAGATCGTGCCTCGGTTCATGCAGGTGATCCGCGTGAGCCCGATGACCTTCCGCAGTTGCGACGTTGGCGTGGTGATGGACATGATGATCCACGATCTGGACGTGGTGATCATGCTGATGGGCGGGCGCGAGCCGGACTACATCCGCGCGGCGGGCGTGAGCGTGATTACGCCGCATGAGGATCTGTGCAACGCGTGGCTGGAGTTCGAGACGCCGCACGGCAGGTGCGTGGCGAACGTGACCGCGAGTCGCCTGGCGCTGAAGACCGAACGTGTGACACGGATCACCGGCGAGCACGGGTACATCAAGATTGACTACGGGGCCAAGAAGGGCACGATGATCCGGCGCACCGCCAACGAGCTGCAGATGGGCGAACTGCGCGAGGCGATCAGCCGCGGCAATGACCTGACGAGTTTGAAGTGGGACCAACTGGTCAACGTCGATGATCTGATGGTCGACGACGCCGAGCCGATCGTGACGGAGATCAAGGAGTTCCTTGATGCCGTGCGGACGGGGCGGCGGCCGTCGATCGACGCGGAGGCGGGGTTCGCCAACGTGCGCACCGCCGAGCGGATCGTGGAAGAGTGCAAGCGGTCGATGGGGATCGGGCTCGAAGTCGCGGGTCGATAATCGGCGTGAGTTCCGGGCGATTGTGGCGCGGCGAGGCTGATCGTGGGCGGTTACACTCTCGCCATGGCCCAGCGTCGCCATCACTACGAGCAGGCGTTTGAGGACTTCCTGCGCACGCGGCGGATTCCCTATGTCGCCGTGGACGAGGCTCGCAAGGCTCTTGTGCCCGACAACTCGACGCTCCGCTGGCGCAACACGGACACGGCACGCGGGAACGCCGTCGACGAGCCCGCGAGTCTGAAATCGTTCGATTTTGTGTTGTATGGCGAGGGCGTGAACCTGCTCGTCGAAGTCAAAGGGCGACGTGTCGGCCGCGCACGGACCAAGCCCATCGCGACGATGGCAAGAGCAAGCGCGTCTGGCCGCGCATCGGCCCGTCCTTCGTCGCGTCCCTCGGCCCGCCTGGAATCATGGGTGACGCTTGAGGACGTGCGTTCGCTGCAGGCCTGGGAGCGGTTGTTTGGACCCGAGTTCCAAGCGGCGTTCTTGTTTGTGTATTGGTGCGATGAGCAGCCGCCCGACGGTCTGTTTCAAGAGGTCTTCGAACATCGAGGCCGCTGGTATGCGGTGCGCGCCGTGACGCTCGATGATTACGCCAAGGCGATGAAGATCCGGAGCCCGCGCTGGGGCACCATGCACATCGCACCAAGCGTGTTCGAGCAGATCAGCCAGCCGTTTGTCACGCCGCTCAAGGCACCGGCGTGACGCGGCATTCTGGGGCGAGCGTCGGGCTCAGTTCTTCACATACAGATGCACGGCGGTGTTGCGATACACATGCGTCTCGGGGCCACTCGCGCAAGCCATGTCCAGACTCACCAGTTGCTTCACGCCGGATGCGATGAGCGCGTCGGTCGTCTCCTCGCTCGCGTCCGCACTCGACTCGATTGCGTCGAGTTCCTGCTTGCTGTTCTTCTCGATGGACCAGACCTGGTCCCACTCGCTCTTTCGCTTGGGGCGTATCTCCGCGCGCCGGCCGCGGTGGGCATCGGGGAGTTTGTGGGCCCACTTGCCTCTGCGTTCTTCGCGCGAAGGCAGCGGTGCCGCGGGCAGTTCGGCACCGACAACATGCGCGAACGGCCAAGGCGTGCGCAGCACGGCGAAGCCATCGTCGAGATTCGAGATCAATCGCTCGAACTGCGTCTTGACGCGCTTCCAGCCCGTCGGGTCTTCGACAAGCGGATAGGGCGGGTCCAAGAAGATGAGGTGGGCGGGGCGCGGGCAGCGAGAAAGCGCGCCGGGTCCGAGCGTGTCGCCGACGACAAGCTCGGCGCGATCGGCGCAGCCGAGTTCGTCAATGTTGCGCTGCAGGATCTTGGCGATGTCGCGATCGCGTTCGATGAAGACGCAGCGTTTGGCGCCGCGGCTCAAGGCCTCAAGCCCGAGCGCGCCGGTGCCCGCGAAGCCGTCGAAGACCTCCACGCCTTCGAAGTGGCCGCGCAGCAACTGAAAGAGCGACTCCTTCACGCGATCGGGGATCGGGCGGGTGGTCTCCGCGTCGAGCGGCGTGTGCAGCTTTCGAGATCGAAACTCGCCGGCGATGATGCGCATGGGGAAGGTTACGTCGATGATCGTCGTCGCGGGAAGCGCGGGGCACCGACCACGCCCCGGGCAAGTGCCCTCGGAATGAGACCAAAATCGATGGCTGGGCTCGTGGATGCGGCTGGTACACTGGCTGCGGGAGGTGTCATGATGGCAACCGATCGCCGCGAGGAACTGTTGATCCATGCCCGGGGCGGGAACACGGACGCGCTCATCACGCTGCTGGAGGAAGTCGGGCCGGAAATCCGTCGCCGCATCGCGCCAAAACTAACCACCGAACTTCGCACAAGCCTTGACGAGGATGACGTGATGCAGGTGACGTACATGGAGGCCGTGATGCGTCTTGATCGCTTCACCACCGGCGGTGTCGGCGAGTTCATCAGTTGGCTGACGCGCCTGGCACAGAACAACATCATCGACGCCCAGCGGGCGATGAACGCGGCCAAGCGACCGACCTCGGGCAATCGCGTGGGGACGAACCAGCACGAGGGCAGCCAGTCCATGGTGGCGCTGGTGGAGATGCTGGGCGTGACGAGCAGCACACCGAGCATGCACGCGGCAGCGGGCGAGGCGGCGATGGCGCTCGAAAGGGCTCTTGCGACGCTGCCCATCGACTACCAGAAGTGCATCCGCATGTACGACCTGCAGAGCAAGACCGCGGCCGAAGTGGCGGCGGAACTTGGCCGCAGCGAGGGCGCGGTGTTCATGCTGCGCGCCCGAGCCCATGATCGACTGCGTGAAGCAATGGGGTCGGAGTCGCAGTTCTTCAGCACGCCGGGGACGATGCCACCGCCCAAGAAGCCCTGAGGAAGAAGCACCACAGAGACGCAGAGACGCAGAGAAGAAGAAAGAGAACGAAAAGAAGAGAACAAGAAGAAAGAAGAAGGGGAGGAGAGGGAAGTCAGATGGGAGGCGATCGCGGACGCAAGAAAGGATTCGCCACGACGTGATGGCCGCCGCTGGCGCGAGCGACAAGTTTGCGCTCTCTTTGTTCGGATTGGCGCGTGAGTGCTGATCGCGACCCGCGTTCTCAAGACATAGGCCATGAGTGATGTTCCTGATCCCAACCCGCTGCCAACCGAACCGCTCAATCCCGCGGCGTCGGACGCCGCCACGCTCAAGATGGGCGGGGTGTCCGGCACGCCCTCTGGCGGCGCTGAGGTCGCTGCGGGGACCGGAGCATCCCGGACATCCGAGGCATCGGGGGCATCAGGGGCATCAGGGGCATCAGGGGCATCAGGGGCATCAGGGGCGGCGTCAGGATCAGGCTCTCCCGGCTCGGGTTCCGGCAAGCCGCCCAGTCGTGAGCGAGGTTTGATTGAGGGTGCGTTGCGACAGGTGGCGTTTCGTCCCGCGTCGAGCCATGCCGCTCCGCCGCCAATCCCGCTGGATCAGTTCCCCGGCTACGAGATCATCAAGGAATTGCATCGTGGCGGGCAGGGCGTTGTCTATCAGGCGATTCAGAAGTCGACCAAGCGCAAAGTCGCGATCAAGGTCGTGAAGGAAGGCCCGTTCGCGGGCAGCCACGAGCGGGCACGCTTCGAGCGCGAAGTCCACATCCTCGGACAACTGCAGCATCCGAACGTCGTGCGCATTCATGACAGCGGCGAAGTTGCCGGGCAGTTTTTCTATGTCATGGATTATGTGTCAGGTCAGGGGCTGGACGGCTACATGAAGTCGCGTCCTGGCGGCCGACTCGGTGTGGATGAGACGCTCAAACTTTTCGGGCAGATTTGTTCCGCGGTCTCGTCGGCCCACCTCAAGGGTGTGATCCATCGCGATCTGAAGCCCTCGAACATCCGCATCGACCAGAGCGGCGCGCCGATCGTGCTGGACTTTGGCTTGGCGAAGGTGATGGGCAGCGAGGGAAGTGATCTGGACCACTCACCCGTGATGACGATGACGGGGCAGTTTGTGGGGAGCCTGCCGTGGGCAAGCCCGGAGCAGGCCGAGGGCGCGCCCGAGAAACTCGATATCCGCACCGACGTGTATTCGCTGGGCGTGATTCTGTATCAGATGCTGACGGGCAAGTTCCCGTACGAAGTCGTCGGCAACATGCGCGACGTGCTTGACAACATCCTGCGCGCCGAGCCGGCCCGCCCCAGCACCATCCGCAAGCAGATCGACGACGAGGTCGAGACCATCGTCCTCAAGTGCCTGAGCAAGGAGCGCGATCGTCGCTATCAGTCGGCGGGCGAACTCTGGCGCGATGTCGAGCGCTATCTCATTGGCGAACCGATCGAGGCCAAGCGCGACAGCGGCTGGTATGTCATCAGCAAGACGCTGCGCCGCTACAAAGCCCCGGTGTCGGTGGCCGTCGCATTCGTCGGGCTCAGCGTGGTCTCGGCGATCGGTCTGGGCGTGCTCTATCAACAGAAAGCGGCGGCGGAGTCCGACGCGCTCAACCGCCTCGCCGAGGTGCGCGAGGCCCGCGACGCCGAGGAGAAGAGCCGCCTGCGCGCGGATGAGAACTTTGACCATGCCCGCGCGATGGCGCGAACGTTCATGAACGACGTGGGCGATACGCTGGAGAACCTGCGCGGCGCGACCAAGGCCCGCGAACTGCTGCTCATGACCACGCGCGAGTATCTGGCGAAACTGAACGTGCAGGCGGGGGATCGAATTGACCTCCTGCGCGATCTGGCCGACGCCCACGAGCGCGTGGGAGAGTTGCAAGGCGGTTTGCACGCGGCCAACACCGGCGCAAGCGACGATGCCGCGGCGAGTTTCGCCGCCAGCCGAAGAATCCGCGAGGATGTGTTGGCGCGAACGCCCAACGATTCGCGTTCGCACTCGGACATGGCGCGAAGTCTTGGCCGATCGGCGGGCTCGCTCGTGGTCGGCAAGAAGTATGCGCAGGCCGCGATTGAGTACGCCGCCGCGCTGAACGCATGGGACGCGGCGATCAGCCTGAGCAAGGACGCGGCCGAATCACAGCGATTGCGCGACAGCCGCACACAGACGCTGGTCCGTCAAGCGAACGCGACCTACTTGCAAGTCGACGGCGGCAACGCGGCGGGCGACGGTGAGGATCGCGTGCAAGTCGCGCTGGGTCTGTATGAGGAAGCGGCGACGTATTGGCGTGCGCGGCTTGAGGGATCGCCGAACGACCCACGCCCGACACGCTGGCTTGGCATTGTTGAGGACTCCAAGTGCCGCGCCCATGTGTGGCTGGCGAACGCGCTGCGCGACGGTGCGGCCAAGAACATCGAGAAGGACCGGCTCGCCGCCAAATCGCGACTCGACAAGGCGATCGAGCGGTACGCGTTCGCGCGCGCCAAGGCCGATGCCGCGCTTGAAGAGTTCCGAACGCTGGCGGCAGGCGCCGCGGCGAACGCCGACTTCGCCCGCGATCAGTACCTTGCGCTGCACAACATCGGCGTGACGTGGATGGAACAGTCCGAGGCGTTGTCGCAACTCAAGAAAGCCGCCCCGGAGGATGCCGTCGCGATCGGGCGGCGGGTCACTGAGGCGGATCGGGCGGCCTTGGCAAGTTACGAGCAGGCGCTGGCAATCGCGCAGGGCTTGTCGACGGCCGATCTCGCGAACATTGAGGCCGTGCGCGATGTGGTGATTTGCCTGAACAAAGTCGGCAACCAGAAACTCGCCCTCGGTGATCTGGCGGGAAGCGGCATCGCCTACGACCGCTCGCTCGATCTGCGGCGCGGCTTGGTGCTGACCGATCCCACGCCGATGCACCGACGCGATTTGGGACTGGCGCTCTTCAAGCGGGGACGAGCGTTCCAGAAAGAAGGCGACGTGGCGGCGGGCGGCGGTCCGGGAACCAAACTCGAGAAGTACCGTGCCGCCGAGGCATTGCTCGCCGAAGCCGAGCGGGTCTTTGCAGGGCTTCGTGACGACGGCGTTCGGGACCAGGGCGGCGACGATCTGGGAAAGACCAGAGAACTGCTCTCGGATGTGCGCAAATCGCTCGAAACTGCGGCCCAGTGACACGTTGGGGCGGCGCGGTCTTTACTGCATATTCACTCGGAACTCTTGTATCCGCAGGGTATTCCGGGTAGTGTCTCCACTGAGGAGAGTGGCGGGACCGGACCGGGTGGCGGCACGCGCTTGGGTTGGTGCGTCGTGTCGTGTCATGAGTTGGCGTGACGGCAATACCGCCGCGCTCTGGGTTCCGTGGGCCGTCAAGAGGGAGTGAGGGTTGTGATGCTCGTTCAACAGATCGGTGATGCGTCGCGTGGGGCTCGGGCACTCGCGTTGGCAGCGGGCATGGCCTGCGGCTCCGCGAGCTTTGTCTCGTCTGCTGCGGCCCAAACGCTTACGTGGGATACCGCCTCCAACGGCAACTGGAGCGACCCGCTCAAGTGGAACCCCAACGGCGTGCCCAACGGCCCGACCTTCAACGCGGTGATTGATGCCACCGGCACCACCTACACCGTGACCGTTGACTCAAACTTCAACCTCAACAAGATCACGCTGAATTCCGCCGACGCGACAGTGCAACTGGGCTCGAACAACATCACCGTCAACGACTTCGAAGCAACTGCGGGCACATTCCGCAGCACCACCCAGGGCGGCAGCGGCACGCTGACTATCAACGGCCAACTGCGGTTTTCGAACGCGGGCTTCAACCGCGCGTTCAATAAGACCAAGGTCAAGACCAATGGCACGATCGTGTTCGATCAAGCCGACGACGTGGACATCTGCGATACCGATGTGGATCACGGCGGCAACAGCATCATCTGGAACGGCGGCGGCGACATCCTGCTGGGTGTCGGCGCGGTCTTCAAGAACGGCGCGTCATCCACCTTCTCCATCTCCAGCAACGCGACTTTCGGCTACGCCAACGTCGGTGCGCAGGGCATCGTCAACAACCAGGGCATCATCGATAAGTCCTCCGGTGGCGGTACCACCTTCTTTGACAAACTCACCTTCAACAACACCGGCGTCGTCAAGGTCTCCAGCGGCACGTTCAAGACCAGCGGCGTCACCCTCGCTGGTGGGACAACGCTCAGCACCGGCCGCTGGGAAGCCAATGCCGGTGGCACTCTCTCGCTCGTCGACACCGGCGGCGTGAACGACCTCGTCATCGCCACCAATGCCGCCGACGTCGTCGTCAGCGGAGCGGCGTCGACTTTCAACGCCATCCGCGGCATCACCAGCAATGCGGCCGCAGGCAAACTCGCCGTCACCGGCGGGCAGCAGATGACCAGCACCGCCGCATCGTTCACCAACAACGGCACGCTCACCGTCGGGGCGTCAAGCAAGTATCAACTCGCGACCGGCGCGACGCTGGGCAACATGACCGCCACCACGCTCAACGGTGGCACGTTCAACCTCGCCGGACTTTTGCAAGTCGACAACCTCGTCGTCTCGACACTCGCGGGCAACGTCACCCTCGAAGGCGCGGCGAGTAAACTCCAGAACCAGTTCGGCACCGATGTGCTCCAGACCAACCTCGGCACGATCGCCAGCGGCGGTCGACTCGCGGTGCTCTCGGGCCGCAACTTCACCACCAGCGGCAACTTCAACGTCGCGGGAACCGGCGTCCTGCGCGTCGATGCCAACACCACGTTCACCGTCGCCAGCGGCTCGACGCTCACTAACCTGCTGGTCAACGACATCACCGACGGCAACTTCGAGTTTGTCGGCACCAACGCCAGGGTCAAGGTCGACAACGCCAGCATCAGCACCATCAGCAGCACGCTGACGTACAGCGGCGTCGGCTCGGGCTTCGTCGATCAGTTCAACAACGACGCGGCGACCAGCCTCAGCACCATCAACACGACCGGCAAGTTCACGATTGCCGCCGGTCGCGACGTGACAACCAGCAACATCCTCTCGATGTCGGGCCAACTGATCGTCGACGGCGCTGGGGCACGCTCCGGCGGCTTCGGCGGGCGCGCCACGACGACCTTCACTGTCAACAACGACGTTGACCAGACCGGCACGCTCACGCTCGCCAACGGCGGCGTCTTCAAGGTCACCGGCAACTACTTCATCGGTTCCGGCGGCGGCACGTTCGGCAACGGCATCGTCGACGGCAACGTCCTCCTCGCCGGCGGCACGCTGGGCAATGGAATCACCGTCACCGGTACCGTCACCAACGGCGGCAGTGTCGGTACTGGCGGGGGAGGGCCGCTTGTGAACACGAACTACGGCGGCCTGAACATGTCCAATCTTGGCGTGTGCATCTTCCGCCTCGCCGACTTCGGAACCAGCGACACACTCAACATCACAGGGCTGCTGAACTTCGGCGGCGTGTCGGGCACGCTCAAACTCGTGCTCGACGCCGGCTACGACGTGTCGTGGAACGACTCGTTCACGCTCGTCAACGCGGGCGCGATCATGGGCCAGTTCGGCGCGCTCGATGCGGTCGACCCCGGCCACGGCTTGTCATGGCAGGTGGACTACACCGCCACGAGCATCACCGTGACCGCCGTGCCCGCGCCCGGCGGCGTCGGACTCGCGCTCGCGGGCCTCGCCATGTTCGCGCGTCGTCGGCGGTGATGCGCGTCCGCTGTGCTCGCAATGGCGGGTGCCATCCTCGCCGCCTGTCGGTGTTGCACGCGAGATGGAGAACAAGAAGACCCTGTAGTGGTGCCGGGTTCTTGTTTTTCAAGTTGTTTCGTCGGCTACTGGGCGGAGGATTCGCCGCGGCGAAGCACATCAACGGTGCTTTCGAGCGTGGCGCGAGTGCCCATCAACGAGCCGATGAGAATCATGCCCGCACCGGTGATGGCGAGCAGTTCGAGTCGCCCGCTGAGCATCGCAAAGACCGCAGCGAGAAGCGACGGTGCCTGAACGAACGCTGCACGCAGAATGGTCGATTGAAGCAGCATCTGGGCGACCAGGAGTTGGCCGTGCTCCTCGTCGGTGCGCTTGGCCCACGCGGTGGCGGCGTTGGCTCGCCACTTCGCCCCGGTGCCGAAGTACATCGACAGTCCGACGAACGAGATCGCTCCGACCAACAGAAAATGGAACGCGTCGAGCGACATGCGCGAGGCAACAGGGACGGACACGACGCCAGTGGCGATCAGGCCGCCAAACAGGCCAAGTCCAGACATGAACGTGGCGAGGATGGTCTTCAGGTTCTGGGCGATGCGCTCGGGCGTCTGGGCGGCGGGATTCATATGAAGTCCTGAAGCAAACAAGCACTCGCGTGTTGCGCTGCGTAAGGATATCGACCAGCGACCCAAGCCGGAGACTCGATCGGCCCGGGATCGGATGCTCTTGCGTGGCGCGCTAGATCGTGGGATGCTGTTGGGGCTTGCACGGTGCCGGGGGCGCGGCGTACGGCGTGGTGGCCGACGCGCGGGGCGGGTTCCTCTCGTTTCGTCTCTCTTCTCGAAAGGGCTCCCATGGCATTTCTCGCAGCGTTGTGGCTGCCGATTCTCCTCTCGGCGGCGGGTGTGTGGATCGCCAGCGCGATCGGCTGGATGTTGATCGGTCATCACAACAAGGACTTCGGTCATCTGCCCGACGAAGCGGGTTTCATCGGCGCGATCAAGGGGATGGGGCTCGCCCCGGGCAACTACTCGTTTCCCAACTGTGCGGATCACGCGCGGATGAAGGACCCCGCGATTCAGGAACTGATGAAGACGGGCCCGGTGGGGTCGATCACTCTGATGCGTACACCGATCAGCATGGGTGGGTGCATGATCAAGACGTTCATTGTCTACCTGGTGATCAGCACGCTCGTCGGCTACTTGGGCTGGGCAAGCCTGCCTCACGCGGGGGTACCGTTCCGCCATGGCTTCCAGACGCTGGGCACCGCCGGGGTGCTGGCCTACGCGTTCGCGGCACTGCCCAACGGCATTTGGTTTGGCAGTTCGACTCGGGCCATGGTGCTGGGAGTGGTTGATGGCGTCGCGTACGGATTGCTGACGGGTGCGATCTTCTGCTGGTTCTGGCCGGGGTGAATCCGGTCCTGGATTGCCGGCTGGTCAGGGCTCGTCGGCCGGGGTCCGAACCGGGCTTGACGCATCGCGTATTCTTGTTTGGCCCACGTCGGGTTCTCGGCGTCGGCTCGGTCTCGCCTGTCGCGATGCGTCGCGGGGTGTTCTCGAGGCCGCGGGGTGTTTGTGCTTTGGGAGATTTGCAATGTCAGCCGCCAAGACTCGGACCGTGCTCGCCGCTTTGCTCTGCTGCGCCGGAAGCGCGATCGCGCAGACCACGGATATGTTCGGCGTGAAGGTGCTGAACCCCGTGCGCGAGAACTCGGGCGTGCGGCTCGCGGACCTGACCAAGCGCGAGTGCAAGCCCTTCCCCGCCGAGACATGGGCAACGCTGACAGACTGGACCAACGGCAGCGCGATCTCCAAAGCCGCCACCGAGAACAAGCCCGTGCTGATCGTGACATGGGCCGACTGGTACGCACCCGCGGTGCGCGGCCTGACGCTGGCTCGCAAGATGGCGGAGAAGTACGGCAAGGACGGGTTGGTCGTGGTCGCCGTCCATGCCGATCAGGGTTGGGGCGAAGCAAAAAAGCCCAAAGCACCTGAGGGCGCGACGTTCCTGCTGGCGCATGACTCCGGCGACAAGTTCCGCAAGGCGATGAGCGTCGACGCTGACCCGGACTTCTATCTCATCGATCGCGCGGGGCAGTTGCGATTCGCGGATGTCGTGAATGAGAGCGTCGAAGACGCGGTGAAGGGCCTACTCGCCGAGAGCAAGGACGACGCGTCGACGCTGACCGCTCGCGTCGCGACGGCCAAGGACAAGTTCGAACGCGAAGGCAAGCGGACCACACGGGCAAACGACGCGGTCAACCTGGCCGAACTCCCTGAACTGCCGTTCGAGAAGCCCGACAGCGCGGCGTACATGAAAGCCGCTCTGCCGAAGATGAAGAAGAAGAGCAACGACGGCGACAAGATGGAGACCATCGAACCCAAAGACGTTCCGCTCACGACCGCGAAGTGGGTGCCGAGCAAGCCAACGACCGACGGCCGCGCGTACATCCTGTACTTCTGGCACCCCGATCTGCTTATCACTTATCAGAAGTCGATGCAGGATCTGGAACTGCTTCAGAAGCAGTATCCGCGCGATCTGGTGGTCGCGGGCGTGCTGACCAGCGGGGACGACTTTGAGAAACTCAAGATCGGCGATCTCAAGCTCCGGCGACTGACGCCGACCGAGGGCGACGAGGTAATGAAGGACTTCCGCGATCGGCGGAGCCTGACGCACTCGCAGATTCTCGATCTGGACGGCTCGATCATCCGCGCGATGATCGACACGAACAACCTTGAGGGGCTCGATCCCGGGCCGCTGGCGTGCGTGATCAGTTCCGACGGCAAGGCCCGCTGGTGGGGCGGGCAGTGGGGCTCGGGGTTCAAGGCCGCGATCGATCGAGTGCTGGCGAACGACCCCGGCGTGCTGTCGCGGCGCAAGGCGGAGATGGAATACATCACCAAGCAGAACGGCGGATCGCCGGCGGCCGCGCCCACCCCCGCCCCCGAGAGCAACGCGCGGTGAGTCTCGCGCGTTCGCCGCTGTTTCACGTCGTGCTGCACGAACCGGAGATTCCCAACAACACCGGGAACATCGGTCGTACCTGCGTGGCGACAGGGTGTGCGCTGCACCTGATCCGACCGCTGGGCTTTGACGTGTCAGAAAAAGCGTGCCGGCGCGCGGGGCTGGACTATTGGCCGCGGCTTGGCGTGCGTGAGTATGACTCGCTCGATGGGTTCTTTGCGGAGCGGCCGTTGGCGGTGACGCGGACGTGGGTGCTGAGCACCAAAGCGAAGCACAGCGTCTTCGACGCGGACTTTCAGCCGGGCGATGTCATGCTCTTTGGCAAAGAGACGCGCGGCCTGCCCGACGACATCCTGAGTCGTTTCGAAACAATGGCGCTGCGCATGCCGATGATCGCGGGCGAGCGATCGCTCAACCTCGCGACGGCCGTGTGCTCGGTGGTGTATGAGGGATTGCGACAGACCATCTCGCGCGGACAAGTGCGACTCGAGAACGGCGAGTTGATGTTGCCTTGGTAAACGCTCGTGCCCGGCGTCAATCAAGGCACGCTTACGCGCGCCGATGGTCCTCAGCCGCCTGTCGGCTTGGCCTCGATCTTCACCGTGCGCTTCAGGACGATCGGTTGAGCCCACTGGGTGTCGACGCCGAGGATGGGCTTGGCATCGCTGGTCCACATGAGCGGGCGAGGGCTGAACGTGCCGTGCATCACAAGCCAGCCTTTGACCACGATGATTCGCTCGCCGACGCTCTGCGGCGTGATGTAGCCGTTGTAGATTTTCTGTGTTCCTGAAGTGGGCAGCGCGAGCCGGGTGTCGAGCGCGCCAAGGAGCGGCTCGGGTGCGGCCGACTGAGCCGCGGGGTCGTTGTTCTCGACCCAGGCGGCCTCGATGTAAAAACTGATCGCGCCACCGACGGGTGTGCCGCGGACGATGGCGCTGACGCCGTAGTCGATCAGCGCGTCCGGCTCGGCGATCTCGGGCAGGTCGAGCGCAAGCGCGACCATCTCTTCGCGATAGCGGCGCGCAATCTCTTCGCCGCCGACGCCGCGCTTCACCGCTGCACCAAGCCAATCGGAGGCCTTGTCGGGCAGCCAGCGCTGACGCATCCGCCGATCCAGCAGCGACATCGCGATCTCTCGCTCTTCGCTGGGCGTGAGCTTGCGCACGCCAAGTTCGGTCCATGCGTCCTCGGACTGCGGGTCATACCCCGGCAGTTGCGTCGCCTGCTGGATGAGCATGGTGGTCGGCACGGGACGGAGGAACATGCTGGGCAGAAGCGTGCGCACACCCACCAGACCGACGCCGAGGCTCATCCCGACCGCGCCGGCGACGATGAATGGGCCGCTCTTGACGGGACGGCCGCGGGCGATGCCGCCGAAGTAGGCCCATGGCTTGCCGCATTCGGGACACGTGGGCAACAGACGATGCTCTGCGTGAACGCGCTCGAAGCCGCACGCGGCACAATGCTCGGATGTGCCTTCGCGGCGCGGCCAGCCTTGGCCGAGCAGCCAAGCCCCGGAACCCAGGAAGACCAGTTCGATCAGTTGCGGAAGGGCGAGAACAAGGCCCGGTGCGAGATCGCCGGCGCGACGGACCTTCACCGCCACCACGAACGCCGCGACGGCGAGTACGGCCACGATCGCAAGGCGGGCCCATGTGCGCGGGTCGACAACGATGCGCTTCAATCGCACCGACAGACGGGGCGGGGTTGTGGACAGTTCGACGGACATGACAGGGCGATCCAACGCGGGAGCGCATTCTACTTGGGTCGGTTCGACCGTGTTCGTGCGAGCGGGCTTGGGCGTGCCGCCGGGCAAGAAATGAAAAGAGCCGGGGCGCTGTCGCGCACCGGCCCGCAGTGTTGTTGCTCGATCGAGGGTTACTTCCGCAGCAGGTCGCGGATCTCGGTGAGCAGGAGGATGTCGGCGGGGGTCGGGGCGGGTGCCGCCGGCTTGGCCGCTTCCTTCTTCTTCATGCTGTTGATCGCCTTGACCATGATGAAGATGCAAAAGGCGAGAATCATGAAGTTAATGACGACAGTGATGAAACTGCCGTAGGCGAAGACTGGCCCGATCTTTCGAGCGTCGACCAGGCTGAGCGGCCCAGCCTTCATGGCCTCGCTGACCTTGTCCACGAGGGGGAAGTAGAGGTTGTTGAAGTCGACATTGCCGATCGCCATGCCGACCAGCGGCATGATCAGATCGTCAATCACCGAACCGACGATCTTGCCGAACGCGCCGCCGATGATGACACCCACCGCGAGGTCGATCACGTTGCCGCGGACGGCGAAGTCACGAAACTCTTGAATGAACCCCATGAAGTTGCTCCTCTGAAGGAAAAATAAAAGTGCGTCCACCGCGGACCTCGGGGCCCTGCGGGTTCAACGCGCGGACTGGATCACATGCCGAGCTTGGACTTGATGTCGCCGAGCATCTTGTTGAGGCTGTCAAGCCCGCTGCCGGCCTCGCCCATCGCCTTCTCCTTGGCCCCGGCGTCGGTCATGCCTGCGAGGCCCTTCACCTTGTCGGCGAGCGAGGCGTAAGTCGTCTCGGCCTTCTCAAGCATGGGAGTGACGATCGGCTTGACCATCGGGCTCGCGCCATCGGCCTTCTTCTTCATCTCGTCGAGCGCACTGCGCGCGGTCTTGAGTCCGCTGTCAAGCTTCTCCATCGCGACCTTGGCCATCTCGGCGGCCTTCTCGGTCGCGCCCGCAGCGGCACCGGCCGCGGCTTCCTTGGTCTGCTCGGTCGCGGCTGCCGCGCCCTCGGCGACCTTCGTGCCGGTTTCCTTCGCCGCTTCGACGGCCTTGTTCGCGCCTTCGGTGATCGCCTTGGCCGGCTCGGCCTTCTTTTCTTCGCAGCCGATGCTGAACGCCAGCGTGCCCGCCGCGAGACATGTGCCCGCAAGAATCGCCATCACCCGAGTCTGTTTCATATCGTTCGCCATGATGCAAGCCTCCTGAGCGCCCCGGTGCGCTTCCCCGATTTCCAGTCCTGCTCCACAGGCCGCACCCAACGCGGGTGGCCAAGAGCAGGGGCAAGCATATCGGACCTTGGGCCCACGCGTGCTTTCCCCTACGAACAAAATGGAAACGTCATGGGTATGCGCGTCCGATTCTGCATGATGAGCGCTCGGAAGCCACGCCGGGACCGCGACGGTTTTGAGATCGACGATCGCCGTCGATTCGTCGGTGCTCGGTGGCCTTCGCGTCGGGGTTCGTTTATCGTGTTGGCCCGCGCCGGGACGCTTTCGCCCGGGCGGCGTCGCCGTTCCGCCCCCACCACCACCTAATGGACCTTCTGCTTCAAACCCTCAAGGACGGCGTGACCATCGGCAGCCTGTACGCGCTCATCGCGCTGGGCTACACCATGGTCTACGGCATCCTGAAGTTCATCAACTTCGCCCACTCGGACATCGTGGTACTGGGATCATGGCTGTCGCTGGTGATCGCGGACAAGATGCTCGCGCTGGGCAAGTTTCAGGCCGTGCCCTGGTGGATGGGCGCGGTGGTGCTGGTCTTGGCGATGGCACTCTGCGGCCTCATCGGCTTCACGATTGAGCGACTGGCGTACAAACCGCTGCGCAAGGCACCACGGCTGAACGTGCTGATCACCGCGATCGGCGTGTCGCTGTTCCTGCAGAATCTCGGTCAGCAGCAATGGGCGTTTGGAACCGGGCCGCGCCGGATTCCGACGCTGCTCAACGACGCCACGTTGCTGAGCATCGGACAGGTCAACATCAAGATGCTCGATGTGGTCGGCGCGGGCACGGCATTGCTGTTGATGCTCGCGCTGGACTGGCTCGTGTTCCACACACGGATCGGGCGGGCGATGCGGGCGGTAAGCCATTCGCCGGCGAACGCGAGTTTGATGGGCATCCCGGTCGATCGCGTGATTTCGTTCACGTTCGTGCTGGGCTCGACGCTGGCCGCCGCGGGCGGATTCCTCTGGGCGATGAAGTACGAAACGATCAAGCAACCGGCGGATGCGAGTTGGACGCTGCTGGGCCTGAAAGCATTCGTGGCGGCGGTCGTCGGCGGCATCGGCAATATCCGCGGCGCGATGCTCGGCGGGCTCGCGATCGGGCTGCTCGAGAACTTCGGTGTGGCGTACATCAGCGCGAGCATGCGCGACGTGTATGTCTTCAGCCTGCTCATCATCGTGCTTCTTGTTCGGCCGGGTGGCATCTTGGGCAAGGCCGTGGTCGAGAAGGTGTAAGGGGAAGTGGCAAAGTGACTCGCCTTACGGACATCTCGATGCCACGCCCCAGCGCGGCCCGCGCCGCGGTGGACGCCGCGTGGCCGATGCTTGCCGCGCTGGCGATCGGCCTGGTGTGCCACTTTCTTGTTCGGCCCGCGATCAATCCGTACAACGCGATTCTGATGCTCACGATCGGCGTGAACATCGTCCTCGCAGTTTCGCTCACGATGGTCAACGGCTTCACCGGGCAGTTTTCGATGGGGCACGCGGGGTTCCTCGCCGTCGGCGGCTATACCGCCGGCACCATCACCTACTACGGCTCGCAGAAACTCTTCGGCTCGGGCGCGCTCCGCCCGGGGCTTCTCAACGGCATGCCGTTCGACGCGACCGGTCTGCCGCTCTTCGGCGGCGGCGAGTGGCTCTTTGTCGTCGCGCTTCTCGTCGGCGGCTTGGTATCGGCGGGGCTGGGCTATCTCGTTGGGTTGCCTTCACTGCGACTCAAGGGTGACTATCTCGCGATCGTCACGCTCGGCTTCGGCGAGATCGTCCGCGTGATGATCCAGCAATCGGGGCAAGTCATTCAAGACACCTCCGAGGTGAACGCGACACCGCTGTGGAAACTGCCCACGGCAGTGGGCGGCGCGCTGGGGTTTGGCAACATCCCGCAGTACACGAGTCTGTTCTGGGTCTATCTCGTCGCCGCGCTCACGGTGCTTGTTGCGTTCCGGCTCAAGCGCAGTTCGTATGGGCGCGCGTTTCTGTCGATCCGCGAAGACGAGATCGCCGCCGAGGCGATGGGTGTGAACACCACAAAGTTCAAGATCCGCGCGTTCGTTCTGGCGGCGTTCTTCGCGGGCGTCGCGGGCGGGCTCTACGGCCACACGCTCGGCGTCTCGCTCTCGCCCACCGACGCGGGTTTCCAGAAGAGTTTTGACTTCATCATCATGGTTGTGCTCGGCGGCATGGGCTCGATCAGCGGCGCGTGCCTCGCGGCGGTTGTCGTGACGCTGCTGCCCGAGTATCTCCGCGGCGTGGCTGAGTATCGCATGGTGATCTATGCCCTGGCGCTGATCCTCATCATGATCTTCAGGCCGCAGGGTTTGCTGGGCGTGCATGAACTGTGGGACGCCGCATTCTGGCGTCGCAAGAAGCGCGGAGGTGGGCGATGAGCGACACACCCGCGCTGCATGTGAGCGGCGTGAACAAGGCGTTCGGCGGTCTCAAGGCGGTGCAGAACTTCTCGCTGTCGCTGAGCCCCGGCGATCTCGCGGGGCTGATCGGCCCCAACGGCGCGGGCAAGACGACCGTGTTCAACTTGCTGACGGGCGTGTATGCGCCTGACTCGGGCACCGTTGCGCTGGCGGACTTGTCGATCATGGGACTGCGGCCCAGCGCGATCGCCGCCGCGGGCATGGCCCGGACATTCCAGAACATCCGGCTCTTTGGTGAGTTGTCGGTGCTCGACAACGTGAAACTGGCGTGCCATGTCCGCGTGACTCACTCGATGCTCAGCGCGGTCCTGCGCAGCGTGTCGCATCGCGCCGAGGAGCGAGCCATCGACGCCCGGGCCTGTCGCCTGCTGGAGTTGTTTGATCTTGCCGATCGCGCCGGCGAGCCCGCGAACAGCCTGCCATACGGCGATCAGCGCCGACTGGAGATCGCGCGGGCGCTGGCGACGGACCCCAAGGTGCTGCTGCTGGACGAGCCCGCCGCGGGCATGAACCCGCAAGAGAAGAAGGCTCTGCGAGCGCTGATCCGACGCGTGCGCGACGAGTTCAAGGTGACGATCCTGCTCATCGAGCACGACATGGGACTTGTGATGGACCTGTGCGAGCGGATCACGGTGCTGGACTACGGCATCATCATCGCCGAAGGCACCCCTGCTCAAGTGCAGAGCAACCCAAAGGTGATCGAGGCCTATCTGGGCGCGGAAGCGGCGACGTAAGTCATCGCGATGTCCGGTCGACAGGTTCCGCCGCGGCGTTCGCTGGGACCGACACCGGCGCGGCAAGCGCTTCGAAGACGCGGGGCAGGCCGTGACTGAGCGCGTGGGAGGCGGAGCGGGCGTTCTGGCCGCGCTTGAACTCGATGGTCAGCACCGCAACGCCTTGATCGCCGCCGAGGAACGAGCCGAGCGAACCGGGGGTCGGATAGCCCATGTTGGGCACGACGCGCCAGCGTTTGTCGGCCTGCACCGCGCCGTCGGCGAAGGCCGCGGCGATCGCAATGGCGGGCCCGTCATGGTTGACGAACGGGCCCGACGCGATCGAATGCAAGACGATGACGAGGTCGGGCTTGAACGCGTCGAGGTCCGCGGCGAGGGCGCGGGTCTCGGGTTCGGAGAGGGGCGATGGGCCGCGGGAGGGCGCGGGTTCGAAGTTGCGGGCGGGCCAGTTGCGGTTGAGGTCGATGCCGAGGGAGTTGCCGCGGCTGCCGCGGGCGGTGCCGTCGGGGTTGGCGTCGTCGACAACGCGAAGGGTGATGGCACTCGCGCGGGCGGCGGCTTCGATTTCGCGGGCAATGAGTTCGAGGCCGCGCCGGCCCTCAGGTTCGTTGCCGTGGATCGACGCGATGAGATAGACGCGTTTGCCTGTGCCGACGGTGGGACCGGTGACGTCGGCGGCACGGATGGGGCGATCGGAGCGGGTCGCTCCGACGGTGGCCCAACTCCATGTGGCCATGCCGCTGGGAGCCGGATCAAAATCGGGAGCGTAGCCGTCCCCGGGCGTCATGCCGGCGAGGGTCTCGCCAAGGCTTTGGGTGGAGGCGAGTATCGGCGCGAGCCAGCCGCCAGTTTGGTCGTCGGCGTGATCGGCGGAAGAAACCGCCTCACCCGCGTCGAGGCGCGTGTCGGCGGGCTGAAGTTTGGCGGCGGCACTCGACGGGATGGCGGGTTTGGACGTACAGCCCGCGAGCGCGAACGCCACAAGACCGCAACAGACACATGCCGCCTTCATCGCCGGTTTCCAGATCGCAGAGGTCGGGGTTGCCGCGTCTCGCGCGAGCGGGACGAACAGCACGACAGCGTATCGGCTGGGCGACGGCGCGGGCATTGGTTTTGTCGGCTCGTGAGGCGCGGTCCGCGAAGCGGAACGCGAGAATGCGTCGGTCGTGCGCGGGCGTGCTTCCTACCCTTTGCTCGCATGAACCAGTCGTTCAATCCAGTTGGTCCGGGTGGTGGCTCGGGTGGTGGTCCAGGTCCGGGCCCGGGGGCGGCCCGGCCCGGCAAGCCGCAAATGAGCGAATCGACGCGGGCAACGATCGAAACACTGGTGAAACTGCGCGCCGAGGGAAAGCGTGAGGAGGCGCTGGCGTCGGCCCAGTGGGCGCTGGCCGCGCTGCCGAACGACGTGGATGTGCTCATCGCGGTCGGAACGCTCCAGCGCGAACTGGGAATGGTGAACGAGGCCTTGGCGACGCTGAAGGACGCCGCGGCGCGGCGGCCCACGGACCCGACGCCACATCTGGGCGTTGCCGACACGCACATGGCCCGAGGCGAGCATGCGCTGGCCGCGGCGGCGTATCGGCATGTGATCGAGCATGTGCAGCCGTTCAGCCCGCGCGCGACGATCGGGTTGGCGGACGCGACAGACACGATGGGCGACATCGCGGGTGCCGAGGCGGCGTACAAGGCGTACTTCGAACGCGTGCGCGGCAAGAAGCCCGATCCCTTGGTGATTGACCGCTGCGGCGCGTTCTTCGCGAGCCTGAGTCGCGTCGAGGCAGGCGTCGGGATGTTGCGGGCGGGCGCGAAGGCGTGGCCGGAGTTGCCGGTGCTCTGGTCGCGGTTGGCGAATGTGCTCAACTACTACGACAAGGCGGATCCGCAGGAGATTCTGGATGCGCACCTGAACAACGCCGCGGCGGCACTCAAGGCCGTGAACCCGCGCCCGGTGGCGCTCTCGAACACACGAGAGCCCGAACGACGGCTGCGGGTGGGATACATCTCGCCCAACTTCTACGCCCACGTCGTGTCGTTCTTCACCATGAATCTGTTCGAGAAGCACGACCCGTCGAAGGTGGAAGTGTTCGCGTACGCAAGCTTGCATGAACGGAAACCAGATGTCGTGACCGGGATGCTCAAGGAGAAGGTGCATCACTGGCGAGACGTGTCGCGGATGAGCAGCCTTGAAGTGGCGCACGCGGTGGCGGCAGACAAGATCGATGTGCTGGTCGACTTGGGCGGGCTGGAGCCGGGGTCGCGGCTGGATGCGATCTTGTTCAAGCCCGCGCCGATCGTGCTGACGTACTGCGCGTATCCGAACGTGACGTGCCTGCCGCAGGTGGATGCGCGGATCGCCGATGCGCTCACCGACCCGTCTGATGCGCCGGCGTTGCCATCGCCGCCCATCGTGGTGCCGGGCGCGCCGCGCGCGGAGCCGATCCTGCGTCTGCCGGGGTGTTTCCTGGCGTACAGCACGCTGCCGGCGAGCCAGCCGACATCGCCGCTGCCCGCGCTGAAGAACGGGTTTGTGACGTTCGGCTCGTTCAACAACTTCGTGAAGATTTCGCCCACAACGGCACGGCTGTGGGCGGCGGTGATGAACGCGGTGCCGGGTTCGCGGCTGATCGTGAAGGGGCACACGTTCACGAGCGCGGCGTCGCGAGAGATCGCGCTTGGGTATCTGGCCCAGCAGGGCGTCGATCGTTCGCGGGTGGAGATCAGGCCGCGGACGACGGACATGGGCAACCATCTCGACTCGTACAACGACGTGGACATCGCGCTGGACTCGTTCCCATACAACGGCACGACAACGACGTGCGAGGCGCTGTTCATGGGGTGCCCGGTGGTGTCGATGTCCGGGCGCTCGCACGCGAGTCGGGTGGGCTTGAGCCTGCTGACCGCGGTGGGCATGCCTGAACTGGCGACTCACTCCCACGAGGAGTATGTGGCGACGGCGGCGCGACTGGCGGGTGACCTGAAGTCGTTGAGTGCGCTGCGCGATGGGATGCGGGCGCGGCTGATGAACAGCCCACTGTGCGATGCGAAGGGATTGGCAACACGGCTTGAGGATGCCTATCGCGGGCTGTGGCGACAGTGGTGTGCCACCGGCGAGGTGAAGGTCTCGTGAGTGGCGACGGTCCATTCGGGCCGACGCCCGGCGGAGCCGGCGGCGGCTTTGGTGGTGGCGGGTCGTTGACGCCCGACGCGGTCGTCGAGCAGGCGGTGCAGCTGCGGGCCGGGGGCAGGCCGACGGACGCGCTGTCGCTGGTGGAGCGCGGGCTGCTGACAGTCCCGGATCATGCGATGCTGCTGCATGTGCGGGCCGGGCTGCTGATGGAGACGCATCGCGTGGAGGAGGCGGTCGCGCCGGCGGCGCGGGCGGTGGAACTTGAGCCGCGCGATGCGTCCTTTCGTGTGCTGCTGGCGATGACGCAGGGCGGAACGGGTCGGATTCACGAGGCGATCGCGAGTTACAAGGCGGCGCTGACGCTTGATCCGGGCAACGGGCCGGCGATCGAGGGGTTGGTTGAAGCGTTGCGGGTGGAGAATGACACGCAGGCGGCGGACGCGGCGTATCGCGCCTACTTCGCGGCGCAGAAGCAGCCTTCGCCGGTGGCGATCTGCGCGGCGGCGGAGTTTCTGCTCTCGACGGCGCGGCCCGAGCAGGCGGCGCGGACGCTGCAGAGCGGGATTCGGATGTATCCGAATGAGACGCGCATCCTGTCGGTCCTGCCTGGCACGCTGAACTACATCGATGGTGTGGCACCGGAAGAGACGCTGCGGGCGCATGTGCACTGCGGGGCGCGATTCGCGGCGGCGTTGAACCTGTCACGGATGACGCTGCGGAACACGCGCGATCCGGAGAAGCGGCTGCGCGTGGGGTACATGTCGCCCGATTTTCGGCGGCATTCGGTGGCGTATTTCCTCGAGCCGCTGCTGGAGGGGCATGATCGCTCGCGTTTTGAGGTGTTTGGATACGCGACGTTCATTCCGGGCAACGGCCGCGACGACATGACCGAACGCCTCGCGGCCAAGTGCGATGCGTTTCACGAGACGACGGATCTGGCGGGGCACACGCTGGCGGCAAAGATCGCGGCGGACGGGATTGATGTGCTCGTGGATCTGGCGGGGTGGACGGGTGGGTGTCGGCCGATCACGATGCTGCGCAAGCCTGCACCGGTGGTGGTGTCGTATCTGGGGTATCCGAACATCACAGGCCTGCCGACGGTAGACGCGCGGATCGTGGATGCGTGGACCGATCCTGCGGGATGGGGCGACGATGTGCTGGCGGGGGCGAAGGTGGAGCGGCGGATACGGCTGTCGCGGGCGATGTGGTGTTATGTGCCGCCGGGGGATGCGCCGGAGGTGACGGCGGCACCGAGCACGCTGGGTAAGCCGGTGACGTTTGCGTCGTTCAACGCGACGAAGAAGATCAGCGCGACGGCGGCAAGATTCTGGGCGGCGGCGGTGAACGCGGTGCCGGGGTCGAGGCTGCTCGTGAAGGCGTATGGGCTGGGCGATGCGTTCATCGCGCAGAAGTATCGAGAGATGCTGCAGCGCGCGGGGCTGGACCCGGCGCGAGTGGAGTTGCAGGCCGCGGATCGTGATGTCGTGACGCATCTGGGCCGATATGCGGAGGTGGATATCGCGCTGGATACCTATCCGTACAACGGCACGACCACGACGTGCGAGGCGTTGTGGATGGGTGTGCCGACGGTGACGCTGACCGGCGCGGCACACTGCTCGCGCGTGGGATACAGCCTGTTGAATGCCGTGGGCATGGGCGAGTTGTCGGCACCTACACCCGAGACGGCGGCGGGGATCGCCGCAGAGTTCGCGAGGGACACGGCTCGCCTCGCGGCGCTGCGGGCGACACTGCGCGGGCGGATGGACGTGTCGGAGTTGAGGGACGCGCGGGGGTTGTGCGCGGCGCTGGAAGGCGCGTATCGTGACCTGTGGATCGCGCATTGTCGCGGAGGCGCGGGGTCGCCGCGTTGATCGTGGGAGCATGTCGTTGAGCACTCGGGCCATCACAGCATCGACCGCCAAGGCGCTCGAGACCGCGACCGCGCATCTGGCGGCGGATCGGCTCGACGAGTGCGAGAAGGTGCTGCTGGGCGCGCTGCGAAAGTCGCCGCGGGACGTGGAGTTGCTGTTCCGTCTGGCGAGGCTGCTGCAACGCCGGAAGGACTGGGAGCGCGGGGAGTACTTCGCGCAGCAGGCGTCCGCGCTCGCGCCGCGCGACGCGGAGGTCTTGGAACTGCGCGGGCGGTTCCTGCTGGTGCTGCGGCGGTTCAGCGAGGCGATCGAGGTGTTCAGAGCCGCGATCGCGGCGGACCCGAAGATGCTGCTGGCGTATGACGGGTTGTCGAACGCTCGGCTGTTCAAGGACGACATTCCGGGGGCGTTCGAAGCGATCGAGGACGCGCTGCGTGCCGTGCCGTCCAGCGAGGAGATGTGGGCATCGCTCGCAAGTCTGTGTCTGCAGGTCGGGCGTGTGGACCGGTCGCTGGACGCGATTGAGCGTTCGCTGATGGTGATGCCCAGCGCGGTCGGGCGGCTGAGCCACAAGTGCATCGCGATGAATTACATGCCGGGGCTGGACCCGGATGCGGTGTTCGCGGCTCACAAGCGGTTCGGCGACGCGGTAGCGGCGATCATGCACCCGCCGAGGGAGTTTGATCTGGATCACGACCCCGAGCGCGTGCTGCGGGTGGGGTATCTCTCACCGGATTTCAACTCGCATTCGGTGGCGAACTTCATCGAACAGCCGCTGCGGCATCATGATCGGGCGCGGGTGTGTGTCGTGGGGTTGTTTACGGGGCGCAAGAGCGATGAGACGACGGCACTGCTGCGCGGGCTGTGTGATGAATGGCACGATGTGGGCAGGGTGGCCAGCGAAAAACTGCATCTGCGCATCCGCGAACTGAAGATCGATGTGCTGGTGGAGTTGAGTGGGCACACGGCGGACCACAGGCTGTATTCGCTGGCGCGGCGGGCGGCACCGGTCCAGGTGACGTACCTGGGCTATCCGAACACGACGGGCATCCACACGATGGACGTCCGGATGGTGGATGAGCAATCCGATCCTGCGGGTGCGGAGCGCCACGCGACCGAGCGGCTGGCGCGGATACCCGACTGTGCGTGGTGCTATCAGCCGCTGCCGGAATCGCCTGACGTACACGAGCCGCCGAGCGTGCGGGAAACCACACCCGGTGAGGCGAAGCCGCCGATCACGTTCGGCTCTTTCAACATGGCGCTGAAGTTGAGCGACCCGCTGATTGCGATGTGGTCGCGGGTGTTGCACGCGGTGCCGGGATCGAAAATGCTGCTCAAGTGCGATCTGCGCCTGAGCGGGATGCGTCGGCATGTGCTGGAGACATTCGCGCGGAATGGCATCGGTGAAGATCGCATCGAACTCGCGACCATGGTGAAGGATGTGGGCGAGCATCTGGCGATGTATCGCCGTGTCGATGTCGCGCTGGACACGTACCCCTACAACGGCACGACCACCACGTGTGAGGCGTTGTGGATGGGCGTGCCGGTGGTGTCTCGCTTCGGCGCGGTCCACGCGGGGCGCGTCGGCCTGAGCCTGCTGACGAATGTCGGTATCGCGGATCTGGCTGCGGCGGATGATGACACGTTTGTAAGCAAGGCGGTGTCGCTCGCGACGGATGCGGCGCGGCTGAGTGAACTGCGGCGGGTGCTGCGTGATCGCGTGCGTGCCTCGGCGATCTGTGATGGGCCGGGCTTCTGCCGCAAGGTCGAGGCGATCTACCGCGACGCGTGGCGGCGATGGTGCGCGGGCCAGCCGGTCGGCCGCGTGGACGACGTTGCGGGGATGGGCGGCGGATGAGCCCCACCCCTTCCCATCGCGGCGTGCCGCCGGAGAAGGTTCGAGCCCTTCGCGCTCTTGTGCTCTCCCGCAAGTTTGATGCGGTGCTGGATGAGGGCGTGCGGCTGTTGCGCCAGCACCCGGGGAACGCGGACATTCTGTCGTGCCTCGCGCACGCGTGCATCTCAACCAATCAAAACGAGCGGGCGCTCTACTTCGCGTCGCAGGCGGAGGCGGCACGTCCGAACGATTTGTCGCTGACAGCGCATGTGGCTCATGTGCTGGGAGTGATGGGCCGTCGCGACGAGGCGGAAGCGAAGTTCCGCCATGTCGTCGCGCAGAGGCCCGATGACGCGAACTTCTATCAGGGTCTGGTATCGATTCTGATCGCGCAGCGGCGTTATGCGGAGGTGGAGAAGTTGTGCCGCGCGGGGCTGGCGAAGCGACCCGACGACGCGCAGCTGACGACGGGGTTGTCCTACGCGCTGACGTGTTTGAATGACTATGCCGGCGCGGTGCAAGCGCTGGAGGACGCGGCCCCGCATCATCCGACGGATCTCTTCCTGCACAACCAGTGGTGCTTCAACATTCATCACCTGCCCGACGCGTCGCCGACGCGGGTGCGCGAAGTGCATGAGAAGTTCAACGCGGTGTTGGAGCGGCTGGAACCGACGCGGGAAGTCGTCTACCCGCAATCCCGTGAGCCGGAACGGCGGCTGCGCGTGGGTATTCTCTCGCCGGATCTGTGTACGAACGTAGTGTCGACGTTTTTGGAGCCGGTGTTCACGCATCGCGACCGCGAACGATTCGAACTGCACGGCTTTCTGTCGCGCCCGATCGAAGATGAGGTGACGCGGCGTCTGCGCGGCAAGTGCGATTCGTGGCACACGTTCGCCGCCGTCAGCCAGCGGCAGGTGGCGGAGAGGCTTCGTGAAGCGCGGCTGGATGTCGTCATCGAGACCGCGGGGCACGCGAAGGGGTTTAATCTCGGCGCGCTGCATCTTCGCCCTGCGCCGGCGCAGGCGACGTATCTGGGCTATGCGGGGACGACGGGTGTGAGGGCAATCGGATGGCGGATCGTGGATTCCATCACGGACCCACCGGGCGAGAACGACGCGCACGTCACCGAGCGATTGATGCGGATCGATCCGTGCTTTCTCTGCTTTACGCCGCCGCCGAACGCGCCGGAGGTGAGCGTGCGTCCGACCGATGGGCCGATTACGTTCGGCTCGTTCAACGCGGTGCGGAAACTCAATCAGCGCGTAGTTGCGCACTGGTCGCGGCTGCTGCGGGCGGTGCCCGACGCGCGGCTGGTGCTCAAGTCGCTGGACATGGGCGAGGAACAGACGCAGGAGAACTTGTACGCGCGGTTTGCCGCCGAGGGCATCGCGCGGGATCGCGTCACGCTGCTCAAGCCCTTCAAGCCGGCGCGCGATCACCTGTCGCAGTACGCGGAGATCGACATCGGGCTCGATCCATTCCCCTACAACGGCACGACGACGACGTGCGAGGCGATGTGGATGGGCGTGCCCGTCGTCGCGATGGTCGGCGATCGCCACGCGGCCCGCGTGGGCATGTCGCTGCTCAGCGCGGTTGGTCTGTCTGACCTAATCGCACACGATGAGGACCACTCGATCGCAATCACCGTTGCGCTGGCGAACGATCGCACGCGACTGACGGCGCTTCGCTCAGGGTTGCGCGAGCGGATGCGGGCATCGGTACTGATGGACGAGAAGGCGTTTGCCGCCCGTTTCTATGACGCGGTGCGGATGATGTGGCGCGCGTGGTGTACGTCTGGCGAACATCGCGCCGCGCCGCAGTAGCGCCGCGAGCACTGGCACAACCTACTGCTTCGCCGGCTTGCGCTGTTCGTGATAGCGCCTGGCCGCGGCACCGATCGACTTGAGCGAGCGACCGATCGCGCCCGCGGTGGCGACGGCCGCATGACCCGCGGCGCGTCCGCCGACTCGGGCGGCGCGCCCGACGCTGGCTTTCGCGTCGTTCCACGCCGAGCGGCTGAGATGACGCTTGACGGCGACATGGCGCACCCAGAACAGGCTGAGCACGACGCCCAGCAGCGTGAGCCACACCCACACGATGGTCGCGTGTGCTGGAGTGAGCCCAGCGTGCGGGGCGATGGACATGAGCACACCCGCGAGGATGACGCACACGGCCGCGCTGGCGGAAAAGCCAATGCGGAGCAACGCGTCGGGGCGGGCCAAGGTCGCGCGAGCCGGCGAGGAATCGACAACTTGGAACGCCGTGTCCTGCGATGGGCCGCTCGCACCGGATGGTGCTGCGGCACCTCCGGTGGCGGAGGCTTGGGCAGGCGCATCGGCGAACGCCCACCACAGGCCGCGGTAGCCGTGCCACAGCCACACCAGCGGCGATCGCATGGCCCACCAACCGAGCGACACAAGTCCGAACATGGCAACCTCCCGCGTCAACGACGTGCGGAAGCGTTGTTGGGAATCGCGCTGCGGCGATTTCATCTGCGGTTCAGGGCGTCGGGGAGGATCAGCATCGCGTCGCCGTAGCTGTAAAAGCGGTACTCACGGCGGATTGCGTCCTCATAAAGGGCGACGAGGCGGGCGACCCCCCCGTCCGGGTCGAGCAGGGCCCCGACGAGGGCCATGAGGGTGCTGCGGGGCAGGTGAAAGTTGGTGAGCAGGGCGTCGACCCATCGCCACGCGTGACCGGGCGCGATGAGGATGTTGGTCTCGAGGCTCGCGGGCGCGGGACCGCGCACGCACGCGAGGGCGTACGCCTCCAGCGTGCGGCAACTTGTCGTGCCGACGGCGACGATGCGGCGGCCTTCGCGTCGGGCACGCTGAATGTGTTCGATCGCGCCGGTTGTCATCCAGCAACGCTCGCTGTGCATCGGGTGCTGCTGGACGGTCTCGGTCTCGACGGGCTTGAATGTGCCCGGGCCGACTTCGAGCGTGACATCGACGCGCTCGATGCCGCGGGCCGCGAGGGCATCGAGCAACGTCGGCGTGAAATGGAGCCCAGCAGTAGGCGCGGCGATGGAGGCGTCGTTGGTCGAGGCTGTGTCGGCGTGCGCGAACACGGTCTGGTACCGCTCGCGGTCGCTGGATTCATCGACCTCGACGTGGCGATCTCGCCGGGCCTTAAGGATGTACGGCGGCAGGGGCACATGGCCGACGCGCGAAAGCACATCCAGCCCAGCACTGGCCAGCGGGCTGGCGCCCTCTTCGACTTGGACTTCCCATGCGCCGGGCTCGGCGTCGATCGTGTGCAGCAATCTGAGCGAAACGCCTTGGTGCTCGATGGGCGAGCCCTCGGGGCGTGTGGCGTCGCACGTCGCGTTGAGGGCGACGATGGCACCTGGCTTCATTCGCTTGCCGCGGAGCATGACAATCCAGGTGCTCGGACTTGAGCCGGGACGGAGGTAGAGGCCTTCGACGTGGCCGCCGGTGTCGGCGCGAGCGCCTTCGAGTCGGGCGTTGACGACGCGCGTGGTGTTGAAGACGAGCACGTCGCCGGGGATGAGGAGCGCGGGCAGATCGCGGACGATGCGATGTGCGGCGGCGGCGACATCGAACTTGGGGCCGCGCCGCGCGACGAGCAGGCGCGCCGCGTCGCGCGGGTCGGCGGGCGTGACGGCGATGCGATCACTCGGCAGGGTGTAGTCGAGATCTGAGGTTCTGAGTTCGCCCACGCCCAATCCTCGTGCCGTGTGTGCCGCGGTCAACATCGCGATGCCGCGTCGACGCAACGCGCGTCATAAACGGCCCTGGCGCGCGAGCCGTGGCACGATGGGAACCCGCGTCGCAGGGTCGCCGGCTTGATCTTATCGGCACCTCCCGCACGAACCGCCAGCGGCCCGCGATTCGTTCCTTGTCCTCGGGAATGTCCGCCTTCAACTCCAATACCAGTGGCGTCAGCGCGATTCTCAACGGCAATCTGCCCTCGGCGATCGTCGAGACGCCGCTGGGTCCGATCTCGTTTGAGTACGCGCTCGCGCAGGCGCAGAAGAATCTCGCGCGGACTGCGCAGCCCGACACACGGGCCGCGGTGTTCGCCGCACGCTCGCGGCAGGCGATCCAGAGCGCTCGCCAGAGCGTGAAGATGCTCAACGCGTTGCAGACGCTGATGCCGCAGCAGGTGAGCTATGTGCCGGCGTTCAACACGTTGAACCTGATCCGCAAGTTCGAAGCGTCGCGCACGGTTCCAATCGGCAAACTGGTGAATGTCATCGCGTGATGCCGCGTTGTTTGCGTTGAGTGACGCCACGGGGCTCGTCGTCGATTCCGCGCGGCAAACCCTGGCGCGGGTTCGCTACACTGCGGGTTGTGAGCGGCGCACTCTACCTCATGGGTCTCCGTGGCAGCGGCAAGTCGACCCTTGGTCGTCGGCTTGCGGAGGTGCTTTCGTGCCCGTTCGTTGATCTGGATGAGGTGACGGCAGGCGTGCTGGGTCGGGCGTCGGCCGCCGACGCGCTCCGCGAACTGGGCGAGGCCGCGTTTCGCGCGGGTGAGGCCAAGGCCCTCGCCGATGTCCGGGTGCTTCGCGCCGGCGTGGTGTCGCTCGGAGGCGGGACACCCACGGGCAAGGCCGGCTCGCTTCTGTTGCACGACCGTCGCCTCGCGGGCGCGACGCTTGTGTATCTGCGGGCCGAGCCCCCCACGCTGCGCTCGCGACTCGCGGCGACGGACGTCGCGACGCGTCCGAGCCTGACGGGGGCCGACCCGTTGGTCGAGATCGAAGTCGTGTTCGCGCGGCGCGATCCCCTGTATCTGGAGATCGCCGACGAAGTCATCGCCGTCGATGGACGGGGCGAGGACGACGTGTTGGCGGAACTGCTGCGCATCGCGCGGGCGAGCGGCGAGTAATGGGCCTATGCAAGATGCGGTGACGATGTTGCGCTCGTTGATCGCCGCGACGGCCCGTGCCGCGGACCCGGCTGTTGCGCTCGCAAAGCACTGGGCGGAGCACGGGGACGGATTCTCGCCGAGCAATGAACGCTCGCGAGAACGTAGTGTCTACCTGCTGGCGTCTGGCAAGGCGTCGATGGCGATGGCGCGCGAAGCGATTCGCCATCTCGGAAGTTCATTGATCGCAGGGATCGTGACGGCCGTGCCCGAGCATGCCGGGGACTTGCCACGGGTGCGCGTGATGCCGGCAGATCATCCGCTGGCAACGACAAGAAACATCGAGGCAGCCCGCGCGGTTGAGGGCTTCGCCAGCGCGTGCTCGCCGAGCGATCGCGTGCTGGTGTTGCTCTCGGGCGGGGCGTCGGCGCATCTGACGTTGCCCGCTGGGAACCTCTCGCTCGATGACTTGCGCGAGGTCACGCGGTCACTTCAACGCGCCGGAGCTTCGATCGCGGAACTCAACGCGGTGCGCAAGCACTGCGAGATGCTCAAGGGGGGAAGGCTGGCGCGAGTGTGCCGCGCCGCGTCTATTCACTGTTGTGTGCTCTCGGATGTGATCGGCGACCCGCTCGATGCGATCGGCTCGGGACCGTTCGCGCCCGATCCGACGACGTATGGCGAGGCTCTTGCGATCGTCGATCGCTTCGGACTGACGAACACCCGCGTTGTCGAGCACCTGCGACGCGGCGTCGCGGGCGGGGATGATGAGACGCCAAAGGCACACGACCCGGCGTTCGCACGTGTGCGACACACGATCGTCGCCAACAACGCGATGGTGGTCGACGCGGCGGCGGCCGCGGGACGCGCACTCGGACTTGTGGTGGCAAGCGCTCAGACGAACCGCGTCGGAGAGGCCGCCGCGCTCGGGCGCGAGTTGGTCCAGCGGGCGATCGCGCTGCACGAGAAGGAACAATGGAGCGGCCCGATGCTCGTGCTCGCGGGCGGCGAACCCACGGTGGATGCGCGGGGCAGTGCGGGGCGCGGCGGCCCGAGTCAGGAACTCGCACTTGCCGCTTTGGATGAGGTGTTATCTCTCGGCGAAGCCGCCCGCGACCTGTCGATCTTCGCCTATAGCACGGATGGGATCGATGGCCCGACGGACGCCGCGGGGGCGATCATCACGCCGGAGACAATCCGGCACGCGGCAACGAAGAGGACACGAGCAGCGATGCGCACCGAGGTGCGCGCTGGGCTTGCGAATCACGACGCCCATGCGGCACTGGGTCGGCTCGGCGCGCTGCTCCGCACTGGTCCGACAGGAACCAATGTGAACCATGTCTGGGGTGTGCTGATCTCTCGCGATCGTTAGGCTCGCGCTCAGAGCACCCGCCGCTCATCCCGCGGCACGAACTTCAATCGGTTCTTCGGCCCGCGGTTCGACCACCGGCGCCCGACGACCCGAGCCCGGCGCGGCACGCCGCAGCACGTCGGCGTACTGGGCACCGGCCGCCTCGCGCGTGTAGTGTTCCTCGAACAGCGCCCGCGCCCGACGGCCCATCTCCGCCGTCCCCGCCGGGTCTCGCATCATCTCGCGGATGCCGTTCGCAAGGCCCTGGGCATCGCCCACCTCAAACCAGCGCCCCACGCCGTTGTTGTTGATCAGGGTCCGCAGTTCGCTGTCGGCCTCGCTCAGGCTCAGCACCGCTTTGCCGATCGCGAGCGTCGTGTACAGCTTGGACGGGAACGAGATGCCTTCAATGCCGCGCGCGATCGTCACCAGCGACGCGTCACAGGCGTTGAGTGAGTCGGGCAGTTTGTCAAACGGTTGATACGGCAGCAGCCGCGTGTTCGTCAGCTTGCGCTTGTCGATCTGCTCCGCGATCCAGTTCTTCCGGCCGCCCGCGCCGATCAGCACCAGCCGGAAGTTCTCGCCCTTGAGCAGTTCGGCGGCGTTCAGCAGCGTCTCAAACTCGTAGTACAGCCCGAGATTGCCGCTGTACATCACCGTGAACGGCTCCACCAGACCCTGCGCGCTCGCGAACTCGCTCTGACTCTTGGGCTTGGGCTTGAGTTCCTCGCCGTCGGCCCAGTTGGGGATCACATGCACGCGATCCGCCCCGATGTCGTACGTCTCGCACACCAGCTTCTTGGCCGCCTGGCACAACACGATCGTCTGCTCGGCGTGTTTGTAGGTGAACCGGTTCATCACATGCCAGCACCGATCGATGAAGCCGTGCTTCTTGATCGTGCCCACCCACACCGCCATCTGCGGATACGCGTCGTGCAACAGCAGCACATACCGGTGTCGGCGCACGACGCTCACGATCGCGCCGATGACGCCCAGAAACGGCGGGTTGGTCGTGTAAAGGTGGACGCTCTGCGAACGCGATGAGAAAAGCATCCGCAGCGTGAGCGGGATCATGAATGTCGCGAAGTTCGTCAGTCGCCCGAGGATGTTGTCCTTGCTCAGGCGCGTCGTGAGCATGCGATGCACTTCGACGCCGTCTTTCACTTCGTGAAGCGGGCACGGCTGCCAGGTCTCGGGCGGGCCGTAACTCGGGCGACACGTGATGACCTTGACGCCAAAGCCGCGCCGGGCCAGATCGGTTGCCAACTCATGCAGCAGGTGGCCCGTCGACGCGACATCGGGCGCGTAGAACTGGTTCAAAATCACAACATGCGGCTCGGCGTGGTTTCGCCGCGGGTGCCCGGTGCCGGTCTGTGTTTGGTATGCCGTCGCGGTCATGAAAGATGCAGACTCCCCTGCCGGTCGCCGCGATCGGGCGCGGACTGTCTTGCCGCGCCTCCAGCACGGCGGACGAGTGTATATCGGTCGATGCGCGATCGGCGTTGACATCCGCTTGGCCAGAACACACAGCGTCCGGGGCGTGTTATGCCTAGGCGTTCACCCCGCCCGCGAGCATTCGGCCAACGCCGCCAACGTCCTTGCCGACGCGCCGGATGCGATCGCCGATTGGCACAGCGAGATCGCATCGCTCCAGTCGTTGGCCGCGTCCGCCACGATCAATGCCGCCGCCGCGTTGAGCACCACCATGTCGCGGCACGCGGCAAGACGCTCATCACCGCCGCCCGCGCGACCACCAGCATCGAGCACGCCCCGGAAGATCGCCGCCGCATCCTCAAGATCGCGCGCCTGAATCTCCGCGAGCGATCGCCGGGCCAGCCCGAACGTCATCGCATCCAACGTTTCTTCATGCACCGCGCCGGCACGCACCATCGACAGCCGCGCCCGTGCCGTGACCGAAAGTTCATCCAGCCCATCCTCGCTGTGCGCGACAATCGCGCGGCGTGCGCCCAGCCGTGCCAGGGCCGCCGCGATCTCCGGCCCCAGTAGTGCGTCGTACACACCGATCAACTGCCGCCCCGCCGCCGCCGGATTGGTCATCGGACCCAGCGCATTGAAAATCGTCGGGTGCGGAAGAGCCCGTCGCGCCGGCCCCGCATATCGCATCGCCGGATGATGGTGAATTGCGAAGCAGAAACACACGCCCACCTCGCGCAGGCACCGCGCCTGCGCCAGCGGCGTCGCGTCAACATTCACGCCGAGCGCGCCCAGAATTTCCGCGCTGCCGCGCCCGCTCCGTGATCGATTCCCGTGCTTGGCCACGAGCACCGGCATGCCCGCCGCCCGCGCCGCGCTCGCCGCGACCACGGCCGCGGCGGTCGACACGTTGAACGCCTTGGGCGCGCCACCCGTGCCGCAGGTGTCAATGACCCACTCTCGCTCAACATCCGTCAGCGGGATCGGTGTGACATGGGCACGCATCACCCGTGCCGCGCCGACCAGTTCATCCACCGTCGGGCGCCGCGCGTGCATCGCCGCGAGCGTGCCCCTGATCTGCTCCTCATCAAGCTGGCCCGAGAGGATCGCCGAGAAGAGCGCGTTGGCTCGCGCCTCATCGAGCACGCCCCCGGCAAGCACCGTCGCAAGGATGTCATTCGTCATGGCCGCTTCGCCCATACGGAAGCCTATGGAAGACAATTGCGCCCAGCCGCCCGGCGCACCACGCCAGCCGCCGGCACGAATACCTTTCGAAATACAATCAAATTGCGATTAAAGTATAATCAAAATTCAAACTCGACAGAATCACACTCCGCCGACCGATGAATTCAACGCAAAGATCGCACTTCGTTCGGTGCCAAATCGCTTGAACTGGCCCCCCGGTGGGGGCGTACCGTTCAGTGTCTCGGGGAGGAAGTTCGCACACGGCCAGACCCGCGCGACGTGTCGCGTGAAAGTCCGGCTGAGGAGGTTTCAAAGATGGACACTGGCTGGCTCACGACCCGTTCACCCCGCACCGCCAACCGCGGCATGGGCGTGTTCGTCGTGGCGATGGGTGCGCTTGTCGTCTCCACCATGGGCGGCTGCAACAACGCCGTCGAGGGCGGGCTCTCGGGCGCCGGCCTCGGCGCGCTTGGCGGCATGGCGATCGGCTCGCTCAGCGGCGACATGGGCAAGGGTGCCGCCATCGGCGCAGTCGTCGGCGGTGTCGGCGGCGCGATCATCGGCGACCAGAACGAACGCTCCGATCGGCGCAACTCTCGCTACCGCGACGAGATCGAGTAATCAGAAGACATCCGGCGGGCCAACGCCCGCCGTCAACGGTTCGCTTTCTTCGCAGAGACGCGGGTGACATGAGGTCGCCCGCGTTTTTGCTTTTTGGCGCGCGTCGGCGATCTTCGCCCGCCTCAAGACTCGTCGCCCCGAATGCTCTACGCTTGCATCGGTCGCACTTCGCGCGGCCAGAGGAGTTCCCGACGTGTCCGAACGCAAACCCTTCGTCGGCGGCAACTGGAAGATGAACACCAATCGCACCGTCGGCGCCGAACTCGCCCGCGGCTGCGCCGACGGCCTGCTGCACGTCGCCGGTGTCGATGTCGCCGTCTTCCCCCCCTACCCCTACCTGCTTTCCGTCGGCTCCATCATGCGCGATCGCTCATCCTCGATCCGCGTCGGCGCTCAAGACGTCTACCACAAGCCCGACGGTGCCTTCACCGGCGAAATCTCCCTTGACATGCTCAAGGACTGCGGCGTGCGCGTCGCCCTCGCCGGACACAGCGAACGCCGCCATGTCCTCGGCGAGCCGGATGAACTCGTCAACCTCAAGGTCCGCGCCACCCTCGAAGCCGGGCTCGATTGCATCCTCTGCGTCGGCGAGACCCTTGCCCAGCGCGAGGCCGGCCACACCGACCCCGTCAACCAGCGCCAGATTCGCATGGGCCTGGCCGACGTCCCCCTCGACGTCACCGAGCGACTCATCGTCGCCTATGAGCCCGTCTGGGCCATCGGCACCGGCCAGACCGCCACGCCCGGCGACGCCCAGGACGTCCACGCCAAAATCCGCCGCCAGCTCGCCAGCATGTACAACACCGACGTCGCCATGCGCACCCGCATCATCTACGGCGGCTCGGTGAAGGCCTCCAACGCGCCCGAGCTCTTCGGCCAACCCGACATCGACGGCGGGCTCATCGGCGGCGCGAGCCTCAAGGCCTCCGACTTCGTCGGCATCGTCAAGGCCGCCTCCGACGCCGGTCGCAAGAAGCAGGCCTGATCTCGGACCCACTCTCCCGCGAACGCCTCGCCCTTGCGCGTCGTAGACACTCCGTCATGTCTCACGCCGCCGGCCAACCCGACGGGCTCCCGCACCTGCGTCCTCGCCCACAGGACGGCAGCCTCGACGCCTCGCGCCGACCGCTGCCCGCGCAGCAAGTCGCCGCCGTCGCACGTTCCAGCCTCAAGCGCTATCCGACGCACGTCGTTGAATCCTGGCGCGAGCACCACGCCCTCCGCCGCGGAGAGGTTGACACTCCCGCGCCTCTCTCCGCCGAGTCACTCCACGCGCTCGAAGCCCACCGTCTCGGGGCCGCATGGCTCGGCCATGCCAGCGTCCTGCTCCGCGTCCATGGCAAGCAAGGCGGCAAGTGGATTCTCACCGACCCGGTCTTCAGCCGTCGCATCGGCGTGCAACTCGCGGGCGTCACTTTCGGCCCGCGCCGCCACACGCCCGCCCCCGACCCGGCCCATCTGCCGCGGCCTGACATCGTGCTGCTTTCGCACGCGCACTTTGATCACCTCGATCGCCCGACCCTCGCCGCTCTCGCCCACCCCGACATCCACGTCATCACCGCGTGCCGCACCCGTCGCCTCATCCCCCGCGGCTTCGGCCCTGTGCATGAACTGGGCTGGAACGAATCGCTCGAGCTCCAGGGCCTCCGCTTCGGCACGCTGCGGCCCCGGCACTGGGGCGCGCGCACGCTTGTCGATCGTCTCCGCGGCTACAACGCCTACACCATCGACACCACTGACCACCGCGTCCTCTTCGCCGGCGACTCCGCCTACACCAACGTCTTCGCCGAAGTCCGCGACCCCGCGCTCAGCCTCTTTGGCATCGGCGCGTACGACCCGTGGATCGACAACCACGCCTCGCCCGAAGAAGCGTGGACCATGTTCCGCTCCACCGGCGGCACACACCTGCTCCCCATCCATCACTTCACGTTCACGCTCAGCCACGAGCCGCGCGATGAACCACTGCAGCGCCTTCTTGCCGCCGCCGGCGAAGAACGCTGGCGCATCGTGGCCCACACGCCCGGCGACGTGTGGCACGCGTAACCCAATCTCGTGCAATCTCGCTATTCCCGATCCGCGCGCAGCCGCTCGAGCGACGGATGCCGCTCCGCACGCTTCTTCTTCAGCGCATCGAGCACGATCGGCGGCACCATGGGCTTGAGGGCGTTCAAGTCGTCGGCCATGGCCGTGATCTGGCGGATGAGACTCGACGAGGTGTACGCGAAGCTCTGGCCCGCGACAACGAACGCGGTCTCGAGATTCGCCACTTCGCGATTCGTCACCGCCTGTTGCACCTCGTACTGCAGGTCGGAGAGATTGCGTACGCCGCGGAGCAGTCCAGACGCGCCGACCGAGCGAGCAAAGTCGACGGTCAATCCATCGAATGCCGCCACGCTCACTGGCGCGTCGCCGGGCGTCTCACGGACCAGTTCATCAACCAGCGATTGCACCATCGCGACGCGCTCGTCGGAACTGAACAGCGGGTCCTTGCCGGGGTTTCGGCCGACGGCCACGATGATCGTGTCGAAGAGGCGTCGCCCGCGCCGCACCACGTCCAAGTGCCCGTAGGTGATCGGGTCGAACGAGCCGGGATAAATGATGAGATGGCCGCGGGCGGGCATGGAGGAAGGATATCAGAGGCCAATGCAAAAGACCTGCCGTAGGATCGCCGCGACGGCGTCTCGCGTGCCGCACCCGAAGAGGATTTGATAGGCTCCCGGCAGGCTTGTGTGGCGCGGTACAGACGGATTTGGGGCGAGAGTGCGACGATGACGATTCGTGACGAACAACACGAGCACGCGCGCCAGTTGCCGGACCTGCTCCGCGCGACGACGACTGGCCGCGCCAGCGGGCGTCTGACGGTCCACCGTCGGTATCGGCCGACCAATCGCGTGACGCTCCACGCGGGCGACTGCATGGACATGCTGCGCTCGATGCCCGACGCGTGCGCTGACCTCGTCGTCACGTCGCCGCCGTACAACATCGGCAAGGAGTACGAGAAGAGTCGCGGGCTTGACGAATACGCCGCCCAGCAGCGCGACGTGATCCGCGAGTGCCATCGCGTTCTCGCGCCGAGCGGCAGTATCTGTTGGCAGGTCGGCAACTACGTCGACGACGGCGAAATCGTTCCGCTCGACATGCTCTTGCACCCGATGTTCCGCGACCTCGGGATGAAGATGCGCAACCGCATCGTCTGGCACTTCGAACACGGCCTGCACTGCTCGCGTCGCTTCTCCGGGCGCTACGAAGTCATCGCGTGGTACACCAAGAGCAAGGACTACGTCTTCAATCTTGACCCGGTGCGTGTCCCGCAGAAGTACCCGGGAAAGAAACACTTCAAGGGCCCGCGCGCGGGTGAACTTTCCGGCAATCCGCTGGGCAAGAACCCATCGGACGTCTGGGTGATTCCCAATGTGAAGCACAACCACGTCGAGAAGACCGAGCACCCGTGTCAGTTCCCCGTCGAACTCGTTGAGAGGCTCATACTCAGCCTCACCAATCCCGACGCCCTCGTCATCGATCCGTTCCTAGGCACCGGGACGACCGCCATCGCCGCAATACTCCACAAACGACGCGCGGCCGGGGCCGAGATCATCCAACGCTACATCGACCTCGCGGAGGAGCGCCTCGAACTCGCGGCGACCGGTCGACTTCGCACCCGCCCGATGAACACGCCGGTCTACATGCCACCCAATGGCGTGTCGAAATCAATAGACGCGGCGATGCCGAACTCCATTTCGTTGTTGTGCCTGTGAGTCTCGGCTGATTTCAGCCGATAACCAAAGCACGCCGTGTGGGTACACTCGCGCGGCGTCATCCCTACGCAATACGCGCACTTGGAGTCTGGACCAGCACGCATGACCGGCCACGGCGGCACACATCTCGAGTCCCACCCCACGGGCCACGCGCCCTCGCCCGCCGCGACCCCCGACCGCCCCGCCCCGGTCGGTGCTGCGGCGTGGTTCGCCCTCGTCCGCCCGCGCCAATGGGCCAAAAACGTCTTCGTCGCCGTCGGCCCCGCGTACGGCTATGCCGTCGATCGCGCCGATGTCTCGTGGCGGGCCGTCGCACTGGCGGTGCTCGCCTACTGCCTCGTCAGTTCCGCGTGCTACATCATCAACGACGCCCGCGACGCCGAGGCCGACCGATTTCACCCGCGCAAACGTCGACGCCCGCTGGCGTCGGGCGCGATCGCACGCGGCAGCGCGTTCGTCGCCTGTGCCGCCCTCTTTCTCGCCGGCGGCTCGATCGCCGCGTATCTCTGGCAACGCGGCGGCGGCATCGGTTTCGCCGCCCTGCTCGCGGCCTACGCCGCCAACGTCGTCCTCTACAGCCTCGGGCTCAAGCGGGCCGCCGTTCTCGATGTGATCAGTCTCGCGATGGGCTTTGTGTTCCGCGTGCTCGCGGGTTGCATCGCCGCCGGGGTCACGCCCAGCCCGTGGCTGCTCAACTGCACGTTTTTCGTTTCGATGTTCCTCGCGTTCGGCAAGCGCCTCGGCGAGCGCCGCACGCTCGAGGCGGGCACCGCCGCCGAGCACGCCCGCGCGGTCCACTCCGTCTACACCGACGCGACATTGCGCATGTTCGTGGTCGTGACCGGCGTCGCCTGCCTGCTCACCTACGCCGGATACATCCAGGCCCAGAGCACGCGCCACCTCGGCCATCTCATCGCGTCGTCCGCAACCTCAACACCCGGCATGGCCGAGGACGCCAGCCGACTGCTCGCCGCGCTCCCGCTGTGGCTCACGCTGTTGCCCGCGACCTACGGCCTGCTCCGCTCCATCGTGCTGATGGACAAGGGCACGTTCGACGACCCCACCGAACTTGTCTGGCGCGATCGCGCGACGCAGGTCGCCATCCTCGCGTTCATCATGCTCACGACCTGGGCGATGATCGGCTGAACGACGACGCGTCCTCATGCACGCGCCAGAAATCCTCGAACGACGCGATGATCGTGCACAACCGCATCGACTCAAACGCGGCGTCCCCCATCGCGCGTCGCCCGGACTCATCCCCCGCGAGACCCGCGATCGCATCCACCCATTCATCTGGATTGGTGCTGCTGAGCACCATGCCTGTGCGCCGGTGCTCGACAACTTCCTTGGGCCCGCCGCTGTCGCTGACAAGCACCGGCAAGCCGCTCGCCTGCGATTCCATCACCACCTGCCCCAGCGTGTCGGTGAGACTTGGGAAGACGAACAGGTCCGACGACGCGTAGATCGCGGCGAGTTCTCCGCCGTGGCGAAAGCCCAGGAACACCGCGTCGGAAATCTCTCGCCGCATCTGGGCCCGATACGGCCCATCGCCGACAATGACCAGCCGCGCGTCGACGCCGCAAGCGATCAGCCGCCCTCTCGCGCGTGCCCACACCGCCGTCAGCATCGGCAGGTTCTTCTCAACACTCACGCGCCCGACGTACAGCACCTTGATGGCATGCTCCGGCAGTTCGCGTTCCGACACGCCCATCCGCCGCCACACGCCCACATCGCGATGGCGACGATGGAACATCCGCGTGTCGATCCCCGCCCTCAGCGTGCGCATCTTCGCGCGGTCGATGCCCAGCGACTCGAGCGACGCGGCATAGTCCTCGCTGCGCGTGAAAATCCTGCTGAACCGCGCATAGAACGTCGACATGTACCGCCGAGTCACCCATGTGAACGCGTCATCGCCAAACAAGTGATCGACGTACGCCGGGAAGTCGGTGTGATACACGCCGATGATCGGCACGCGCAGCGCGCGGGCCGCGAGCAGGCCGACCACGCCCACCGGTCCGGGCGTGCTGATGTGGACCACGTCGGGTCGCAGCCGCCTCGCCTCGCGCAGCATCGCCAGCATCGGCGGCAGCGCGATCTCCAACTGCGCATACCCCGGCATCGCCCGCGCATACCGCGGCTCAAAGTTCGTCACGTTCGGCATCGCGGGCACGGCAAGTCGCGTGCTCGTCAGCACCCGCAGATCGCGCCCCGTCTCGTGCGCACACCTCGCAACGTTCTGAATGAACCGCGATACGCCGTTCACATCGCCCAGCGTGTCGGTGAACAGGCACACACGCGGCATGGTCGCCCGGTCACTCGTGTGCGCCGGCGAGTTCATCCGCCGCCCCGGACACGCACGTTTCGGCGTCCCTCGCCGTCGCCACCGATGATCGCCCGCCCCGCGCCACCGACCAGCGCCTTGAGCAGATGCCACACGCCGCGCACGATCGCCAGCACAATCACGATCGCGGCGATCGGCACGATGAGCGCGACGATCAGCAGCGCCATGAACAGCAGGATCAAACCACAGACAATGCGGGCCAGGATCGACGGCCCGCCCGCGTCTCCGCCGTGCCACGCGCGCGACCACATCCCCAGTGATCGGCTCGTCGCCCGACCGACCGTCTCGCCCACTTGTCCGAACGGGGTGCCCGGCGTCATGCCCGATTCTACGGAAGTCCGGCCGCCCTCGTTCATGTGCGCGGCCCGCGGCGTCGCCCACCCACCGCCCTCACACCGCGTCTTCCACCAGATCAAACCACCCCTTGTCGTTCCGCTTCACGCGTCGGCACGGGTTGCCCGGCTCATGATCCAGCACCAGCAGCCAGTTCTCATCCGCCGCCGCGTTCAAGAACCAGCGCTTGCTCACCATGCTCGTGTACGGCTCGACGTCATACGCGAGGCTGTACGCCGCCCCGAGGTGCCACGCCGTCGGCAGCACGTCGGGCGTGAACACCACCGTGCGCCCCTTCGTGTCATTGAACTTGATCGCCTGCTGCCCCCATGTATGCCCCGGCACATTGAAAACGCTCACGCCCGGCAGGCCGCGCACTCCCTTGAGCCCGCCCAGCATCGTCTCGCGCTGCGACACCGTGCCCAGCGGGTCCGCCTCGCGATCGGGCGTCAGCCCCGTCGGAAACGGCCGCGGCGAGTCGATCAACTTCATCTGGTCCGCCACCGGCTCCAGGTGATCCTTGAAATACGTCCGCGTCATCACCGACCGATTGTGGATCGCGTCGTTCCACTCGCGCAGCTGGGCGTAAATTTCTGCGTTGGGAAACGTCGACACAGCGTTGTGGGCCCCGCCCCCCTCGCCCGGGCGCGGCACTCTCGTCAGCCCGCCCGCGTGGTCAAAGTGCAAGTGCGTCACCGCCACCGCCTCGATGTCCTCACAGCGACAGTTCACCTCGTGCAGAGCATCGATGATGGAACGCTGCTCCAGCGCGAAGATGTCGCGACTCTTCGCATCGAGCTTGTCACCACTCCCCGCCTCGATCACGGCGAGTTTCGCGCCGCTCTGCCCCGGCGCGAGCGAGCCCGATCGCTCCAGCAGCAGACAGTTGTGCTGCACGGTGATGCGCCCGCGATCGTCGGTGGGCACGCTCTTGCACCACACCACCCGCGGCACCACGCCGAACATCGAACCGCCGTCGAGCCGAAACTCGCCGCCACGCAGCAATCGCCATGAATACACGCTCATGACGCCAGTGTAGAACACCCGCGAACCGGCTTCGGCGCTCGCCGCTTGATGCCTCGGTACCGCGTGCCTCGTGCCTTCTTTGAACGCGAGTTCCTGTATCCAGACGCCCGCGCGACATCCCGCCTCCATCACTTCTCGCCCCGCCCCCAACTACACTCCCCCCAATGGCCGATCACCCACAACACCTCTCGGCGGCGGACGTCCACAAGGTCGCCGCGTTGTCGCGCCTCTCGCTCTCCGACGCCCAGGTTGAGCAGTATCGACACCAACTCTCCGCCGTCCTCGCCTACATCAATCGCCTTCGCGAACTCGATCTCGCGGGGGTCGAGCCCATGGCCCACGTCGGCGACACGCACAACCGCCTCGACGCCGACACCCCGCACGATCCGCTGCCAAACAGCGTGCTGATGAAAATGGCCCCGCAGACCATGCCGCCCTTCATCAAAGTCCCCAAGGTCATCGACGACGCCGGGGGTGCGTGATGGACGTGAGCACCATGACCATGGCGCAGCAGGCGGCGGCGATCCGCGCCAAGACACTTTCCTCGCGTGACGCGACTCGCCACGCCCTCAACCGTCTCGCGGCGACCGAGCCCACAATCCACGCCTTTCTGCAGGTTTTCGAAGACCGCGCAATGCAGCAGGCCGCCATGGTGGACGCGGGCGAAGCGCGCGGCCCGCTCGCCGGTGTGCCCATCGCGCTCAAGGACAACATCTGCCTCGACCACGGACGAACCACATGCGCGAGTCGCATGCTTGAGCACTACGAATCGCCGTACACCGCGACGGCCGCCCAGCGACTCATCGACGCCGGGGCGATCGTCATCGGCAAGACCAACCTCGACGAGTTCGCCATGGGCTCGTCCACCGAAAACTCCGCCTTCGGGCCCACGCGCAACCCGTGGGATGTCTCGCGCGTCCCCGGCGGCTCCAGCGGCGGCAGTGCGGCGGCCGTCGCCGCGGGCGTCGTCTCCATGGCCCTGGGCTCCGACACCGGCGGCTCCATCCGCCAACCCGCCGCGCTGTGCAACCTCGTCGGCGTGAAGCCGACCTATGGCCGCGTCTCTCGCTACGGACTCGTCGCCTTCGCCTCCAGTCTCGACCAGATCGGCCCGCTCACACGCGATGTCACCGACGCCGCCCTCGCCCTCGAAGTGATCTGCGGCCGTGATCCGCTCGACGCCACCAGCGCCGCCGAAGACGCCCCGCGCCTCGTCGCCACCCTCGAGGCGCCCATCCCCAACCTCCGCATCGGCGTGCCCACGCAATGCCGCAGCGACGCGAACCACCCCGGCGTCAACGCCGCCCTCGACACGACGCTTGACCTTTATCGCTCGCTCGGCGCGACGATCGTCGATGTCGACCTCCCCCTCACCGACTTCGGCATCGCCGCCTACTACATCGTCGCCCCCGCCGAGGCCTCCTCCAACCTCGCCCGCTTCGACGGCGTGCGCTACGGCCATCGCGCCGCGCTCGCCCCCGACCAGGGACTCTTCGATCTCTACTGCCGCTCGCGCGCCGAAGGCTTCGGCCCCGAAGTGCAACGCCGCATCATGCTCGGCACGCACGTGCTCAGCAGCGGCTACTACGACGCCTACTACAACACCGCCCTCAAGGTCCGGCGCAAAATCAAGGGCGATTTCGACCGCGTCTTCAGCCCCGCGGGCAACGCCTGCCACGTCGTGCTCATGCCCTCCACGCCCGGCCCCGCGTTCAAGATCGGCTCCAAAACCAGCGACCCGCTCGCGATGTACCTCGAAGACGTCTACACCGTTGGCATCAATCTCGCCGGGCTCCCCGCCCTCTCCATGCCCGCCGGAATCACCGCCGTCGACGGTGCCCCGCTCCCCGTCGGCATGCAGCTCGTCGCCCAGGCCTTCGATGAATCGACTCTCCTCCGCGCCGCCCGCATGTTCGAAAAGCACACCACCTTCGCCGCGGCACGCCCGAACCTCTGACCGCAAAGAGCCTTCGCCATGGATCCGCACGCCGACAAAAGCCCGCTCGCCGACAAGAGCCACCTCGCCAAAATCATCGCCCAGCACGCCCAGACCGCCCGCCTCCTCGGCGTCGACTTCATCCCCGTCTACTCCCGTGCCGGGGCCGCACCATTCATCGAGGTCGAAGAAGCCCCCGAGCCCCAAACCCACGAGCCCCACGCCGCCGCCGCACACGCCACGTCCCCCACACCCGCGCAACCGTGGGCGCTCCAGCCCCAGCGCAACATCTCCCGCGCCGAACTCTTCAAGAGCGAATCCAAGCCCGCCGCGCGCCCCGCGCCGAGGACCACGCCGCACACACCATCACCCGCCGCTTCGCCCGGCGAGCCGACCCCCGCGCCCGACGGCGTACCCGGCGACAAGCCACTCGACCGCGACACATCGCAAGCCGCGCTCGACGTACTTCGCGACGATTACATCGCCGCCGCCCCGCACGCGCCCTTCATCAAGTCCTTCACCAACATCGTCTTTGGCGAGGGCGACCCGTGCGCCCGTGTCATGTTCATCGGCGAGGCCCCCGGCGAAGAAGAAGACCGCACCGGCCGCCCGTTCGTCGGCCGCGCCGGCCAACTGCTCGACAAGATGATCCTCGCCATGGGTCTGAGCCGTGAACAGGTCTACATCGCCAACGTGATGAAGGTCCGCCCGCCCAACAACGCCACGCCCACGCCCGAGGAAGCCGCCGCCAGTTCACCCTTCCTCTTCCGCCAGATCTCCATCGTCAAGCCCGATGCAATTGTCGCCCTCGGCCTCCCCTCCGCACGCCTGCTCCTATGCACCATGCAATCAATGGCCTCGATGCGCGGCTCATGGTGGGCGTTCCGCGACGCCGTCTCCACCCCGCTGCGGATCATCCCCGTCATGCCCACCTACCACCCGGCGTACGTCCTGCGCTCCTACAACGAGGACACCCGCGGCAAGGTCTGGAGCGACCTTTGCCAGGTCCTCACCCGCCTCGGCATGCCCGTTCCCAAGAAGGGCTCCGCCAGCCCCGGCTGACGGGTCCCCCGCAACCCAAACCGCCCCGCAAACCCCCAGACCGCGTGTGCCCGTCCCGATAAGGCGACCAAAAAAGCCGCACAATCCGCGCGACGAGCAAAAAACCGGTGGAACCGTGTCAACTTGGGCGGCGTAAAGACTCCCGTCGAAGGCGGCTGTCGATGAACACATCGTGCCGCGCGGCGACAGGCCGATGCGAGTCCCGCGTCGGCCCTCACGATGACCCCCACGAGACCCGGTGCTTGAACCTCTGGTTCTGAGCGCCGGGTTTTTTCTTTCCCGCCGAAGCGCCCGCCCACGCGGGTATCCTCAGGCCATGCCCGAGCCGTCCGCCACGCCGCCATCGCCCGCGACCCTCTTCGCCCCCTGGCGGATGCAATACCTCGAAGGCATCGACGCCAACGAGAAGAAGGCCGCCGCCGCCAAGTCCACTGGCTCGTTCCTCCGCGACTACTGGCTCACCCCCGACGCCGACGACGCCAACCACGTCATCGTCCGCACGTCGCTGGGCATGATCCTGCTCAACGGCTATCCCTACGCCAACGGCCACCTGCTCGTTGCCCTCGGCGAGCCGCGCCCGACGCTGCTCGACTACGACACGGCCCAGCGCGCGGCGCTGTGGACTCTGGTCGATCTGGGCGCAGAACTCATGCAGGCCGCGCTCAATCCGCAGGGCATCAACATCGGCGTCAACCAGGGCCGCGCCGCCGGCGCGGGTGTGCCCCAGCATCTGCACGCGCACCTCGTCCCGCGCTGGAGCGGCGACGTGAACTTCTTCGGCATCGTGGGCGGCGTACGTGTCATCCCCGCGTCGCTCGAAGCGATGGCCCATCGCTATCGCGCTGCGTGGAACGGCCTCCGTTCCAAGTACGCGTTGGAATAGTGCCCGCGTCGTCAGGCCGTCGGCGACACGTCGTAACGCCCGCCCGCAAGCCCGAGTTCACTCAGCAGCGGCGTCGTCGCGTACAGCGTCCGCCACGCACCATCGCGCCGCGCCAGTGTGCAGATCATCGCGCCGACGATTTCCACATGCAGCAGCGGCTCTTCGCCCTCTCGATCCCACAGCCACACGCCTTCACGCGCTGGGCCCAGCGCGATTCCGTCGCCCGTCGAATCATCGACAAGCCACGCCGTCGCGCGAGCGATCAACACGCCGCGCGTCGCGCCCTCGCTCGAACACTCGACCCGCCACTCCAATCGCGCCGGGCTGCGACCCGGCGCGACACGAATCTCCGGGCGACTTGCCGCGACCGCCGTTCGCAGCGCGAGCCGCGACACGGTCCATGCGACCCGCGCCATCGCCGGGACAGGCTCGGCCCGCGACACCTCGACCGCGCCGCGCGTCGTCGCTGTCTGGGCCGCCCGCTGCGAAGAGAGCGTCGTCATCGCTCGCTCCGATCCGATCGCTCGCCCCGCGGCCCGACCGCGTCATGCAACTTGCTCAGCAGCGTCGCCGCCACCCGCAGCCCGCGCCCCGCCGGGCTCACAAAGCCCTGGCTCACGCGCTCCACCGCGCCAAAGAACTCGACCAATCCATCGATCCGCTTGTGATGGGCCGCGAGCGTCGCGTCCTCGCGCCCGCGCTTGCCGTCGCGCGCGGTCATGTCGCGGATCTCGTGCAGCGACGCCAGCAGCGGATCGACCTCTCGCTTCATGCGCTCACGCACGATCGCGCGGAACATCGCCCACACGTCCTGCTCGGCCCTGAAGTATTCCTTGCGGTCGCCACGCACATGCGTGCGCGACACGATGCCCCACTCCCCCAGCGCCCGCAGCGACATCGACGCGTTGCCGCGCGAAATCTGCAATCGCTCCATCACATCGTCGGTGCACATCGGCTCGCCGACGATGAACAACAGCGCGTGCACCTCGGCCATCGTGCGGCTGATGCCCCACGCGCCGCCCATCTGCCCCCACACGGCGACAAAGCGATCCTGGGCCGCGATCTGCGCGGGCGATGGAGTCGCGCCGGAGTTGAGAGCACCATCGGACATGACACTCTGAGTATCCGGGGGCGGCGGCGACGAGTCCAGCAATGTTTCAGAAAAGATTGAAATCACCGCGACCCACGACCGCCGCATCCCGCCACAGCTCTTCGCGCCATCTTCGCGCAAACACGCGGCACGTTCCAAAAACGAAGGCGGCGAGGCACCGAAGCGCACTCGCCGCCCTTCCGGGGGCTAGGTTGAAGCATCCACTTTACGGATAAGTCTCGGGCCTTTCAACTCGGGACTTGCCAAATTGTTCGGTTCGCACTCTGGTTGTATCACAGAGAAGCGTTTGGGTGGTGGTTTTCGGGTCTACTCATCACAAAGGCGCAAACGAACCGCTCACCGCGAGAGGACGAACTGCCGCTCGTTCCATAGTTTCTCCACCAACGTGTGCATCCCGCCGCCGCTCCCCAGCGAGGTGCCGCACGCGATCAACAGGTCGACAAGTCCCTCATAATCCGCGAGCCCGATGAACTCGCGCTCGATCGTCGCGGGCCGCGTGTTGGTCCCCGCCTGCACCGCCGTCAGGTCGCCCATGTTGTGGTAGTTGCCCAGCGGCAGGCACACACACGTCGCCTCATACCCGGCCGCGCAGAACACGCTCGCCTCGCACGCCCCGCCCGCCATCAACTTCCGCTGCCACTTCCACATAGGCAGCGCGGAGTTCTTCTGCGATGCCGTCGGCGACGCCGGGCCGCCCGCGATCTCCTCCGCTCGCTTGGCGATCGCGTCCGTCAAACTCGGCGAGAACACGCTGATGCGGTCGCCCACGCGCACGATCGGCCCGCCGTTGATCGGGGAATCGTGCGGGAACGAACGGCTGTTCTCCAGCGCGATCACCCGCGCGTTCCGCGGCATGGTCGCGTCGCGCGTCGCCGCGATCGCCCCGATGAACCCGATCTCCTCCGCCCGCGTGAACAGCAACCGCACATCGTGCCGCTCGCCCGGCCCGTGCGTCGCGAGCACTTCAAACGCCGCCAGTGCGGCCGCCGCCGCCGCCAAGTCATCGCACGCGTTGGTGTACACGATCCCGTCAGTCACCTCCGCCGCCGGCAAATCCCACACGCACACATCCCCCACCGCGATCGACGCGGCGGCCTTTCCATCGTGGAGTTCACAGGTGTAATGCGTGAACGGTGAAGCCCGGCCCCCCACCGCCGCCGCTTCGGCCTTGCCCTTAAGCGTGCCCGCGTGGCGCTGGTCGCTCGCATCCACCACCACGACCCTGGCGTTGACGAAGTAGTCGTCCATCACGCCGCCGCGGAACGAAAGCTCAACCACGCCCGGCGCGACGATGCGCTCGACGACAAACGCGGGATGATCCAGGTGTGCCGTGAAGTAGATCGGGCGCGATCGCTCCGATTCGCGTCCCGACGCGCCACGGTTGTAATCCCGCGCCGGCGGCAAACCCGCATCCAGCGACACGTGCAGATTTCCGCTCGCGTCCGTGGTCAGGTGCATCGCCGGGCGCCGCTTCACCCAGTCGGTGATGAAGCGCACGACGCGCTGCTCCTTGCCCGCTGCGGTCGGTATCTGCGTCAGGTCCAGCAGCAGGCGGCGATGGGCTTCGCGAACATCAACGGCAAGTGGCATCGGGGGCATGACGCGATGGTAGTGCGAGGCGTCGCGCAAGCTGGCTACTGGCGTCAACTTTCGGGATCGGCGACGAGCGCCGCCATCCGCTGCCTCGTGAACTTGACGATCGCCGCGAGCGGCTTGTCATCATCGATTGAGAATCCGAAGCTGTGATCACACGGTGCGACGACGCCAAAAGGACCTTGCCACGGATACTCGACGTTGGCTGGAACGCTGCCGCCGTCATTGATCTGGGGATGCAATCGATCGATTCTGAGCGCCACGTTTCGAACCGCCTTGACCAGCCAACCGGCGTTCGTTCCCGGCTCGCTCGAAAGCCCGTGCTTGACAATCAATGGGATCTGTTTGCCAACATGCGCGTGACTCCGAGTGACGTCGGCCACACTCTCGTTGACGCTGATCAAGTGAGCTTTCGATGCCTTCTCGAGCGCCATCTGGAGCGCGTGAAGCTGATGGCACTGCGGAAGCTCGCGGTCTTCGAGCAACTGCTCTCTGGCGTCAAAGTCAGAAAGGGACTGCTTCGCGAACGCACGCACCCACTGATCGACGTTGCTCATAGATCAATCTTGTCCTTGAGTTCCCAGTCCTTGGGCAGCGTGAGACCGCCACTCTGCAGTTTGATGAGTTCGGACGGGTGAATCTCGACAACGATGCTCTTGAAGTAGATACCCGAGCTCGGATGGGCGGTGAGTCCAACGGGAATGATCCCACTGGCTGCCGTGCTCGGCGTCACCTCCAGCAACTTGATCGGTTCGCTCGGCAACGACTCGTCCGCACGCGAGATGATTCGAAATACATGTGTGATGGAAGGGTCGACGGCCTTATGCGCGCGGGCAAGAAGGACGGCCTGATCGTCCTTGGAAACTCCGCCATTCGGGATCGATAGATTCACCATCGCATGGTCCTCCGAACTGCACATCTATTCTAACGCGATGTTGGTCTAATACGGATCGCCGGTCAATCTCAGGCATGCCTTCGGTGGCCCGGATCTCCAAGCCGGGCCGAAAATCGCCTGTTTTTATGGCTCCGCAGCCAGCCCCGGAGGCTCGGGCCACCACGAGACGCCTCCTTTTGGACGGCGATCCGCATAAACAACAGCCAAACACGAACTCGGCCCACCAAAAACGCCGAGGAGCACGCGGCTCCTCGGCATTGAGTCAATGCACCTTTTCATTCCGCCCGCGCCTCGTGGCGCGAGCGTCAACTCACTTGGTGATGTCCATCGGACGCTCGGGCGGACGGGTCCGATCCGGCGTCGCCGCGGCGGGCTCAACCACCGGCGCGGTCGAGGCCCCGACAGGGCGGCCATCGCTGCTCACGCCGCCCGCGCTGCCGCGGGTCAGGTAAATCTCCACGCGCCGGTTCTGCGGCGTGTTGCCGTTGCCGCTGTTGGGCACGGCGGGGCGGAACTCGCCCCAGCCCGCCACCTGCATGCGACCCGGCTCGACACCCATCTCGACCAGTTCACGACGCACCGAGATCGAACGGTGCGCGGACAGATGCACGTTCGTCGGGTGCCGCGCCGCGGTGCGGGCCGAAATCCGCTGGCTGTCGGTATGGCCGACGACCACGACCTCGTACTTGCTGGCCGCCTCGTTCCGCAGGATCTGCGACAACGCGTTCAGCGCACGCTTGGCCTCGGGCTTCACGGTGTCGTCGCCCGAGTCGAAGGTCAGATCGCTGGCGAAGCGGATCATGCCCTTCTCGGGGTCATAGGTGAGCAGGTCGGGATACTGAGCCGCGAGTTCGCGCAGTTCGCGATCGGTGTCGGGGTCCAGCGCGACGACGCCCAGGTCGTTGATCTTCCCGCCCAGGTCGGCGAGGCGCTTGAGCGCATCGTTGAGCTGGTTCTGCAGCATCGCATTCTGGTTGCGCAGGTCGGCCAGCGCCTTCTCCAGTGCCGCGATCTGGCCCTTGATGCGGTTGGCCTCTTCGACCGCCGCGTCGCGCTCCGCCTGCAACTGCTTGTTGCGGTCGGTCAGGCTGCGATTGGTCACATACAGCTTGTCATACTCGCCCTGATTCACGCACCCGCCCAGGCCCATCGCCAGCGTGGCGGCGATCCCCAGCACCGCGATCATCGCGGCGGGGCGACGTGCAAACATGCGAGAGAACGGACGATCGGTCGCGGTCATGGTGCGTGCTCCAAATCAACGGGGCCAAATCAGCAAGTCCGGTTCGGTCAGGCCAGATCAGTCGGGCCAATGGTCATGCAAACGGTGTCTTGGCAAGTCCGCCGCCAAGGCGGTTCCAACCCGCGGCCAGCAACGGACGAAACGATCGGTGCTCCGCGCCGATGACCCGTGTCCTCGACGCGCGCGGATGATATCCCCCGCGGCCGTGGCTCAGGAGCGATAATCATGCCGCCAGTGGCCTGTCATCGACGCTTCGTGCCAGCGGGCATGAAAACCGGCGGCCCCGCTCGCCTGTGTTGCGTCACGGCCCGCGTCGAGCCACACGCTCAGCCACGCCCCATCCCCGCCCCATCTTCTGAAAGATCGCCCGCCCCCAAACCCCGCGAATTCCGCGGCCCGGACACGCCGATCATGTTCTGTCAGACCTCCTTGCGGGGTATCATCGCGTGAAGCGTTTCTGGGCCCAGGACGGTCCGCGGGCCCGGCGGCGGTCGATTGCGAGCGTGAGCCATGACCATGACGACGCGGAACGAGCCGGTGAGCGTGACGGTGCCTCCTACCTCCAAGGTCGGCCAGCAGGCCGCCCGCGCCGCCGACGCCGCCCAGCATGACCAAGCCGACCGCCCGTTCATCTACGTCAACGGCCAGATGCAGCCCAAGAGCAAGGCGATGGTCAGCGTCTATGACCACGGCCTGCTGTACGGCGACGGCATCTTCGAGGGCATCCGCGTCTACAAGGGCAAGATCTTCCTGTGCAAGCAGCACATGGATCGGCTCTATCAGTGCGCCGAAGCCATCCGCATGGAGATCCCGATCAGCCGCGAGGAGATGATCGCCGTCCAGCGCCGCTGCATCGAGATGAACAACCTGACCGACTCCTACATCCGCCTCGTCGTCACGCGCGGCTTTGGCACGCTGGGCCTCGACCCGCGCAAGTGCCCGGTGCCCGGCATCATCTGCATCGCCGACACCATCTCGCTCTTCCCCCAGGAGATGTACGAGAACGGCATGCGCGTCATCGTCGCCAACCGCCCCAAGACCCCCATCGCGTGCCTCGACCCGCGCATCAAGACCCTCAACTACCTCAACAACATCCTCGCCAAGTGCGAGGCTATTGATCACGGCTGCCACGAAGTGATCATGCTCAACACCGATGGCTTCGTCACCGAAGGCTCGGGCGACAACATCTTCACCATCAAGAACGGTGAAGTCTTCACGCCCCCCAGCGGCGCGGGCATCCTCGAAGGCTGCACCCGCATGTTCGTCAAGGACCGCCTCTGCCCGATGCTCGGCCTCAAGTGTACCGAAAAGCAGATGCGCCTCGAAGATGTGCTCAGCGCCGACGAAGTCTTCCTCACCGGAACGGCCGCGGAAGTCATCGCCGTCACCCAGATCGATGAGCACGACGGCACCAACATCACCAAGGCGACCTACATCGGCAAGGGTGGCAACCCGGCTGGCTCGCCTTCCGGGGGCGGCAAGGCCCCGCCCGAAGGGCCGATCACCAAGAAGTTGCGTGCGAAGTTCCGGGAGATCGTGACGAGCAACGCGGTGCCGGAGGAATGACTGCACGCACCGCGAGAACCGACGAAGCGAGTGGTGCCTTTCACGCGGTTGCCCGAGGATCTAACAGATGACCACTCCAGCGCAGATTGATCTCTGGCGATCTTCGCCGACGGAGCACGCGCGATTGGAGTTCAAAGAGGCGAAAACGAATTTTAGCCTCGACAAGTTGTACGAGTACTGCGTCGCGATCGCGAACGAGGGTGGTGGACATCTTGTGCTGGGCGTCGCGGATAAGCCACCCCGTACGGTGGTTGGCTCGGAGGCATTCCAGAACCCGGCAAAGACGGTCGAGCAAGTCCTGACGAAGATCGGGTTCCACATTGAGATTGAAGTTGTTGATCATCCTGCCGGCCGAGTGGTGGTCGTCGCTATTCCCGGACGTCCGCGGGGTACAGCTTACAATCTTGACGGCCGCTACTTGATGCGATCCGGCGAGGCGCTGGTATCAATGACCGAAGATCGTCTTCGGGCAATCTTTGACGAGGGTAAACCGGACTGGCTTGAAGAGATTTCGCGGTGGGGCCTTTCGGCCCAGGAAGTTGTAGACACGCTCGACACGCAGACATTCTTCGAGCTGCTCAAGCTGCCGTTCCCTTCGAGTCAGGATGCGATCGTTGATAAACTCGTCGCTGAACGGCTAATCGACATTCGTAGCGATGGATATTCAGTTCGTCGGCTCGGTGCGATCACGATCGCACGAAGGCTTGTGGATTTCCCAGATGTCGCGCGCAAGGCTCCGCGCGTTGTGGTTTATGACGGACCTTCAAAGCTTAAGACGAGGCTCGATCAGACCGGAACCGGCGGGTACGCGGTTCGGTTCAAGGGTCTCGTTCGGTTCGTAATGACGCAGTTGCCCCAGAATGAAGTTGTGGAAGACGCTATCCGCAATGCCGTGAAGCTGGTTCCGGAAGAGGCCGTGCGCGAACTGGTGGCCAACGCACTGATTCATCAGGACTTCACGATCAGCGGGACATCCGTCATGTTTGAAATTTATTCCAACCGCGTGGAGTTCTCGAACCCGGGCAGTCCCATCGTGGAACCAAACCGCTTCATCGACGGGTATCAGTCACGGAACGAGCGGCTCGCCGACCTCATGCGGCGCATGGGAATATGCGAAGAGAAAGGGAGTGGGATCGACAGAGTCATCCAAGCGGCAGAGATGTTTCAACTACCCGCGCCGCAGTTCCGAGCTGAACACAACCGCACCTCGGTCGTGCTGACGGGTCTCAAGCCTTTCGACGACATGGATCGCGAAGAGCGGGTCCGAGCGTGCTATCAGCATGCGGGCCTCAAGCGCGTCATGCATGACTTCATGACCAACCAATCGCTCCGTGAACGATTCAAGCTACCGGATGCGAAGGGAGCCACCGTTTCGCAGATTATCACCGCGACGGTTGAAGCAGGACTAGTCAAGGCGGACGAGAGCGTCGGGTCGTCTCTGAAGCTCCGTCGATACCTGCCATATTGGGCCTAATCGCGTGTTTTAGCGTCTTGCCCCTCGGAAACGGTAAACAGCAAAAACTGTCGCTTTTTACGGGGTTTTCTGTTTTAGCGTGTTCTCGGCTTGACCGCAAAGGCAGTTGGCCCGACCATCCTTGATGTGCTTGATGTGTCACGATCATCGCCTGCTCTGAGGTGATGATCGTGTGCTTTCTGCTCGTCCATGCGACCACCCACGATCATCCGTCGCGGGCGATCGTGCCACACGTTCGGCTCCAATCCCTCAAATGTACCCCTTCCACCGCGACCAGTTCTCGGCGCCGCCGGGCGGCGTGTCGCAGGCGACCTCGCCCGCTCGCACCCCCATCCACCACATCTACATGCTCACGCCCGTGGGCCAAAGCCCAATCGATGTGACGCCCTACTGCGTGATCACAGTGACCGCGCCTGCGGAAGGCGGCTCTCATCGCTGGATCACAGTTCACGGCTGCCCCGAGCACAAGTTCATGCACGGGCGATACCTCATCACGACGAACACCGCCCCCGAGCCACTCCTGCTGTGCGATGACGTCGCGGGGGCGGTCCCTGTTGAACCGTTCGAGTACTACATCAACTTGCTGCTGGATGCCAACAAGAATGGCATCGCGGACAGTCAGGAGATCGCCGCCAATCCATCCCTCGACGTAGACAACGACGGTTACATCGATTCGACGGCGATCGAGGCAACCTGTATCGCCGACTTCAACGGCGACGGCTTCCTCGACTTCACCGACTTTGATGCATTTGTGCTGGCCTTCGAACTGGGCGATGCGTCGGCCGACATGAACCTTGACGGCTTCATCGACTTCACAGATTTCGACGACTTCGTGTCCTACTTCGAGTTTGACTGCTCTGACCCCACAACATCCTGCACCTGACATGGGTATCTCAGACTGACTTGCATACCGCCCGGGTCGCCCCGGGCGTTTTTGTTCTCACCACGCCCCGAGCCCGAACCCTCTTCCGCGCCCAACAACGCCCGTCCATCCCTACCATCGCCTCACATGGTGCTGCCCACACAACACAAGCATGTTCAACCGGCTCAGGCCACCCATACTGACGGTCGCGCCTCACCTGCCGGGCTCATGTCGCCCGTCTTCGCCACCGTGTGAACATGGCCCCGCCCCCATCAAACACATCTTCTGCCGCGCTGCAGCAGGCCCAGCAGCACTACTCGAGCGGTGACCTGGCCGGTGCACGCCAGATTCTGCAGCGGGCTTTGACGCGTGACGCGGGCAACGCTGACCTGAACTATCTGATGGGCGGCGTGCTGTGTGACCTGGGCGAATATTCCACCGCTGTGTTCTTCATCGAACGGGCTGCGGCCGTGGCCAAAGACCACCCGATTGTGCAGGCTTTGCTGGGCGAGGCCCGCATGTTTGCGGGAGATGCCAAAGGCGCGCGGACCGCGCTCGGCCGCGCGATCACGATTGACCCGGCCGCCCACGCCGCGCGGCTGAATCTCTCGCTCATCGAACAGCACGAAGGCAACACCGCCGCCGCGGAGGCCCAACTGCGCGAGATCCTGCGTCACGACGACACGCACGACGGCGCGGCCGCCAACCTCGCGGGAATCCTGCTTGATTCGGGCCGCGCGAGTGAGGCATGGGATCTGCTTGTCACGCTCGAAAGCCGCAAAGGCCCCACGCAACACACGGCGCGGATGCTGGCCACCATCGCCAATTACTTGCCCTCACTGACCTCGCAACAAGTGAGCAGCCGCCATCGTCGCTTTGGCGAACTGCTGGAAGCGGCGATCGCGCCGATGCCGGGGCGCACGATTGCTCCTGGCAAGCATCCGCTCCGCGTCGGCATCATGTCGCCAGACTTTCGCCAGCATTCGGTGAGTTTCTTTACCGAGCCCGTGCTGCGTCATCGCGACAAGGCCGCGATTCATCTCATCGCCTACTCCTCGACGCAAGAGAAGGACGCCACCACCGCGCGCCTCAAGCCGCTGTTTGACCAGTGGCACGATGTCGGCACACTGGGCGATGCCATGCTCGCGCGACGCATCCGCGATGATCGCGTCGACGTGCTCATCGACCTCGCCGGTCTCACCCACGGCGGTCGCCCCGGCGTCCTCGCCGTGCGCCCCGCGCCCCTGAGCATCACCTACTGCGGCTACCCGAACACCACCGGCCTCACGCGCACCGATGCGAGACTCGTTGACACGACGACCGACCCGATCGGTTGCGAATCAAACGCCACGGAACGCCTGCTGAGGATCGACCCGTGCTTCCTGTGTTATCAAGGCGACCCAAACGCGCCGACCCTTGACACCATCGCCTCCGCGACGTCGGGGCATGTGACGTTCGGCAGTTTCAACGTGCTCAGCAAGATCAACGACGCCACGCTTGGCCTGTGGTCCTCGGCCCTGAACGCAACCCCGGGCTCGAGACTGCTCATCAAGAGCCGCACGCTGGACGACGCCGCCACGCGCGAGCGATTCACCGCGATGCTCGCCCGCCACGCGCTCGACGCTCGAACCGAACTGCTCGCGCCGACCAAGACCCTCGCCGAGCATCTTGCGACCTACGCCCGAGTCGATGTCGCGCTCGACACCTGGCCGTACCACGGCACCACCACCACCTGCGAATCACTCTGGATGGGCGTGCCCGTCGTCACGATGACCGGACAGACGCACGCGTCGCGCGTCGGCGCATCACTGCTGCGTGCCGTCGGCCTCGATGATCTGGTCACACCCGACAAAGACGGCTTCGCCCGCGTCGCGGCGGTGTTGGCCGCGGACACGCCGCGCCGAACCGAACTTCGGCGCACGCTTCGCCAGCGCATGCTCGCATCGCCCCTGTGCGACGGGCCGGCATTCGCAACACGATTCTGGAACGCGATCCAAGCCGAGTGCATCGCGGCACGCGAACGCGAGGGAGCATCGGCATGAGCGGATTCGCGACACGCTTCGCGGCGGCGATGCAAGAAGCCATGAGCGGCAAGGCCGCCCAGACGCTCCCCACCTTGCTGCGCCTCGCGCAGCAAGCCCCCAACGAGCCCGACGTCAACCACGGCATCGCCCTCGTGTGTCTCCTGGCCAACGATGGCCAGCGCGGGCTCTTCTACGCCGACAAGGCGATCGCCGGACGCGCAGGCGACGGCAACTTCCACAACACGCGCGGCCAGTTGCTCGTGCGAATGGGCCGCGCCGACGACGCCGAAAAAGCGTTCCGTCGCTCCATCGAACTTGACAGCACCGTCGCCCCCGCCTGGCTCGGGCTCGCAAATCTTGAACTTGGCACCGGTCGCACGCTCGCGGCTTCGCACACCATCGTCGCGGGGCTTGCGGCCACCAACTCGCATCCCGGGCTCGCCGGGCCGGCGGCCGCGTTTTTGCTCATCGCCAGTCGCGCCGACGAAGCGCTGCGCTCGATCGAGCCGATCGCCCGCGAGCATCCGCACGACGCACTCTTGCAACGCAACGTCGCCGTCGCATCCAACTTCGCGAGCGGGCAAGACCCGCGCGAGGTCTTTGACCGCCATGTGCGACACGGCCGTTCGCTCGCGATGACCGCCGCCACGCCCAACGCAACCAGCCCTTCCGCGGCCATCACGACGCCCGATCCGGCCCGCCGCCTGCGTGTTGGTCTCTTCTCGCCCGACTTCCGGCGTCACTCGGTCGCGTACTTCGTTGAGCCGCTGCTGACTCACGCGCCGAAGGATCGCCTCGAGTTCGTGGCGTATTCCAATCTCGACCCGCGCGCCCATGATGCGGTGACCGCTCGCCTCAAGCCGCACTTCGCCCACTGGCGCGACACGATCGCGCTCACCGACGATCAACTCATCGCGACGATGCACAAGGATGGTCTCGACGCGCTCGTCGACCTCGCGGGCCTGACCGACGGCGGGCGAATGGGCGCCATCGCACGCCGCCCCGCGCCGGTCGTTGCAACCTATCTGGGCTACGCCAACACGACGGGAATCGCGGGGCTCGACGCGCGATTCGTCGATTCGCACACCGACCCCTCTGGCGCGGAGTCGCTCGCCACCGAACCGCTCGTGCGACTTGATCCGTGTTTCCTGTGTTTCCAGCCGCCGCCCGAGTCGCCGCCTGAATCATCCCGCGCGCCGAACACGTCGGGTCCGATCGTCTTCGGCTCGTTCAATGCCATCGCCAAGATCAACGATGAGTTGCTTGCGATCTGGTCGCGGGTGCTGGCGGCGGTGCCGGGCTCGCTGCTCGCGCTCAAGGCGCAGCACTTCAAGGACGCGAGTCTGCGAGACCGCGCGCTCGCGCGATGCGTCGCGGCGGGGATCGCCGCCGATCGCGTGCGCGTGCTGCCGCCGCCCGATGCCCTCGCCGACCACCTTGCCGCGTACGCGGAAGTCCACATCGCGCTGGACACATTCCCGTTCCACGGCACGACCACGACGTGCGAAGCGCTGTGGATGGGCGTTCCTGTCGTGACCATGGCCGGACAGACCCACGCGTCGCGCGTCGGCGTCTCGCTGCTGCACGCGGTCGGCCTGGATGATCTCGTCGCGCCCGACGTTGATGGATATGTCAGCCGCGCCGTCGCGCTCGCGAGCGATTCGGCCCGCCGCGCGGACCTGCGGGCCACGCTCCGCGAACGCGTGGCGAAGAGCCCGCTGTGCGATGGCATCGCCTTCGCGGCCCGGTTTGAACGCGCGATCCGGTCACTGTGTGAGACGCGCGCCGCGAACACAGGAGGGCGTGCCTGATGCCGCGGTTTGGTGCCAAGCACGCGCCGATTCAGGCGGCTCTTGCCGAGGGCAAGTTCGAGCAGGCCCGGGCCGTCGCGCTGCGCGCGATGGCCCGCGGGTCGGATGCGGGACTTGATCTGCTCGCGTCGGTCGCGCTGGGACGTCTCGGGAATCGCGAGCAGAGTGTTTTCTATGCCAGACGCGCCGCCGACGCCGCGCCCAACGACGCCGACTGTGTCGGCAACCTCGGCATCGCGCTGGGTCTGACCGGCGACAGCGCGTCCGCGATCGGGCCGCTCCGGCGTGCCGCCGAACTCGCGCCAACGCAGGTGCAGTGGCGGGCGTCGCTGGCCGCGCATCAGTTCATGCTCGGCGACTATGCCGCGGGCGTGGCGACATGTCGCGCCGGGCTTGAGATCGTCCCCGGCAGTCCTGAACTCACGTTCAATCTCGCGGCCGCGCTGTCGGACCTGGGCAAGCACGACGAGGCGGCCGCGCTGCTGCGCGACGCGTGCCTGGCCCACCCAGATGATGTGAACCTGCGTACCGCGACGTGCCTGGCGAGCCACTACGCCGAGTCGATCCCCGCGGCGCATGTGCGCGGCGTCCACGATGCGTACAACGCCGCACTGCAGCGCCAACTGGCGCCCGACCGCCACGTCTTCCACAACCCGCTCGAACCCGACCGGAGACTGCGAGTCGGGCTGGTGTCGGGAGATCTGCGCCGACACTCGGTGGCGTTCTTTGTGGAGCCGCTGCTGCAGCACGCCGACGCCAGCGCGGTGGAGTATGTGGCCTTCTCGACGGCGATGCGCGAGGATGACTTCTCGCAGCGACTCAAGGCCCGCTGCGCCGCGTGGCACGCGGTGCAGCCGCTGAACTTCGATCAACTCACCGCCAAGATCCGCGAGCAGCACATCGACATCTTGATCGATCTGAACGGGCACACGGCGAACCACTCGCTGGTTTCTTTCCATCAGCGCGGCGCGCCCGTGCAGGTGACGATGATCGGCTATCCCGGCACCACAGGCCTGACGCAGATGGACGCTCGCATCGTCGATCATGTGACGGACCCCCCTACCGCCGACGCGCTGCACAGCGAACGACTGCTCCGGCTCGATGGCTGCTTCTTGTGCTATCGCCCGCCCGAGGACGCGCCGGAACCGACGCGCAACGCACACGCCGCGAGCGACGGCACGCCTGGTCCGATCGTCTTCGGCTCCTTCAACGTGCTCCGCAAACTCGGCGATCGGACGCTGGCGGCGTGGTCGGAGATTCTGCGTCGCGTGCCCGACGCGAGACTGATGCTCAAGGCCCAAGGCCTTTCGCAGGCGTACGCGCGCGACGCGATGCTGACGCGGCTGGGCGAGCACGGCATCGCCGCCGAGCGCGTTGAGTTGCTCGCGGCGACCGCCACCATCCGCGAGCATCTGGACCTCTACGCGCGGATGGACATCGCGCTCGATCCGCTCGCGTACAACGGCACCACGACCACATGCGAGGCCCTGTGGATGGGCGTGCCGGTCGTCACCATGGCCGGCGCGGTCCACGCGTCGCGTGTCGGCGCGTCGCTGCTCACGACGATCGGCGCGGCGGAACTCATCGCGCCCGATGTCGATGCCTATGTGACACTGGCCCGCACGCTCGCGAGCGATCGCGCGCGGCTTGGTGCTTATCGCCGCGAACTGCGGACCAAGGTCGCGGGCTCGCCGCTGTGCGATGGTCCGAGTTACGCGCGGCGTGTCGAAGCGGCGTTCCGCACGCTCTGGCGCGAGCACTGCGTTCGCGGCCAGCGGGGCTGATCACACGACCCGCATACTCGTTGTCGGCGGCCGACGAAGATCGTCGCGCCACCACACGCCGACGCCCGCGTCACGATGAGTTGAGGACCGGGACGCGCGGCGGGCCGGGCGCGGGGAAAGTAGAATCCAGTGCGGCGTGCGCAGGTTCGCTGGCACGCCGGTGCCACGCGCCGTGTTTGAAGACACGCGGTCCGCCGCACACCCATGAAAGATCAGCAGCCAGCCTCGAACGCTGCGACAAAGTCATCAAAGTCTGTGAAGTCGAGGAAGCCGTCGCCATTGAAGTCGGCCAAGGCGTCACCAGCCTCGAACGCCACAACGAAGTCGTCAAAGTCGGTGAAATCGAGGAAGCCGTCGCCGTTGAAGTCCGCCTGGCAACCCGCTGCAACCGGGGTGAGAACGTAGAAGTTTGCGCAGTCGAAGAACTCGCTTTCGTTGATCAGGAAGATGGTGCCGTTCGCGGCATTAAAGGCTGCGGCCTCAAGCTGCAGCGGGTTGCCGCACACCGGGCCGCGATCCAGGAGCGGGGTGCCAAAGCCGCCGGGGTTGTCGGTGAGCGGCGCGGTGGCAAGAACCCCGCCAGCGAGGTTGTAGACCTGCAGACCAGGGTTATTGTCATCGAGCGTGACCAAAATGCTGCCCCCGGTCGCGCGGATGGCGGCAGGCACCGTCGGGACATCGGGCAGGAAGACCATGCCCTTGGGCGAGCCGGCGGTCCACGCCGGATTGATCGCCTTCAGGCCCGGTATCGGGGTGGAAGAGACAGCCGTCCCGGAGGTTGTGAAGCTGACGAGCGCGAAGCCGTCCTCGTTAAGCGTGTACAGACGATCGTTGGTCGGGACGTACACCAGGTCATCAAAGCTGTCGTTCGCGGTGCCGCCGGTGAAGTACGAGCCCTGTGCTCCAGTCGCGAGTGAGTAGCCCCAAACGCCGTTGGAATCACTGTCACCGATCATCAGGTTGCCGTTGGCACCCAGGCCGCTGGCCCCGGTGTTGATCGTCACGCCGCACGGGCTGAGGTCAAAGCCACCAAGGCTTGGAGTGCCGGGATCGTTGACCACGACGGTACGCACGTAGCGAAGCCCGTTGATCTTGCCAGCACTGTCGCGCGTCATCTCGGCCTCGATGACCCAGTTCTTGTACGACAGGAGCGAATCGCCCGCGTCGGTCGAGAGCAGAATCCGGTCGTTTCCAAGAAAGTGCGCGCCCTCGACCTCGATCAGGTTCAGGTCGATGCCGGGGGCGAGCGGATCCGCCCACTTGATCATCTCGGCGTAGTCAAATCGCTGGACGTCGTAGGCCTGGCCAAAGAGCGTGATCTGCCCGGCGTCCTCGGCGAGAGCGGAAGCGGCACTCCCGACACAGGCGACAAGGACGGCGGCAGCGACAACAACGTTTGTGGTCTTCATGATCGTCTTCTCCTCGGAAACAAACAACTCCGACCTGATTCAGAATGGAACGCCGGAAGCCTGCGTAAGCGAGCCGCCGAACACTTTGTCATCAAGTTCTGGGGTCAGCCAGGCGCGCCAGCCGTTCTTGGTGCCGACGCCGCCGATGAATCGTCCGTCGCGAATGCTGTCGGCGAAGAGATCGACGTGCCCATCGCCAAAGAGCATCTGGCTGTACATCGCTCTGTGACCCGAGTTGCCCGTGTTCGCGACGAGGTTTGATTTGCCGTGCGCTGGACCCCAGTTCTCCCAGTTTTGACGCCCCCACGCGTTGGCTCCGGAGGAGGAGTTCCTCGCTATGCCGCTCGGACCGTCGGTCTGGTTCTTCGCGCAGGTGTACGCCTCGCCGTCGATCGTGATCTTTGCAGACAGCTGTGCGTTCCCGTCTGCCATCAACGGCACGCGCGACGGCGTGACCCGGACCCCGACAGACCTCTCATTCAACGGCCCGATGACGTTTGCGACGTTGTCCCATGTTCCCTTCACGCTCGACGATCGCATGTCCGTGTAGGCCATGTACCAACTCTGGCAATAGTTGGTGTTGTATCCCTCGTTGAAGAATCGCGATATCTCGGAGGAGCTGTAGCTGTAGATGACCTTGCCGCCCGCCGAATCTTGCCACGCCTCGCTGACGCGCCCAGGGCTTGTCGGACACAAGAACTTGCCCGGGATCATCAAGCCCGACTTGATGTAGTCCGCAACCCACGATCGCTCGTGCATCGGTGCCCAGTTCATGCCGGAGCGATTCTCGAACGGTCCGCTCGAGTAGAACCCCTTGTTCTCGTTGGAGTACGCTATCGCGGCGATGCCAAGCTGGCGCAGGTTGCTCGCGCACTTCACCGTGCGCGCAGTATCGCGAGCCGCGCCGAGTGCTGGGAGCAGAATGCCGACGAGCACCGCGATGATCGCGATGACTACAAGCAACTCGATCAGCGTGAACGCCGCTCGAGGACGTGACTGTCGTTCGAACATGGCGTATTGTCATCTCACGACTGTGGCTCGACCACGTTCCGACACACTAAGAAATCATAAAGAAATATATTGGAGCATTCGATGCACTTTATCTTTGCCCTTGGCGTTTTGCTCGCATGTGCTAACAACTTCGATCGTTCCCCGGTATCGGTCCCATGCATGGCCGAGACCGAAGCCGTGGCGACCACGGACGACGCCGCGGACGACGCCGCGGTCTGGGTTGATCCGGTTGATCCAAGCAAAAGCCTGATCATCTGGACCGACAAGAAAACGGGCCTTGTCGTCAGCGACCTTTCCGGCACCACGCTTCAGCGCCTCGCGCCAAGCCGGCCCAACAACGTCGACGTCGCACAGCACGCGGGGTTTGAGGGACTTGTCTTTTCATCCGATCGTGCCGACAACTCGATCCGCGCCTTTCGCGTCGACCCAGCGACCCGCAACCTCGTCGCCGAACCCACCGCCACGATCGCCACCGGGCTTGATGAGGTCTACGGGCTGTGTGCATACTTCGACACTCAGCGCGGCGGACCGACCGTGATCGTCGGCAGCAAGTCTGGAACGGTGCAGACGTATGAACTGCAAGGCTCGATCGGCGCGTGGAATCACAACAAAACACGAACTTTCCACGTCGGAGGCCAGGCTGAGGGCTTTGCCGTCGATCAGGACCTGGGCTTCCTCTATGTGGGCGAGGAGCAGGTCGGCGTGTGGCAGTATCCACTCGCGCCGAGCAGCGAGCAGCCTCGCCGGCTTGTGGACATCGTCCGGCCGGACCCTTACGGGCCCAAGGGAAATCTGGTACCCGACGTTGAGGGGATCACGCTGTATGACGCGGGCGATCGCCGAGGCTGGCTGATCGTGTCTTGTCAGAGCGAAGACCGGTTCGCCGTGTACGATCGCGAGACCCTCGCCTTTCTTGGCTCATTTGCGCTGACGTTGGCGCGCGCCGATGGCTCGGTGGATCGAGTGACGCACACCGATGGGATTCACGCCACCGCGACCCCATTGGGGCCGGGGTTTCCCCGTGGTATCTTCATCGCACAAGACGACAACAACGGCAGTGCCCAGAACTTCAAGCTGGCAAGCTGGAGCGCGATTGCAGATGTCATGAGTCTGAAAGCATCCGCACCTCTCAATGCGGACCCTTCGCACTGATTCAATCTTTAGCGCGTTCTTGTAAGTTCGCGTCCTGGAGCGGTGCTTCAATACTGAGAGAGACACGCACGCTTGTGTGTGCAATGGGCAATGCGTTTCATAGGAGATTTGAGATGAAGACTATTCTGGCCCTTGTGGCCTCCACGGGTGTCGCTGCGTCGGCACTCGCCGGTTCGATCACGAACACCGGTACGTTGAACCTCTACGGAAACAACTACGGCGTCACGACTTGGCGCATCGCTGGCGATGCCGGTGCTGCGTCCACGGCGTTCGGTGCCGAGGGTATGACCTTCTACAACGGCACGCTCTACGTGTCGCACGATCACGATGCCAACCGCGCCGCGGGCAAGCTCGTGAAGTACACCCCCACCGCCAATGGCAATCTCACATCGGCATCCACCGTTGCGTTCGGCAGCGGCCCCGCAGGCACGTGGGGCCCCGAGGGCATCACGGTCAACACCTCGGGCGCGGGCTACGGCTCCTTCGCCGCCAACGGCAGCCCCAAGATTGTCGCCGTCGAAACGCGTGGCACCGACGCATTCGGCGTCTTTGACACCGGCGTTCCCGGCACGATCAGCAACCCCGTCGCTGTTGATCCCTCCATTGCGCCCGACGACATCGCCTGGACAGGCTCGCTCAATAAGTTCGCGACGGTCGTCGAAGGCCTGAACGACACTTCGTTCCTGCGCTACCTCAACTCGACCACCATGGCGGTCGAGTCCTCGTCGTTCCAGGTCATCAACGGTGCCAAGGGCCTCACCACCGTTTCGGCGGCCTTCGCGGCGGCCGTCACCGGCCAGTCGGTCTTGACCAGCCAGGCCTTCCTGGTTGTCAGCGAGTTCGACGGCTTTGCGTTCTTTGACACCAACGGCAACATGATCGGTTCGGAGATCGTCTTCTCGGGTTATTCCCCGATTGTCGAGCTCGAGTCGGTCGCCGTCGATGAAGTCAACAACCTGATCTTCTTGGGTGACGAGGCCGGTTTGGCCATTCACGTCATTCAGGTTCCCGCCCCCAGCAGCCTCGCGATCCTCGGCCTCGCTGGCTTCGCAGGAACCCGTCGTCGTCGCTAATCGATTTCGGATCGGCTCGCCATGCCGTCTTGTAGCAACGCGGCGGGGAAACCCGCCGCGTTTTCAATTGCGATCCGCGACGACAATGCGTTGCTGACAAGGGCCGGGCCCTCGGGGGAAATCCGAAAGAGGCAAAGCCCGCCGACGGTGGTGTGAAAGTCGTCGGCGATGTTCTCGATGGTGAGGGCGGGGTCACCCAGGGCCGTGATGAAGGCCTCGACCCGGTCGGGCGGGAGGAGGAAGGGGGCTGGCGCGGCGGGAGCGACCATGTGGGTAATGTACGGAACACGGAAGGATTGTCAATGGTCTTTGTGAGGATTTTGGAAGATTTTTGAGGGTGAGGGGGTGCGGAGGCGGGCGTGGCGCCTGAGGACGGAGGCCGTCGGGATTGGCGCGGGATGGAAGAGGGGTGAAAGAGGGCAGGGCACGATCATCCGTCCAAAGCGACGGATGATGCGTGGCACAGGGACGGTCGGGCTTGTTCGACTCGTTGGCGATTCCGTTCGAGAGATTCGCGCGACGCTCGTGGCATTGCCAGCGGCTCTCGCGAATCTCGCGTGAGGCGTTGTGCGGCTCTGCGTTCGGAGGATTCGTCAACGAAAACCCCCGGCTCATCGCCGGGGGTCTGTGTTCGTACTTCCTAGTGCCTACTTCCTAGTGCCCAGTGCCTCTTCCTCAGGCCTTCATCTTCTCGGCCTTGGCCTTGGCATCATCCAGCGTACCGACGTACATGAACGCGCCTTCGGGCAGGTCGTCGCCTTCGCCGTTGCACAGACGCTCGAACGAGTCGATCGTCGCATCAAGCGAGGAGTCGACGCCCTTGAAGCCCGTGAACTGCTCGGCCACGTGGAACGGCTGCGACAGGAATCGCTCGATCTTGCGGGCCCGGCTCACCGTCTGCTTGTCGTCTTCGCTGAGTTCGTCGACACCCAGAATCGCGATGATGTCCTGCAGGTCCTTGTACCGCTGCAGGATGTTCTGCACGCGACGCGACACGCGATAGTGACGCTCGCCCAGGATGTCCGCGCTGAGGATGCGGCTGGTCGACGCGAGCGGATCGACGGCGGGATAAATGCCCTTCTCGGCGATCGAACGGCTGAGCACGACGAACGCGTCCAGGTGCGCGAAGGCCGTCGCCGGGGCCGGGTCGGTGAGGTCGTCGGCGGGGACGTAAATCGCCTGCACCGAGGTGATGGCGCCCTTGGCCGTCGAGGTGATGCGTTCCTGCAGTTCACCCATCTCGGTCGACAGCGTGGGCTGGTAACCCACGGCGCTGGGCATGCGGCCCAGCAGGGCCGACACTTCCGAACCGGCCTGGGTGAAGCGGAAGACGTTGTCCACGAACATCAGGGTTTCCTTGCCCGATGCATCGCGGAACTCTTCGGCCATGGTGAGGGCCGAGAGCGCAACGCGGAGACGCGCGCCCGGCGGCTCATTCATCTGGCCGAACACCATCGCCACCTTGTCGAGCACGTGGGCCTTGTTGCCCTTCTCGTCGGTGTACTCGGCTTCCTTCATTTCGCGCCAGAGGTCGTTGCCCTCGCGGGTGCGCTCGCCGACGCCGGCGAACACGGAGTAACCGCCGAAGTTCTTGGCGACGCGGGCGATCATTTCCTGGATAACGACGGTCTTGCCGACGCCTGCACCGCCGAAGAGGCCGATCTTGCCGCCGCGGACGAAGGGGCAGAGCAGGTCGATGACCTTGATGCCGGTGGCGAGGATTTCGGTCTTGGGGTTGAGCTGGGCGAACTCGGGCGGCGCCTTGTGGATGGGGCTGCGCTTGGCGTTGGCCGGGGCTTCGCGCTTGTCGATCGGCTCGCCGAGCAGGTTGAAGACGCGGCCAAGGACGGCCTCGCCGACGGGCACGCTGACCGGGCCGCCCTGATCGACGCAGGACATGCCGCGGCGCAGGCCGTCGGTGGAGCCGAGGGCGACGGCGCGAACGCGCCCGCCGCCGAGGTGCTGCTGCACTTCGCCGACGAGGTTGATGTGGCCGACCTTGGTGTCGGTCTCGACCTTGACGGCGTTGTAGATTTCGGGGAGTTGGTCCTCGGGGAACTGGGCGTCGAAGGTGGAGCCGATGACCTGGGTGATCGTGCCGGTGGTGGCCATTCGCCGAATCCTTATTGAGAGCCTGAGTCGGTGCCGGGGCGCGGGCCGCGGCACGGGCGTCGGAACCCCGACCCGTCCGCGAGACGGATGATGGGGGAGCAAGGATAGGCGGGGGGGGCGAGCGATCGCCAGTCGGCGCGAGCACTTGGAGCCGCTTTGGAGCGGCAGATGCGGGTTTTGTTCGTGCAGCTCTCGGCACCGGCTGCGGATCGCGAATCGCGCAGATACGCGCGAGATTGAAGCTGCCCACATCTCCGATCCGCGCCGAACGCGGCGCGTTTTCTGAGACGGAGAGCCGCCGAAGCGGGGACGTCTCGGGGTGGCCCGAACCTCTGGGAATGGCAGTTATGACAAGAAAACAGGCGACGTTCGGCCCGGCTCGGAGATCCGGGCCACCAAAGGCACGCGCCGCTGTTTCGCTTGACTCTGGCGCATCTCGGTTTCGGCGGCGATTCGCGTAACTCACGCGCTCACTGGCCGAGGTGCTTGAGCAGTTCTTCGCGGATCGTCTTCGCGTCCGCGCTCCCGCCGCTGAGTTTCATCGCCGCGCCGACCAGTCGTCCGAGCGCGGCGTGCTTGCCGGCGCGGACATCGGCGGCGGCCTGCGCGTTCTCGCTCACGGCTTGCTCGATCCACTTCTTCATCGCCGCGTCGTCACGAACGATCAGCATCCCGCGGCTGGTGGCGAGGGCCTCGGCGCTTGCGCCCGGATCATCGCAGAGCAGGCCGAAGAGTTCGTCGGCGTTGCTCGGATTGACGCGCCCCTGCTCGCGGAGCGCGGCGACGGCGGCGACGGCGCCGGGCGCGATGCCCAGTTCGTGGATCATCACGCCGCGCTCGTTGGCTCGCTTCGCGCCCGACTGGAGCAGGAAGTTGGCGGCGAGTTTGCCGGCGCGGAGGCGCTCGATGCCGCGCGCGACCAGTTGCTCGACGGTGGCCTCATAGAACACGCACGTGTCGCGCTCGTCGACCAGGGCGGCGGCCTCCTTGGCGCCCAGGCCGTAGTCGTTCACATAGCGGGCGAAGCGCGCGGGCGGCAGTTCGGGGACCTGGGCGCGGAGGCGCTCGATCCACGGCTGGTCGATGATGACGGGGGGCAAGTCGGGATCAGGAAAGTAACGGTAATCGTGGGCGTCTTCTTTCTCGCGCTGGATGAACGTGGTGGCGCGCGCGTCGTCCCAGCCGCGGGTGGTTTTCATGCCGCGCCCCATTTCGCGACCGTCGGCGAGCCATCGGCGCGGCTGCTCGGCGGCCTCGAACTCGATCGCGCCCTTGAGCGACTTGAACGAGTTGAGGTTCTTCACTTCGACGATGGGCGTCTTGACGGTGTGGCCGTTGTGCAGCGTGAGGACGCAGTTGATGTTGGGCTCGAAGCGCATGTGCCCGCGCTGCATCACGCCTTCGCTGACGCCGAGGAAGCGGCAGATGTTGCGGAGCGTGCGCGCGAACGCGACGCACTGATCCGCGCTCGTGAAATCGGGCTGGGTGACGATCTCCAGCAGCGGCGTGCCGGCGCGGTTGAGATCGACGATTGAGCCGTCGATCGCGTGCCCGCCCGGTGCTTCGTGCAGAAGTTTGCCGGCGTCTTCTTCGAGGTGGGCCCGGATGATCCCGATGCGCGTGCTCGGGAGCGCGGGGTCGATGCGGCCCTGGTCGTCGGTGCCGGGCACGTCAAGGCTGCCGTCGAAGCAGATGGGCAGGTCGTACTGGCTGATCTGATAGGCCTTGGGGAGATCGGGGTAGAAGTAACTCTTGCGATCCCACTTGGTGCGGGGCGCGATGGCGCAGTTGAGCGCGAGCCCGACCTTGATCGACATCTCGACGGCGGCGAGGTTCATCACCGGCAGCGCGCCCGGCAGCGCGAGCACGACCGGATCGATGAGCGTGTTGGGGGCCATCGCGTGCGGGTCGTGGGCGTCAGCGTGGTGCGAGCCCGCGTGGGCGGCGGCGGGGTTGGCGACGCGCGTGAACATCTTGGTCCGCGTCGCGAGTTCGACGTGGACCTCCATGCCGACCATGAGTCTGACGTGCGCGATGGAGTTGTCGCGGGTGGCGGTCATGATCGCATGGTAGCGACGACGACGCCCGGTCTCGAAGTCAGGCGCGAGCCCGCGCGATGGGAATGGGCGCGGGGGCGGCCGTCGGATGGTCGGCGGCGATCACGTCGTCCCACGTGACGATGTCGGCGGCTTCGGGCTTGCCGAGGATGTCGCGCACGCCGCGGGTCCAGTGGTAGGCGAAGTTGGGGACCGTGTGGAAGTCGACGAAACGTCGGACGCCGGGGCCGAAGTCGTAGTACTCCGCGCCGGCGAGGGCTCGCTGGATCGCGCCGCTGAAGGTGTCACGATCGCGGACTTCGCAGGTCCAGCCCAGGCCAAAGCGCGGCACGACCATGCCCATCCAGCCAAAGGCCTGCGCCAGAACAGGTCGCCGGGCCGCGGCACCGCGGATGACGATGCTGGCCGAGCCGATGTGGTTGGGATACGGCGTACACACCACGTCCATCGCGTCGACCGCGAGCGACAGTTCCTCATCGCTCACATAGCGATCGATGACGACGATGCGGTCCTTCTTGGCCAGTTCGGCCATGTCGTGCTGCACCATCGAGCGGACGGTGTTGTCCATCTTGCCGACCAGCAGCAAGCGATCGCCGGACGCGGCGCGCGACGCGGCGAACGCCTGAATCAGCAGATCGACGCCCTTGATCGGAGTCATCGCGCCGACGCAGCCGATGTAGCGGCCTTCGACGGCGATGCCGAGGCGACGCCGCGCTTCTTCCTTGCTCACGCTCTTCCACGGGTCGATCGGGTCGGGCATGAGCGCGGCCCGCCGCGAGAGATCGGTGCCCAGCGACGTGACATACTCAAACGAGAGCGGATCGAGGTAGTGGACGCGATGCCAGGGGCTTCGGGCGGTGAGGCTGGTGTCGACGAGGGTCTTGCGTTGTTCGCGCTGGCCCAGACCGGGATAGCCGTAGCCGCCGCGGAGCATCAGGGCTTCGCCCTTGGCGCCGCCCCAGCGCATGTTGCAGAGCGTCTTGCCGAGCATGCCCGTGAACTGCACCAGCCCGTCGCCGAAGGGAACGATGAGGTAATCGGCCTTGGACTTGCGGGCGGCGTGGGCGAGGCTGCTGAGTTTGGAACGCGCGAAGCCCAAAAGCCCGCCGTGCGAGAGCGGCTCGGACTCGACAATGGTGAACTGATCGGCGAGCGGCGCGACCTGCGTGCGATACTCGGAGGACTCCAGGGCCTTGGCGGTGACGCTGACGAGGAGTTCGTCGGCGAGATCGGCGAACGCCGGGACGAGATGACGCACATACGTCATCCGGTGTCCCGCGTGATCCGGCTCGTGAATGAGAATCCTCATGGGTCCCGCGACTACTCCATCCCCGCACGCGCACTGCACACGCCTCGGCCAAAACCGAGGCGCCCTTCAACCCGGCCCGCGACGCGAGCCGTCCCACGGCACCCTATGGCCTAACCCTAGCACATCCGTTCCACAACGCAAGTGCGGCGTGTCCGACAAGTCCAACGCTTCACAAGACCTTTTCCTGCACCCGCGCCCCAACTATCCTGCCCGCCCGTTCGATACCATCTCTCGCCAGCGCGTGAGCCGGAACCGACTCGGGCATCAAAACATCGGCTCGCCTTCCCGCGTTCTCTGTCAGATGTTCGCCGCCTCGTCCAAACAGACGCCTTTCCATCGCTTCTCGGACTGTTCGCCTCACAGGATTTTTGACCACTCTTTTCAGCCAAGGAACTCCGAAATGTCCACCGCTCTTGATCTCAAAGGCAAGCGCGTCATCGTCACCGGCGGCGCGGGGTTCCTCGGACGCCATGTGATCGATCGCCTCAGGGCCCGCGGCGTGACCGACATCTTCATCCCCCGCCGCAAGGACTTTGATCTGACCAAGGAAGTCGACGTCGCGCGGCTCTATCGCGGCGCGTTCGGCGCGAACAAGGCCGACGTCGTGATCCACCTCGCGGCGGAGGTCGGCGGCATCGGCGCCAACCGCCTCAACCCCGGCCGCTACTTCTTCGCCAACATGGCGATGGCCCTGCACCTCATCGAACAAGGACGCCTCGACGGGCTGCACGAGCGCGGCGGCAAGTTCGTCCAGGTCGGAACGATCTGCGCCTATCCCAACCTCACGCCCGTCCCGTTCAAGGAAGAAAACCTCTGGAACGGATACCCCGAAGTGACCAACGCGCCGTACGGCGTCGCCAAGAAGGCCGCGTGGCAGATGCTCGACGCGTACATGCTCCAGTACAAGTTCCGCTCGTCTTATGTGCTGCCGGTCAACCTCTACGGGCCCTTCGACAACTTTGACCTCAACTCCAGCCACGTCATCCCCGCGCTCATCCGCAAGTGCGTCGAGGCCGCCAACCGCGGCGACAAGGAGATCGTCTGCTGGGGCACCGGCTCGGCGAGTCGCGAGTTCCTCTACGTCGATGACGCCGCCGAGGGCATCATCCGCGCGACCGAAGTGATGAACGAGCCCACGCCGATCAACCTGGGCAACGGCTCGGAGATCAAGATCAAGGATCTGGTCGAACTCATCGTGAAGTTGACGGGCTTCAAGGGCGGCATCACCTGGGACGCCACCAAGCCCGACGGCCAGCCCCGCCGCTGCCTCGACACCGAGCGCGCGGCGAAGCTGCTCAACTGGCGGGCGCAGATGGGCTTTGAAGAAGGCCTGAAGCGCACGATCGAGTGGTACCGGGCGAATGGGTGAGTTGCCGACTGTTGCGGATCGCCGTTGAAGCGGCCGCGCCGATCATTTCGATTCGCCCTTCACCGGCGCAAGCCTCACCACCTTGTCCGGCCCGTTGAGCACGACATACAGGCTTCCGTCAAGCCCCGCGACGACATCGCGCACGCGCCCGTGCCCGAAGAACACTTCCTCGCGCTCGACGACCTTGCCGTCCTTGATGCGCAGTCGCTGAACGGTCTGCCCCGCGAGCCCGCCCGCGAACACATCGCCGCGCCACTTGGGAAACACGCCTTCGCCGCGCGAACCATCGGCATTGCGCCCGCCGCGGATCACATCCAGCCCGCACGCGGCGATCGACGGCATCCACCGATACACCGGCATCTCAAAATCGCCCTCGGGCTTCTTGCCGGTGTCGCTCCACGGCGTCACCAGCGGCGTGCCGTCGTAGTTGATGCCGAAACTGATCCGCGGCCAGCCGTAGTTCTTCGCGGGCTTGATCAGGTTCAGTTCGTCCCCGCCGCGCGGCCCGTGCTCGGTCTCCCACAGGTTGCCGTCCAGATCAAACGCCAGCCCCTGCGGGTTGCGATGGCCGTACGACCACACGGCGGCGTACGCCTTGTCGCCCATGCCGACGAACGGGTTGTCGCTGGGAATCGAGCCGTCGTCCTTGATGCGATAGACCTTGCCGTTGGGTCGTGCGAGATCCTGGGCCGTGTCGCCGCGCCCGCGCTCGCCGATGCAGAAGAAGATGGTGCTCGGATCCTTGGGGTCAAAGACAATCCTGCACCCAAAGTGAATCCCGCCGTCGGTGTAGTGCTCGGGCTTGGCCTCAAAGATCGTCTTCTGCTCCGCGAACGCGCCTTCTTTGATGACGCCGCGGACAATCTTGGTCATGCCCTTGGAGCCGCGCGGGCCTTGGGGGTCGGTGAAGGCGAGATACACGAACCCGTTCTTGGCGTACTCCGGGTGTACCGCGACATCCATCAGGCCGCCCTGGCCGCTGTTGCGCACCGGCGGCACATCACGAATCGCAAAGCCGAGTCGCCCGCCGGGCAACCCGGTCTCATGCATCTTCAGTTCGCCATCGCGACCCGTCACCAGCATCGGTCCCGTCGGCACAAAGTCCACGGACCACGGCGTGTTCACGCCCGAGTCGATGATCGTCTCGATGGTGTAGGTGTGGTGCTGCGTGCGATAGACCTCGACGCCGCCGACGGTTTCGGGCTTGGGCACCACCGGGCCGGACTTGTCGCGCAGGTCCGCGTGTTGGAGTTCGCGGATGGAGTTGACCAGGGACCAGATCTGCTCGTCCTTGAGCGTCGTGCCAAAGGGCATCATGCTGGTGCCGGGGCGGCCACCCTTGATGGTGTCAAAGAGCCCGCGGTCGATCTCGAGCACCGTGCCCGGCTCTTGAAACTTTGCGTCAAGCAGCGTCGGCGTGCCGAGCATGCCTCCCTGGCCCGCCTTGCCGTGGCAGGCCATGCAGTTGCGCGACCAGAGTTGGTCGGACGTCTGGGCATAACCGATCGAAGTCGCGCAAAGCGCGGCAAGTGCGAGGGCGGGCGGGACAAGAAGCGACCGAGACGACACTTTCAGCGTGAACATGCGGTTCTCCCCGGGGCGACAGCGATGCACGACGAAAAGGATATCTCATCCGCCGGGAGATGAGTAGGCTGGAGTCATGGCCAAGAAGCCCACCGACGCAAAGCGACCGTCGCCGCAGAAGTCGGCGACAAAGACGACCCTCCGCACAGGACCGCGCCCGGCACGCAACTCGGCACCCATATCCAAACGCGCCGCGCCGCCATCGCGCACGACACCCGCAGAGTGGATCGCCGAACAGGACGCGGCGATGCAGCCCCTGCTGAAGGCCGCACGGGCGCTGTGCCGGAAAGCCGCGCCACACGCGGAAGAGCGGGTCTACGACGGCTGGAACCTTCTCGCGTTCAAGAACCCGCGTCTTTGTTGTGGCGTTTATCCGTTCCGCGGCGCCGTCAAGATCGCCTTCGAAGGCGGTGCCGAACTCGATGACCCGCAAGGCCTCTTGCAATCCACCAAGGGCGGGATGCGCTTCGTCCTCATCAACAGCGAAGACCAACTCACGGCCGCCGTCGCCGATCTCGTCAGGCAGGCGTGCGGCAGGCGACACGGGAAATGAACTCAATAATCCGCCGCGCGGTCTTGCATTCCTCGCTTTTATGAGGCCTAGTGAACGTGACGCCCGCGTTTCTGCGAACCGCGGCGTGGGAGTGCGTCCATGCTTCACCGCCGATTTCCCTCACCCACCGCCTTCGCTCTTGCTTCCGCCGTCATCGCGCTGAGCGCGGCCGCCGCCCACGCGGGCACCGTCTCATTCTCGCTGACCAACGGCAGCGACGGCGGGATGCCCTTCAACACCGCCGCCTTCTCGCTCACCAACACCTCCGCCGACGGCGTGCGCCTCACCGCCTTCTCGCTCACCATCGGCGACACCCAGTTCAACTTCGACGAGATCTACCAAAGCGCCGAGCAGTTCATCGGCGGCGACGGCTCGCAAACCGCGCTGCTGACCACCGGTGATCGCAACCAGGACAACGGTGGGCCCGACCTCTTCGCCTACTCATTCACAAACTTCGGCGTCGGCATGTCCTTCAGAGGCCAGTGGGACGTCGACAACGACAACGGCACATGGGACTACGACTCGCGGACGATCCTCTTCAACAACGGCCCGGCCGCCAACGCCGTCGCGTCGTTCTCCTTCAGCGATGGCTCGACGATCGACTACACCTTCCCCGACTTGCCCATCCTGGACACCTACACGCTCGTGATCCCGTCGCCCGGCACGCTCGCACTGCTCGGCGTTGGAGCTGTCGCGACGCGACGCCGACGCGCGTGAGCGGTGTGTGCCGCCGAGCGATCGCCGGGCGGGGGCGGATCGTCAGCCGTCGCGCACGCCGCCGCTCAACCAATCATCGTTGATGAATACGCGTGTCTTTGGTGGCCCGGATCTCCGAGCCGGGCCGAAATCGCCTGTTTTCATGGACTCCGCGGCCCGCCCCGGAGGTTCGGGCCACCACGAGACACATCCTTTTGGACGGCGATCCGTATGATTGGCATCAGCGCGCGATCCGCGCCGATATCTCCGTGAACCGCTGCTTCTGCGCGTCATCAAACACCGGTGCCACCCGCGATCGCACCGCATCAAGCACCGCCGCCGCGTGCGGCTTGCCGACGCTTCGCTCCAGGCCTTCCAACCATGCGGACACGTCCGGCTCGCCGGGCTTGGATGGCGGCGCGTCATCGGCCTCCGCCGCGGCGTCAACACGCCCGAGCATGAGCAGCGCGACGATCCGCAGCCGCGCCAACTCGCCCGCCGAGGCCGCCGACTCGGACACCGGCCCCAGCGACGGCAACTGATCCAGCGCGGCCAGTGCTTCGGCGGGCAAGTCCAACTCGATCCGCCTTCGCGCCAGCAACACCAGCCCCTGCGCGAGCGACTCGCGTCGCGCCGGGTCCACGCGCTCGGACATCAGCCGCACCGGCGACGCGAACTGCGCCAGCACCGACTCCTGCATCGGATCGCCCGCGAGTGAACGCGATGCGACGAGCAGATCGTTCGCCGCCAGCACCGACGCCGCCGACACCAGCACGCCCCGTCGCGCGTCGTTCCCCGCGCTCAGCCGGTTCATCGCCGCGAACCCGCGCACGCTCTGATCGTGCAGCACCACCGCGCGCAACGCGGCATTTAACAGCACCGGATCGCGCGCGGCCGCGTCGAGAATCTCGGTCAAAAACTCCGGATACGGCCCCAGCGCCTCCGCGGTCGCGAGTCGCTGGCTCGCATCCAGACTCGCAAGCAGCGGCGACAGTGACCGCCGATCGCTCTCGTCGCCGAGCCACGCGAGCACATGGCACGCCGCCGCTGGGCGCTCCGCCGGACGCAGTTCGCGCAGCAGCACGAGGGTTCGGTTCTGCTGATCGGACGTCAGCACACCCGCGCGGAGCAACGACCACGCCGCATCGCACGCCGCGCCGCGCGCCGGTGTTGCGCTCGCGATCCATGTGAGAGCCGCGTCGCCCGTGTCGGTCGATGGCCAGCGCGTCGCGGTCTGCAGCAGCGCCGCCGCGGCACGCGGGTCCGACTCCCGCGCCAGCGCGCGTCGCACCGCGTCCGCCGCCCCTTCGGGCACCAACTGATTCACAAGCAGGGCGGCACTCGCCCGCAGTTCCGCCTCCGGTCGCGACAACACCGCCACCGCCGCCGCCCCGACGCTCGCATCAAGCCGATTCGTCGCCGCCAGTTCGCGCGACACCAGTTCCATGCCCTGCGCGCACACCGCCGCCAACGGATCCGCGAGCATCGACGCCAGCAGTTCCGAGCGCTGCTCCGGCGGCGTCGCCAGGTGCAGCCGCGAGTACCCCTCGGCCAAACGCGACAGCGCCGACTCGCGAGCCGCGTTCAGCCGATCCGCACGCGACCCAAGCCCGTCCAAAAGCGACGATCGCCATTGCGATTCGCTCTGTCGTTCCGCCTCGGCAAACCAGCGCGACCACGCGGCGGCGTCCTCGCCCAGATCATCACGCCCGCTCAGCCGCGCAAGCGACGCGTACACCATCGGACGCGCGGTTTCATCCACCATCGACAGCGATCGCAGCAGCACCCGCGCCGAATCACGCGTGCGGAACGACGACAACGCCCCCAGCACCAGCGGGTTCTTCGCCCGCTGCGGATCGTTCGCCATCAGGCTCAGCGCGCCGAACCACGCCGGCGCATCCGCCACCGGCACGCCCTCCTGCATCGCGGTCAGAAGCGCCGCGGCCTCCGGTTCGGTCGGCCCGCGAGCCAGCAACTGCGCCACCCGCTGGCGAGCCGCCCGATCGTCGGGCTTCCGCAGCAGTTGCCGCGCCTCGATCAGTCGCTGCTCCGGCGACGTCGCGTCGGCGGCCATCGCGGGTGCCGGCGCGGGCGCAACCGCCGCGTCACGCTGCTTCGCATGTGCCGACGCCCCCACGCCGCCCGCGAGCGCGGCAAACACCAGCGCGAGTTGGAGAGGTCGGTGATTCACGGCAAAGACATTTCCAACACAGGGGCACAGCAAAGAAACGATCGTGGTCAGGCGTGTCCCGCCCGTGCCGTCAGCAGCCGTGCCGCCTCTTCCACATCCTTGTCGCCGCGGCCCGAGCAACAGATCACCACATGCTGCTCACTGTTCATCGTCGAAGCAAGCCGCACGGCTTCAGCAACCGCGTGCGCCGTCTCCAGCGCGGGGATGATGCCCTCGGTCTGCGCCAGCAGTGTGAACGCATCCAGAGCCTGATGGTCCGTCACCGCCGTGTACGTCACCCGCCCCGCGTCCTTCCAGTACGCGTGCTCGGGGCCGACGCCCGGATAGTCCAGCCCCGCGCTGCACGAGTGGACGTTGGCGGTCTGGCCCGATTCGTCCTGCAGCACATAACTCAGCGAGCCGTGCAAAATGCCGGGCGAACCCATCGAGATCGACGCCGCGTGCTGCCCCGGCGCGGGGCTGTGCCCGCCCGCCTCCACGCCCACCAACTTGACCTTCTCATCATCCACAAACGGATAGAACATCCCCGCGGCGTTTGACCCGCCGCCCACGCACGCCACCACCGCGTCGGGCATCCGCTGCAATATCCGCAGGCACTGGGCCTTGGTCTCGTTGCCGATCACGGACTGGAAGTCGCGCACGATCATCGGGAACGGGTGCGGCCCGACCACCGAGCCGATGATGTAGTGCGTGTGCTCCACCGAGCCCATCCAGTCGCGCATCGCTTCATTCGTCGCGTCCTTGAGCGTGCGCGAGCCGGACTCCACCTCGATCACCCGCGCGCCCATGACCTTCATGCGGATCACGTTGAGCCGCTGACGCCGCACATCCTCCGCGCCCATATACACATCGCACTTCAGGCCCAGATGGGCCGCCGCCGTCGCCGACGCCACGCCGTGTTGCCCCGCGCCGGTCTCGGCGATGATCCGCTTCTTGCCCATCTTGCGACACAGCAGCCCCTGCCCGAGGGTGTTGTTGATCTTGTGCGCGCCCGTGTGCGCCAGATCCTCGCGCTTGAGCCAGATGCGGGCCGCCTGCCCGCCGTGCCCGTTCTTGCGAGACATCTCCTCCGCCGCCGCCGTCAGCCGCGACGCGAGATAGAGCGGCGTGGGTCGACCGACAAACGACTTGAGCAGGCCTTCGAGTTCTTCCCAGAACCGCCGATCGGTCTGCACCGCCGCATACACCTGCGAGAGTTGCTCCAGGGCGGCGACCAGCGTCTCGGGCACATATTGGCCGCCGAAGCGACCGAAGCGACCCTGCTCAGACGGAACATCGGAAATCTTGGGGGCAATGGTGACGGGCATGGCGGAACAGTAGGTGCAGGCCGCGCGAAAATGGCCGAATCTCAATTGGCCCCGTTGCCACGAGCAACAGGGGAAGAACGGTCTCTCCCCAGAAGGGCCGCGAATGGTTCGCGCTGGTGTTCGCCCGGCTCGCGGCTGGCCCGCCGCTGGCCCGCTGGTCGTGCAGAGCCTCACTCCCCCGCCGCCCTTTTCGTGTCCTCATCCAGCCGCCGCGCCCCCACCAGCCACAACACCCCCGCCAAGCCGATGAACCCAGAGAGACTCAAAAACGCCAGCGTCATGTTCCCCTTCGGATGCTCGGCCGACTTCGTCACATCCGACACCAGCCCGATCAGCGGCGGGCTGATCGCGTCCCCCAGCGCATGAATGATGAAAATGCACAACGCAAACGCCGTCGCCCGCACCCCCGGGCGCGACACGTTCGCCAGCGCGGTGTTCGTCGGCCCCGTTGAGACGAACAAGAAGAAGATCGCCGCCGCCATGCACGCGAACGCGGGCCACTTGGCCAGATACAGCGTCCCCAAGAAAAACGGCACCGAAAGCAGCATCCCGACACCCGACACGACAAAGTACGACCCGCGCACCCGCGCCCGCAGCCGATCCGCAAGCCACCCGCCAAACAGAGTCGCGAGCAGCCCCGACACAATCATGATCCCGCCAAAGATGGTGCTGACCTTGTTCAGCCCCGCCTTGCCCTCCTCCAGAAAGAACCCGCGCTGGTCATAGAAATAACTCGGCGCCCAGAACGCGATGCCGCCGATCGCGAACGTGAACGCCGTCATGGCGGCCACATTCAGCACATACGACCGTGTCCGCAACAGCGAGCGGTAATCCGCCCACGACGCGCCCCTCTTCACCGGAGTCACGCGCTCCGCGCCGCCACGCGGCGGCTCGCGACGCAGAAAACACAACACGCCCAACAGCACGCCCGGCGGCAGCGTGACAATGAACGCCCAGTGCCAACTGAACGCATTCGCCATCATGCCGCCCAGCACATACCCCATCGCCGAGCCAACCGGAATCGCCACATAAAACCACGCGAGCACCTGCCCGCGCCGCTCAACCGGATACAGATCCGCGATCAACGTCGGCGCCGCCGGGCCATACGCCGCCTCGCCGATGCCGACGCACACACGCATCATCAGCATCACCCAGAACACCTGCGCGATTCCCGACCCGCCCGACGCGAGCGACCAGAAAAGCACGCCGCCGCCGATGATCAGCCATCGCGACCAGCGATCCGCGAGCCAGCCAAACACCGGTGCCGCGATCATGTAGGTGACAAGAAACGCGGTCGCGAGCAAACCCATCTTCGACTGCGCGTTCTCGCTGCCCGCCGCCCCCTCGGGAAAGAACTCCGCCCGGATCAGCGGCTCGACCGCGGCCAGCACATACCGATCCACATAGTTGAGCAGATTGATCGCCAGCAGCAACGCCACCGACGCGCGTGCGCCCGGCAACGCCCCAGGAATCGGCTTGAGGATACGGGCGAGCATGGATGGAAGAGTACAGGCACTTGGCATCCGGCATTCGTGATGTCTGCGCAATCAACTGGATGCCTCGATGCCTCATGGCTCGATGCCCTCGTCTCACCCGCCACCGCTTCTTCCGCGTTCGATCCCAGTTGCGGATGCAAAGGCGGCACCAAGGCACCCACCCGCACCTCTGCGAATGCCGACTGCCTTTGTCTTCGCCCTCCCCGCCTTCTCCAAGTGCCCCATGCCAGTGCCCAGTGCCCATCGCCTACCCTTCCGCCTCATGGACCGCGTGTTCGATGATCGCCGATACCTGATCCCCTTCCGTTCGACGCTGCTCCCGCAGATCTTCACGGACACGCTCGTCATCGGCGCCGGCATCGCCGGCCTCCGCGCCGCCATCGCCGCCTCCGACCACGGCGAGACCATCGTCCTCGCCAAGGGCGACCTCAAGCACACCAACACCGCGTGGGCCCAGGGCGGCATCGCCGCCGTCACCACCACCAGCGACAGCACGGACAGCCACGTCCGCGACACGATGGTCGCCGGCGCGGGCCTCTGCGACGAGCCCGCCGTCCGCCAGATCATCGACGCCGGGCCCAGCCACCTCCGCGAACTCGTCAGTTGGGGCATGCGCCTTGATCGCGACGCCAGCGGCCAGATTCTCGTCGGTCGCGAAGGCGGACACTCCGCCTCACGCATCGTCCACACCGACGGCGACGCCACCGGCCGCGAACTCCAGCGCTGCGTGCTTGATCGAGTCCTTGAACTCAAACGCACCGGCTCGCCCCTGCGCGTCTTTGAAAACTGCTTCGCCCTCGACCTCATCACCGCCAGCAACGACCCCGGCGCGCCCGTCATGGGCGCCATCACCTGGCACGCCAAGTACGGCCTCCAGATGGTCTGGGCCAAAGCCACCGTCCTCGCCAGCGGCGGCGCGGGCATGCTCTACCGCGAAACCACCAACCCTCCCCAGGCCACCGCCGACGGCCTCGCCATGGCCTATCGCGCCGGCGCATCCCTCGCCGACATGGCGTTCATGCAGTTTCACCCGACCACGCTCTACCTCCCCGGCGCCTCACGCAGCCTCATCACCGAAGCCGTCCGCGGCGAGGGCGCTCACCTGCTCGACGCCAGCGGCAACCGCTTCATGCTCGATGTCCACCCGCTCGCCGAACTCGCGCCGCGCGACATCGTCAGCAAAGCCATCGTCCGACAGATCGCCAAGCAAGGCGGCAGCCACGTCCACCTTGACTGTCGACCCATCCCCCACTTCTCCGATCGCTTCCCCGGCATCGCCGCGCTCCTCAAACGCTTCGAACTCGACCCCGCGAAAGACCTCATCCCCGTCCATCCCGCCGCCCACTACATGATCGGCGGCGTGCGCACTGACCTCTGCGCCCGCACCGACGTCCCCGGGCTTTATGCCGCCGGCGAAGTCGCGTCCTGCGGCCTGCACGGCGCCAATCGCCTCGCCAGCAACTCCCTGCTCGAAGGTCTCGTCATGGGTGAAGTCGCCGGACGCATGGCCGCCGAAATGAAACTCCCGCCCGCGTCGCGCCCCGGCGTCTCCAACGGCTGGGCCACCGCCACCCGCAACGCCCCCATCCCCCTCGTCAGCGACATCCGCCCCAGCGACTCGGGCGAACTCGACCTCAACGACGTCCGCAGCAGCCTCCGCTCGGCGATGTGGAAGAACGTCGGCATCGAACGCACCGCCGCCCGCCTCCGCGACGCCGGCGCGATGTTCGATTTCTGGGCCAAATACACCCTCGATAAGATTTTCGACGAACCGCGCGGCTGGGAAACGCAGAACATGCTCCTGGTCGGCGCGCTCGTCGCCCGATCCGCGTCCTGGCGCGAAGAAAGCCGCGGCTGCCACACCCGCGACGACTTCGCCGCCCCGCGCGACACCTTCGCGCTGCACGACGTGGTCAAACGCGGCCGCGTCAACATCGAACCCGCCAACCAACTCGCGTCCTGACACCCGTCATGCGGATTCCACTCGTTTCATTCCGCGGCAAGAAGGCCCGAGCCGCGCACGCGGCCGGTCTTGATGGCCCGTATCTTCGAGCCGGGCCGTTGCTCTCCTTCCTCTGTCTTCCTTCTGCTCGCCTCGTGCGACGCGCCACGATTCTCGTGCTCCTCACCGCGCTCTCCGGCTGCGCCGCCGAGTCCCGCGTCACCAAATACCGCCCCATCATGGCCGACCTCCCCGGCGCTCAAGTCGGCGCCGACGTCGTCGCCGGCGGCGGCACCTCCGCCGAAACCTCCTCCTTCAACACCACGCCCGACTACTTCGTCGAAGAAGAAGACGGCACGCTCATCGCCCAGGTCCCCACCGGCGCATACCTCGTCTATCACATCAACAAAGCCGTCCGCGACGACGACCAAGAACTCTTCGTCACCCAGCTCCTCAGCAAGAAAACCCGACGCGAACTCATCGCCCGCGGCCTCACCACCGACGTCGCGTGGCGCGAACTCGTCCAACGCAAACGCGACCTCATCGCCCTCTTCCGCCGCATGCCCCAGGGCGAGTTCACCCCCGGACTCCGCCTCGAAATGACCGGCCCCAAACTCGCACGCATCCGCGTCGGCGGCGAAACCGGTGCCTCCTTCGCCTGGGACGGCATGGACATGGCCTACGAAGACGGCGGCTGGCGACTCGTCTGGTTCACCCTCGGCCGCGGCTCCGCCGCCGCGAAGTAATTCGGCGTAGAGATGGAAGCCGGTCATGCCTTTGGTGGCCCGGATCTCCGAGCCGGGCCGTTGGTCCCCGAAAATGCCGCGGACTCATCACTCCTTGTGACGCACCGCGTGGCAGTGGTGGATCCTTCACTCACTCTGGTTCGCCAACCCTCACGGCTTTGGCGGCCCCCTCAAAAGCTGCTCCAACACTTCCTTCGCCGGGCTCCCGAGTTCATCGCGCGAGCGCAACCGCCGCACCGCCTCGTCGCGCTCGCCCGCCGCCGCCAGAATCGCCGCCGCCAGCGCATCGTGATCCGGGTATCGACTCCAGTAGTTCTCGTGCTGCCAGCGTCGCGAACCCGCGAGCACCAGCGCCCGCGCCTCCGCGAGCCGGCTGCTCGCCATCGCCACGTCCGCGCTCTTGCACGCCAATCGCCCGACCTTCATCCAGAAGAACTCAAACTCGCCGCCCGTGCCCACGGCCTCCCCGGCCTGCTCGATCGCATCCAGCACGCCGCCCGCAAACACCGTCGCGTTCGGATCGCTGTCGAGCCTGTCATACGCCGCGTCGATCGCGTCGCCGAACTTCATCCCGTCGCGAAACGCCCGCAGCAACTCCGCCGCCGCCGTCGCCCGCAACGCCACCACATTCGCGCCCGCCGCGCTCGCGCCGCTCGACGCGCGCATCGCAATCCCCGGCAACCGCTCCTCCGCGCCCTTGCACCCGCCAAGCACCGCCACCACCCCGATCACGACCATCGTGCCGACCGCTCGACCCGCCGCCACGCCCCACACCCGTGATCCCGCTCTCATTCGCCATCCTCCCTTTTCCCATCCGCCCGTCCGTTTGGGTTTGTACCACACACCCGTGCGGCAGGTCGCAAAACCTCAACCCCTTCTCAACCTCTCGCACCCAAATCAAACCCGCCCGCGCGAACCCCTCCGCCGACGACGACGAACAACCTCCCGCATCGCGATACGCTCATGCCGCCCGATCGCCGATCATTCCTTCTCTCCACCATGAACACCACGCCGACCTCTCACCCGCAGTCCATTCTCGCCCGCACGCTCTGCCTCGGCACGGGTCTGGCGTGGTCGTCGCTCTCGTTTGCGCAGGCCCCGGTTCCCACCGACCCCGCAACCCCCCTGGTCATCCCTCAAGCCCAGCCTCCCGCCGAGCCCCAGGCCCCCGTCAGCCCGCTCGCCGCCGACGCCGCCCCCAGGGTCTCCACGCTCCGCATCCCCGCCGGCGCGCTGCAGCCCGACATCGCCGTTGATTCCACCGGCCGCGTACATCTCGTCGCCCTCGTCGGCGACTCCACTCGCGCCGACATCGAGTACCGCCTCCGCGCCCCCGGCACCCCCGGCGACCCCGGCGACCCCGGAGACTCCGACTTCGGCCCGCCCATCCGCGTCAACTCGCAGCCCGGCTCGGCCACCGGCGCGGGCGCGACCGGCGGCCCGCGCCTCGCGCTCGGCAAGGACAACGTCGTCCACGTCGTCTGGGTCGGCTCCGAATCCGCCCAGCCCCGCGCCACCCCCGACCCCAGGCCGCGCGATCGCATGTACAAGGACGCCACGCCGCTCCTCTACGCGCGCCTCGTCGACTCCAAGCCCACCGAGCAGCGCAACCTCCTCGCCAGCGCGCTCACCCTCGGCGCGGGCCCGGCGATCCTCGCCGCCGACGACGGCCGCGTTCTGGTCTTCGCCAACGCCGACCAGAACATCCCCATGCGCAACATGGAGTCCTCGCGCCGCATCTTCCTCGCCGAATCCAAAGACAACGGCGTCACCTTCGCCCCCGAGCGCATCGCCGCCCCACCCAACCTCAACTCGCGCACCAACGGCGCCACCGAATCCGCGCCGCCCGTCGCCGTCTTTGACGCCAAGGGCGCGATCCACGTTCTCTACCGGGCCGCGGGCGGCAACGCCTTCCGCTCCGTCCAGCGCATGACCTCGCGCGATGCGGGCAAGACGTGGCTGCTCGGTGAACTCGACCAGTGGCGCGAACGATCGGTGCCCACGTCCACCCTCGCGCTCGCTCGCCGCAACACCACGCTGCTCGCCGCGTGGCAGACCAGGGAACTCAACATCGAAGTCGGCGTGCTCGCCGCCCCCGACGCGCCGCCCAAGTCCGTCTTCACCATGCCGCGCGATGTCGGGCCCGCCGGCGTCCGCCGCGACCCGGTGCTCCTCGTCAGCCCCGCGGGCTTCACGCTCGTCGCATGGTCAACGATCACGGCCGGTGCCGACGACGCCACGCCCGCGAAGGCCCACGCGATCTGCTGGCAGCTCTTCGACGCCGAGGGCCGCCTCGTCCGCGGCGCGAGCGGCGTCGCCAGCGACCTCCCCATCGCGACCCGCGCCGCCGGCTGGGTCAATCCCGACGGCACGTTCTCGCTCATCTACTGACGCCTTTGGTTTCGCAGTTCGCCAGCACCCGCACCAGTTCCCGCTGCCCGCTCTCCAGCGCGGCGAGGGCCCGCGTGTTGTCCGACAACGCGCCCACCAGCACATTCAAACTCGTCCGATCCTCCATCACCCGCGCGTGGAGGTCCGACAGTTGCCGCTCTCGCTCCGCCGCCGACCGGCGCTCGGTCAACCACATCCATCCGATCAGCCCCGCCGCCCCGAACTGCGCCACCGCCGCGATCACTTGCTGTTCCATGTGTCACCCCTTTCGTGCTTTGAGAGGAGCCGCGGTGCGCACGCACCCGGCACACCACTCCGCTTCTCACGGCAACGTCGCGAACCGCCGGAAGGTCGCCGTGTACGCCACGCTCCACACGCGTCCGGTGCGGGTCGGCGTCGTCTCCTCATACGAGATGAACGACATGTTCGTCCAACTCCGGCCGCGCCCGTCGCTCAGCGTGCCCGCGCTCGGCGGGTTCAACAGTTCCGCCGTCACCGCGTCGCGCAGCGTCCACAACCCGCCCTCGCTCGTCGCGACCAGCCGCCCCATCACCACCACGTCGAGTTCGCGCGGCCCGATCGGCGTGCTCGACGGATCCGTCCCGCCGAAACTCAGGTTGCTCACCACCACCGAGCCCTGCTTGCCCAACGCGAACTCATGCGGCCCGCTTCCAAACAGGTTGTTGCTCTTGAATGAACTGGGCATGTGAGAGTCCTTTCCTTCGCACAAGTGCCGAGCCGCGCGGGCGGCCGGCCTGGTTCACGCTTCCGAGCCCGCGTCGGCGAACGTCACCGGCTCGGCCGCACCATCACTCGAGACCGCCACCAGCGTCACTTCGCGCCCAGCGACACATCGTGCTTCACCTCCAGCACCACGCAGTCCGCGCTTGCCTTGCGGCGGCCCGCGTCGCTCGCCGCGGGCGCGGTGTACCACACGAGCATCGCGCGCTCGCCGGGGCGCGGCCCGTCCAAATCGCCGCGCGCGATCGCGTGACGAACCACGATCTCCACACGCTGGCGCGGCACATCGGCGAACGCGACGTGCGGCCCGCCCGCGGTCCAATCGATCACCTTCTCCGCCGCCGCCCGATTGACCGCCAGCACGCCGACGTTCTCCCACGCGCTGGTCCCGAACTTCACGGTGCCTGGATTGAGGATCAACATGATGAACTCCTTCACCGCACAAACTGCGCCACGTTCAGCCGCCGCGTCGCGTCGGCGACGCCGTCACCATCCAGATCAACCAGCACGCGGACGCTCTGACGCGCCGCGCTGAAGCGATCGCGATACATCGCCGCTCGCTCGGTGAGCCATCCGCCGCCCGCGCTCGCGCCCGCCGCCGCGTACACCAGGTGCAGCGCACCCAGCGCGACGAGCGTGGTGAGCGCGCCGGGATTCGCGATATCGCTCGCCGTCGGCACGCTCGGTGTCGCATCTTCGGGCTCGATCCCCGCCATCCGAAGCACCTGCCGCTCCACGATCGCGATCTGCGGCACAAAGGTCGCGATCATCGCCTCCACGGCGCTCGCGGCGCTCGGCGGCAGAATCGGGTCCAACCCACTCGCGCGCGGGCGCGAGATGGTCAGCGTTGTCGCGCCGAGTCGCGCCACCACTTCATAACTCGTGCCGCCCACGGTGACGACATGCCCAGCGCCGACGCCCGCGGCGTCGAGCGCGACATCCGCGCCGCCGAGCGTGAGTGTCGTGCCGCTGATCGACGCCGTGCCCTTGCACAGCCGCTGGCCGACCCAGCCGACATCACGGAAGAGATTGGGTTCAAGAATCAGGAGATCGCGATCGGTGGCGAACATGGGTCGCTCCTTGCGGGTGGTGACGTGATGGCTTCTTTGCTTTCTTCAAGTCCCCGCCGCGGCTCTCGTCGCGGCGGGGCGTCGCCCGCTGATTGTGGTGCGCGGCGACATGTCCTGTGGTCACGTGGTCGTCAGTCCGCGCAGCACGCCGTGCGCGTTCTCGTTGCGGAACTCGAGCGTGTACTCGCCCAGCACCTGGCCGGCGGTCGCGTCGCCCACGCTGGCGAGCGGGCGATAGTGGAAACTGCGACCCTGGAGCGGCACCACGCCGATGCGCGAACTGTCGAGCATCAGCAGCGTGTCGCCCTGCAGCCAGCGGCTGAGAATCACGCGGCAGACGCCGAAATCGCTCTCGTACATGCTCACCATGTCGCGGAACTTGGTGTCGTCGGGCGCGTAGGCGCGCCCGGTGCTGGCGAAGGCGTTGATGCGACGCTTCTGCGCGCCGCCCACGACGATGGTGTCGATGCGACCCTGCGACTGTTCCCAGATCGCGCGGAGCGCGGCGTTGAGCACCGCCTCGTTCAGGTCGGTGCCCGCGCCGCCGCCGGCGGGGATGGGGCCGGTGCCGGGCGCGAACTGGTTGGTGGCGATCTGGCGCACGATGCCGTTCATGGTGCGGCGGACGCTGGCCGAGCCCTGCGGCGTGGTGCTCGGGGCGGTGCCGTTGAGCACGCAGTTCTCCAGATCCCGGAGCAGTTCGCGCGTGCGCTCCTGCTTCTGATAGTCGAGTTCGTCGGCGATGCCGTGCTGGCGGGCCGCGCTCGCGCTGCCCGTCACCTCGACCGTGGCCGCGAAAATCTGCGTGTAGTTCTGCTTGCGCGAGCGGTTGGTGAAGCGGGCGGCGGAGGCGTCCGCGCCTTCGAGGGCCGCGTTGCCGAGAATGACCAGACGACGACCGTTGGTGAGCGCGACCTTGGTCGTGCCGCCGTAGCCGCGGAAGACGGTGATGGTGTTGCCGCTGACGGCGGTGACCATCATGACTTCGGTGCTGCTGTCGGGGCGGAGCTGGTCCCCGACCTGGAAGCGCGGGCCGTTGCTGACCGTCAGCGCGGTGGCGTTGGTGGCGTCGGGGCTGAAGGTGGTCTGGTTGAGCGTGTCGCTGTTGGGCAGCAGCGTGTCCACGCTGCTTACCCGTCAGATGGCGGTCTCGTTTGTTTGGGGCCCCTTTGGGGTGCAGATCAGCGGGGGAAGGCGAAACGGTCGATAAGGCGCGCAAAGCAAGCCTGCGCCGCGTAAGGTGTACGTCAACTGCGAGAGGTGACCATGAACGAACAGCAAGCCAATACACTCGCCGAGATTTTCAGCGGAGAGGCATGGGACAGCGGCGGGGGCATCTGGCTCGCCGCGTATTGGAGGGGCGACGGGAAGTACATCGTCTTCTCAGGCGACGCCATCTGTGAATACGACAGCGAGGAGGCGTTCGACAACGCCAATGCCACGAAGACCATTGTGCTCGCGAGTGGCGATGAGGAATTCTGGGTGGTTGTGGACTCGAAGGGCGGCGTCATCTATCGCAACCCCGATCTGAAGACCGGGTGGCGTTCACAAGAAGAAGCGGCACACGAAGCGCAGGGCTTCACGAGCCGCATCGGGGATCGCTTCTTTGCCGAGCGCATGGACGCGGTGTGAGCTCCGCAAGACCAACCCCCCTGCCCGACCGCTCCGCCGGTCGCGCAGGCGGGTTAGTCAGTTGTTCACAGCCGACGTACGGTGGAAGATGTCGCTTCCCGAGCCGCGGAGGTAGTGCACGGCGGCCCCCGAAACACGTCACCAACGGGCTGAGAGGCTGGGAACGATCCTGGGTACGCGCGTATAGTGGGCGACGATCCCACGCATCGGGGTCGTGCTGATAGGAGACCCCGGATAAAGTACCGTACAGGAGGCTGCCGTGAGCGGGCGTGTTGGTCACAGAAAGCGGTTGATCTGCGTGACTCCCGCGAACATCCGCGAGAGCCATCTGTACGTCACCGGCCACACGGATTTCTTTCCTGCCGACTGCTTCGGCCCCGCGTCAGCGAAGGACGGCTCCGGGAAGCCCATTCAACTCGAAGTTGCAGGGTTGGCTGACAGAGTTTCCACGGACATCCCAACCGACGCGAAGACCGGTCGGCCTCGGCGGTTTTTCCGCAAGCGGGCGTGGGTCAAGGAGTTCTTCGCCAAGCACGGAATCAAGCCCGGCGACACCGTTTGCATCGAGCGACTGGGCCCACGAAGGTTCCGAGTCAGCCCGTTCGAAGCCAAAGACCAGCGCGAATGTCCATCTACTTTCGCTTTCGACGCCGAGCCGGAAGGGGACGGGCCCCGCGTCATAGAGCTTTTTGCTGGCTGTGGCGGCATGGCGCTAGGGTTCAAGAGGGCTGGCTTCAGGTCGGTGCTGGCGAACGAATGGGATCGAGACGCCTGCGATTCACTCCGCGCTAATGTCACGGATCGCGTGTTGAACTGCGCGATTCAGGAGATCGAGCGGTTCCCCGATGCTGACGTGGTCGCGGGCGGTCCACCATGCCAAGGCTTCAGCAATCTCGGCGAGCGAGTGCCCAATGACCCGCGCAACCAACTTTGGAGGCACTACTTCCGCTGTCTGGAACAGGTGCGCCCGGCCGTTTTCGTACTAGAGAACGTCCCGCCGTTACTGAAGTCAGCTGAGTACCAGGAGATGCGGCGGGTTGCCGAGCAACTGGGGTATCGCGTTGAAGGCCGCGTTTTGAATGCCGCAGACTATGGCGTTCCGCAAACCCGAAAGCGAGCGATCGTGATCGGATCGCGGATCGGGGAGCCTTCGTTCCCCATGCCGACCCATGTGGATCCGGCCAAACGCAACCTCATGAACCAGCATCTTCCAGCATGGAAGACCGTTCGAGACGCCATCGGCCACGTGCCTCTTGAGCCAACCGGAATGAACTGGCACATCGGTCGCAATCCGACGCCGATGTCCATCCGGCGATACAAGTGCATCCCGGCGGGAGGCAACCGTTGGAATCTACCGCGTGCACTCACGCCCGACTGCTGGATACGCAAAACTGAGGGTGGCACCGACCTGTTCGGTCGCCTTTGGTGGGATCGCCCGTCGGTAACGATCCGAACCGAGTTCTACAAACCCGAGAAGGGTCGTTATCTCCACCCGGTGGCTCATCGACCAATCACGCACCTCGAAGCATCGCTTCTCCAGTCCTTCCCCGAGGATTTCGTGTTCTGCGGGAAGAAGATCAAAGTCGGGATTCAAATCGGAAACGCTGTTCCACCCGTGCTGGCGGAGGCGATCGCCGAACACGTCGCTGAGATGCTCGGCGCGGCACGGGTACCGCAGCTTCGAATCAAGACCGTCGGGTAGAAATCCACTCTTCGCGCCCGAGCGGCGGAAGCCCGAGTCGCTGCAGCGTGGCTTGGTCGGACTCCCAGCGGCCGCATAGTACTTGGATACCTTCGTTCGCCAGGACCTTCCTCGCATCCCTCGCTCGTTTGGATGGATCCCGTTGTACCGCCAACGTGTCCAAAGCCACAGTTGAGATCGGCCTTTCCAGAACCAGCCGAAACGCCTGCGTCACCCGGGCCTGGCCGCTCTTCTCGTTCAGGATTGCGGTGCGAACCTCGGAATCGAGCTGCAACAGGAAGTTCTCGGCGAGGCGAGCATCTTTAGCCAACCAACGAACCGCGTTGTTTGCGGCCTCTCGCTTGATGCTCCGCTTGCCATCGCGATTGGGGGCGTTGAGAAACGCTGCAACCGCACGAAACACTCCAACCGAAAAAACCGCCGAGCCATCGTCGGCGGAGATCAACATGCAAATGTGGTTCACGCCCTCAGGCGGGATCATCCAGTTGGTCTTCAGAGAAAACTTGATGTCGACCTCATGACCTTCAATCACGGTGTCGATGCCCTGCGGACTCTTCACCAGACCCAACTCATGGAGTACTTCGTGCTCGACCCGATTGCCGAGGTACAGCTTCTCGCTCTGCTCAACCTGTTCAAGACTGAATCGCTGCGTCCTTGCTCCATCGATCACCCAGTCGATTGCAGCGCGAATGCCGCGGCCAATGGCTTCAATTCGGTTGTCCGAATTGATCCACTTCGATACCGCGATAACGCCGGGGTCTGAATCGGTGTCGTGAGCGGCCGCAATCTCCATGCAGTGAAGCGTATCGTGCTCAACATGGACACGCTATCGCCTGAAGACCGAAGCCGGTTGATGGCAAGCATCCGCGGCGGGGACACCGCGCCAGAAATGGTCGTCCGACGGATCTTGACAAGGCTGGGCTATCGGTACCGCCTGCGCGTCCGTGGTTTGCCCGGCAGTCCGGATCTCGTCCTGCGAAGCCGATCCACGGTGATCTTCGTCGACGGCTGCTACTGGCACAGGCACTCCTGTAACCGGGGGCGGTCCCTGCCGTCATCTCGAACGGGCTTCTGGCGGGCCAAGTTCCGAGCCAATACCACCCGTGATCGTCGAGTCCGGCGACAATTGCGGGCGATGGGGTGGCGAGTGATCACTGTCTGGGAGTGCCAGACCAAGCCGTCCAGATTGCCCGCGCTTGAACTTCGTCTGGAGCGACTTCTTTTTTCTCTTGGGCGCGCTGCGAATCGGCTCCCGCGCCGGAAATAAGGGTTTGGGGGGTGGGCCTGTAGCCCGACGCCCCCCGGCAAGGAGACCACCGTGACCCGAATCGGACTGACCCTCGACGAGCACTTCGACCTCTGCGTGAAGCCCCGGGCGGATGCGGACCCCGCGTTCCATGAGGCGGCCCAGGAGGAACGGGACCGGATGTTCCCGATGGCGACCGCCGCGGCATCGCACCACCTGCGGTCCCGCGGGTACGACTGCCGCTCCGCGATTCTCGACGCGCTGATCCGGCAGGGGGTGGTCACGCCATCGCAGCCGGACGCATGGACGCAGGCCGACGTGGACGCCGCGGCCGGTCACCTCGAAGAGGCGGGCATCTTCACGCCGTACGCGGCGATGTGCATGGCCCTCGGGTGCCGGTACGCCGACTTCCTGCGCCCGCTGCGCGACGCCGCAGAGCGTGAGTCGGCCAAGTACGGGCGGCCCGTGCGGCCCGACGACCAGCTCTTCGTCATGCACCGCGTGCCGCCCCGCGAGAACACCCCGGCGGTGATCTCCTTCACGCTGTGCGACGACATCCGCGAGAGGCTCGAGCGTGGCGAGGAGATCTGAATGCCCGATCCCTCACCCACCGAACTCGAACTCACGCCCGACCTGCTCGACTACGCGCGGCAGAAGGGGATCGAGATCGCTAAGGGCTTTCGCAATCCTCGGATCGACCCCGAAGACGCGGCTCAGCATGCTCTATTGCACCTGATCGCCAAGCCGCCCAGGTGGGACCCAGCCCGGGGTGCGAGCCCGACGACCTTGATCTACACGATCGTGCAACGGGCCGTCATCAAGTTCGTCGAGCGGGAGGCACGTGACGTCCGGCAGTTCAGGACGCTATGCGAGCCTACGGAATCCTCGCCAACGACCAATGAGGGCGTCCATCCGGATCCTATAGGAACGGAGATCGCTAGCAGCCGCACGGTCAGCCTGTCGCAGTCGTTCTGGGCAACGGAGGACGTGCTTGAGTTCATCGACAACGAAGACAACCGTGCGCTGTGCCGCACGATCATGGAGTGCGACGGGAACGTGAGCGAGGCCGCGAGACGGCTCGGCATGAAAGAGAGCACGATCCGGTACCGGCTGAAGTTGCTGATCCCGAAACTGCTGGCGAAGGGCTTCAAGGTGGTCTCAGAAGGAGAGTTTCATGAACGCAAACACGGTCACGGATGACCTGCTGCTCACGGCCGCCGAGGTCGAGATCGAGGCGGCGGGCAAGGACGCCCGCCCCAAGATCAGCGTTGTTGCCTACACCGGCCGCATCATGCGCGTGCCCGGCTGGGGCGACATCGCGATCGACCTGGCGGGGTTGGAGGCGGGCGGCCAGGTGCCGCTGCTGGCCGACCACAACGCCAGCGTCGGCAGCGTCGTCGGCCACGGCGAGCCCGCCGTCGCCAACGGGCGGCTCGTCGTTGCTGGCGTCGTCAGCGGCGCTGGCGAACCGGCGCGGCACGTCGTGGAGATGGCCCGGGGTGGTTTCCAGTTCCAGGCGTCGGTCGGCGTCGCGCCCACCGATCACGAGCGGGTGAAGCCCAATCAGTCGGTCGAGATCAACGGGCGGTCGCTGTCGTCGCCGGGCGGGTTCACGCTTGTGCGGCGCGGTCGGCTGCGGGAAGTCAGCATCACGCCCGTTGGAGCCGACGCGGAAACGTCGGTGGCCATCGCGGCATCACGCCAAGGACGGTCGAACATGCCAAGCAGCACTGTGGACGAGAACCAGATCCGCGCCGACGAGCGCGATCGCCTCAAGCAGATCGAGATCACCTGCACCCCGTGCACGGGCTCCGATTGGGGCACCGCGCAGAAGCGCGTCGATGACATGAAGGCCAAGGCCATCTCGGGCGAGATGACGGTCGATGAGCTGCGGGCCAACGTGCTCGAGGTGCTCCGGGCGTCGCGGCCAAAGTACTCGGGTGGGTTCGCCGATTCGGGCAGCATCCCGCGGGCTCGCATCCTCGAAGCCGCAATTCTGAAGCGGGCGGGCTTCGCGGTCCTCGCCGAAAAGGCCCTCGGTCCGGCGTGCATGGAGGCTGCCGATGGCCTGCGGGTCGCCCACACGTTGGATCTGTGCCGAGCAGCCCTGCACTACGAGGGCATCGAGGCCCCGACCGGCCGCGAAGGCATGGTGCGGGCGTCGCTCACGACGCACACGCTCGCCGAGGCGCTCGGCGGCGCAGTGAACAAGGTGCTGCTCGATGGGTACCAGGAGAGCCCGGCGACCTGGCGGTCGTTCGCGGGCGTGCGGTCCGTGCCGGACTTCAAGACGGCCACGGCGATCCGTCCGTCGTTCACCGGCTCGCTTCAGCAGGTCGCTCCCGGTGGCGAACTGAAGCACGGCGGCGCTGAGGAAGCGACGACCCAGTACAAGGTGGACACGTTCGGCAAGATCTTCTCGATCGACCGTCGCGACCTCATCAACGACGACCTGTCGCTGTTCGACAGCGTCGCCCGCGCGATGGGCCAGGCGGCGATGCGGAAACTGTCCGACCTCGTCTATGACACGCTGCTCACGAACTCCGGCGCATTCTTCGCGGCGGGCAACGGCAACTTCATCTCGGGTGCCGACACCAACCTGAGCGCCGACGGGCTCACGAAGGCCATCACCGCGATGCTCACGCAGCGGGACGCCGAGGGCAACGATCTGGACCTGCGGCCGACCCGACTTGTCGTGCCGCCGGAACTCCAGACGGTGGCCCGCGCCGTGCTCGAGAGCGAGTACATTGCCGCGCAGACGAACCTGCCGACCGGCAACAGCCTGCGGAACGCGGTGGGCCTTGAGGTCGAGCCGCGTCTGAGCAACACCAAGAAGTACGGCACCAAGGCCTCGACGAAGCACTGGTACCTCTTCGCATCTCCGGCGGCGAGCCCGATCATCGTCGGATTCCTCAACGGCCAGCAGACGCCGACGGTCGAGTTCTTCGGACTCGACCAGACGGTGAACAAGTTGGCGGTGTCGTGGCGCGTCTACTTCGACTTCGGCGCGGCCCTCTGCGACCCGCGGGCGGCGGTGCGGAGCAAGGGCGAGGCATAAACGGACGGCGCTGGTGCGGCCGGGGGCGGTTGCGGGCTGCCCCCGGCCTTTCTCTCACACGGATCACGAATGACGCACGCCGCGCCGATCGCGGCGGCGCGATGGGTGCGCTCATGGACGAGCAGCAGGACATCCCGCCGTCCCAGATCCAGATCGGCGACATCGCCTTCGGGATCGAGTTCATCGACGTGCCGGATGCGGCCGCGCGATGGGCAGAGGCCCTCGAGCACCTCAGCGCGTGGCTCCTGGCCGAATGGGAACGCGAGCAGATGGAAAGCGAGACGAAGTGACCGTGGCCAGAAACGACGAGTTCGGCATCATCGTAGTGGCGGGCCAGAGGTTCGCCCGCTGGTACGACGATGGACCATCACCGAGGCGGTTCGATGGCAGCGATCAAGTTGATGTTGAGCGGGCGTTCCGCCGTGGCTTCATGGAAGCGGCACGCGAGGTCGCGGCTTGGAGCGAGCCCGATGACGACGCATGCGAGGCGGCGTGGGCCGCCCGCCGCAGCACATACGCAATGGCCCTCGTGCGCGTCCCGTCCGCCGACTACTTCGCCATCGCGGAGTCCGATAGGGAAACGTATCCGGACAGCGACCAGATCGTCTATCGCCTTGGGCACGCTGTAGCCGCTGCGGAAGCCCGCGGCCGCGACCAAGCGACGGCAATGACGCGCGACGCCTGGTTGCGCTTCCGCAAGCACGGCGCGTCGGACGACAGCATCAAGCAACTGGTGCCGATCTGGCTCGCCGAGGCTGAAGAGTGGGCCAGCAGCGACATCGATCCCGCTCGGAGCACCTGCCCGCCGTTTCTGGGCGACTACGTGCCGCCTGAAGAGGCAGCAGCAAGCCTCCCAGAAGCCGTGCCAACTCCTGTTCCCTTTGTCAGCGCACGCCAGCTCATGGCGACCTGCCCGGCGCTGCGGCCACCGGTGATTGAGGGACTGCTCCGCGAGGGCGAGACGATGAACGTGATCGCCTCGCCCAAGACCGGCAAGTCGTGGCTCGTGCTCGACCTGGCCATCGCGGTCGCCACGGGCCGACCTTGGCTCGGTCGCTTCGCCACGGTCGCCGGTGATGTTCTGATCATCGACAACGAACTGCATGGCGAGACGTCGGCCAACCGCATCCCGAAGGTCGCCAAGGCCCGAGGCATCGGCACCGACGAGTTCGCCGACAGCGTGTTCATCCGCAACCTGCGGGGCGGGCTCCAGGACATCGTCTCGCTCGGCTCGTTCTTCCGCGCCATCGAGCCGGGCCGCTTTCGCCTGATCGTGCTTGACGCCTTCTACCGCTTCTTGCCCGCGGGCACGGACGAGAATGCCAACGCCGACATGGCGTCGCTCTACAACTACATCGACCGCTACGCCGCCGACCTCGGCTGCGCGTTCGTGCTGATCCACCACTCGAGCAAGGGCAACCAGTCGGGCAAGTCGGTGACCGATGTCGGCGCGGGCGCAGGCAGCCAAAGCCGCGCCACCGATGCTCACCTCGTCCTGCGGCCGCACGAGGAATCCGAGGCGGTCGTGCTGGAAGCGGCCGTGCGGTCATGGCCGCCGCTCGATCCGGTGTGCCTCCGGTGGACGTTTCCTGTCTGGGACATGGCCGACGACCTCGACGCCAAGCGGCTCAAGGTCGAATCGTCGCGACGACGGCAGCGCAGCGAGCGCCCGCCGCCACCCGAGGACTGGACGCCCGAGCGCTTCGCCAGCGCATTCGTGTCGGGCAGCCCGGCGCTCCGCGATGAGATCCTGCTGGCCGCGACGAAGGACCTCTCTCATGCCGAGGCAACCCGCCTTCTCAAACTCGCCGAGGCCCGGGGGCTCGTGCAGCGCTCCCAGCCCGGCCCGTCCGAGCGCGTCCGTTTCGTTGTGGCGCGTCAATCCGAAACTGGCCCGTGAGGGGGGGAGGGGGGTTGCGCGCAAACGTGTGCGCGCGTACGCCCCCCCAGGGGGCGTACGCGCCTGGGGGGTGTGGGGGGAGAACGTGACCCCCCTCCCCCCCTTGGTTCCTTCCTGGCCGACCCGCCAGAACAACGCCCGCGGGAACAGCCGCAAGGGGAGTCAGTGTTTGTTTCGCGTGTCCGGGCGGACTTTGCCCGGATGTTGCCCACTCTGGCGAGATGTCGCAGAAAGCCCTTGAACTTTGCGACCCATGACGCCCTGATGTGACCAACGCGGGTGGCGACACCACCCGCGATGGAGACCACAAACATGAACGCGAAGAAGACCACGAAGCCCGAACCGACCGCACCCGAGACCTACGCCGCGCGGGCCAACGACATCGCCCGTCTGATCGATGTGCTGCAGATAGAACTCGAGAAGCACGCCGACGCCGCGAAGGGCGACCCGAAGTGCTGGGGCCGCGTTGGCGACCTCGGCAAGGTCCGCAGCGACCTGATCGACATGGTCGGTTTCATGAGCGGGATGGATCGGGAGGAAGTCGAGCGCTTCCTGACCGACTGAGCACGCCCCGGCGCGGGGCACCGCGCCGCGGGCGATTCGCCGCCGCGCGTGTGGCGGTGTTTCGCACCCCATGTCTGGAGATGATCATGAGCACGAAGAACAAGAAGGCCCCGAAGACCGTCCGCATGTCCAGGAGCGCCGCCCGCGCCGAGGGGGCCGCTCGAACCAAGCGGAACCTGGCCAACGCGAAGGCGACCGCCGGTTCGAAGCACGCCGCCGACAAGCGGCTCAGCGCCATCAGCGCCGCCGCCAAAGTGCTGGCCGACGAGGGCAAGCCGATGCGGGCCAAGGAGATGATCGAGGCCGCGAGCGCGAAGGGCTTGTGGTCGAGCCCCAAGGGCAAGACCCCCGAAGCCACGCTCTACGCCGCCATCATCCGCGAGATCGCCGCCAAGGGGAAGGCTGCACGCTTCAGCAAGGTCGAGCGCGGCCTGTTCGAGAGCGCGATGGGCCAGAACTCACAGGCCAACCACAAGGGGGATTGAGCCGTGTCGCCAGCACCCAAGTTACGCCTGAAAGGCCACATCGATGCCCAACTATTGCCCTTCAGCCGGTGCCGAAGGCTGACCCGTCACGAGTGGCAACACGTCATTGAGGGCACCGTCAATCTTGAACACGTGAAGTCGCTTGATGTACTGCCTCTCCGGCAGAGCATGAAGTGCTTGCAGGGCCTGATACACACGCACGAGTGCGTTATCGGTGTCTTCCATTGCGTACACGCTCAACTGTGTGAACTCGTCGAAGCCGTGGTCGCGCAGACACGCGCGGATTCGGTTGTAGACCGTCATCATCGTCACCTGCGCAGTCTGAGCGGCAGCGGTGTCAATGTCGTACGCGATCACCCAACGGTCAGCCATGACGAATCCTCCAAGTCGGAACGGCAATGGTATGCAGGTTTCACATCCGCCACTTACGCGTCTGCAGGGCTTGTGCCAGAAGGAAGACGTCATGATCTCCAATGACATTCGATTTGCGGTTGGCTATGCCCGGCGCTCGACCGACCTGCAGGAACGGTCGCTTCCCGACCAGAAAGTGGCGGTCGAGCGCTGGGCGCGAGATCACGGCTTCCGCATCCTGCGGTGGTTCGTGGATGACGCCATCAGCGGAACCAGCGCCCGGGGTCGCGACCAGTTCACCCGCCTCATCCATGAGGCGGAGAACGGGCGCGACTTCGATGCGGTGCTCTGCTACGACATGTCCCGGTTCTCGCGCGGCGGAACCAACGAGACCGGGTTCTACCTGCACCGGCTCCGTCTGGCGGGCGTCGAGACGCACTTCACCGCCGAGGGCATCCCTGAAGGCGACGAAGGTGAACTGCTCCAAGGCGTGAAGTCGTGGCAGGCCCGACAGTACTCGGTGAAACTCTCGCGCGACAGCATCCGCGGCCAGCACTCGACGGTGACGGTCAAGCACAGCGCGATGGGCGGGCGCTCCCCCTACGGGTACGACCGCCAGTACGTGTCCGCGAACGGGCAGATGCTCAAGACCGTCCGCACGCTCCCCGACGGCCGACGCCAGGAGTTCGGGCCGGACGGTCGCCACCTGCGCTTCATCGATCCGAAGGAGAAACTTCCCAAGAAGATGAAGTCGGACATCGTGCGGCTCATTCCTGGCGACCCGAAGCACATCGCCGTCGTGCGAGACATCTTCGAGATGTGCGCGAAGGGACTTGGGTTCCGGTCGATCCTCATCGCGCTCAACGCCAAGGGCATCTCCGGCCCGATGCACGCCCGCTGGAACCAGATGGCGGTGAAGTCGATCCTCCAGAACCCGTGCTATCGCGGCGCGCTCGCATGGAACCGCCGCACGTTCGGCAAGATCCATGAGGTGGCGTCCGATGGGTCGGCCATCCCTAAGAAGGTGGCCAAGACGACGCGCAACCCCAAGGACCGCTGGATCGTCATCGAGAAGGTCCACGAGGCCATCGTCACGCCCGACTTGTTCTGGAAGGCGCACGAGCAGATGGCCAAGCGCCGCAACGCCGGTGGCCTGGCCCGCCCGACGCAGCGGTACCTGTTATCCGGGCTCGTGCGGTGCAAGCACTGCGGGCACAACTTCTGGGGCTGCGTCCTCAAGAACTCGGCCGGGGAGATTCGGTACTACGCCGACGGTGGGTACCGGGCCCAAGGCGCTGGCGTCTGCAAAGCGACGCACATCCAGGCCGCCGCGCTTGATTGTTGGGTGCTGGACCAACTGCGGGCCACCTATTTGGCCGACAAGGCGGGCGTCGCGCGGGCCATCGAAGAGTTCGTGAAGACCTGCTGCGGCCGCGTCGCAGCCTCAAAGGCCCAGCCGGATCGCAGCCGAGAACTGGCCGACCTGAACAAGCGGATCAAGACGACCGTCGCCCTGCTTTCGGACAGCGACCTCGCCGACGTTGGCGAACTGCGGACCGCGCTCGTCGATCTCAAGCGGCGACGTGAGACCCTCGAGGCGGACGTGGCGAACAAGCCAGCATCCCCAAAGTCGATCGACCCCGATCGCCTCCGCGCCTGGGCACGCGAGCAGGTCGCTGGGCTGTCGCAGGCTCTCAAACCCGGCACGCCGATGCTGGAGGCACGCGCGGCCGTTCACGCGTTCATCCCGAAGATCGAGATCGACCCGAACCGAAAGGTGGGTACGCTCTATCTGCCGCGCGACACGTGCAGCGCCCTTCAATCAGCGTTTGTCAGACGGGATACGAGCGCATCCTCGATCCACTCGTGGACGGTGCTGAACGCCGGGCGCTTCGCGTCGCCGAGGTGATCCAGCAGCGGCGTCTCGAAGGGCGAGACGATGCCGATGATGTCGCCGACGTCCTCGGCGAGTTCGGGCAGATCGGCGCCGGCGGAATAGGTGGCTTTGCCGTTGAATCCCATTGCGGTTCTCCTGTGATGCGGTGGGTGTGGTGTGCCGCGCTCCGAACGCCGGAGGGCGGCGGGTGGAACGGACTCGGATCAGGTGGCGCGGCGGGCGCGGAGGTAACTCAGCAGGGCGCGCTTGTCGCCGCTGGCGCGGGCTTCGTCGGCCTTCTGGGCCAGTGCTTCGGCCCGGGCGTCGCGCGGCGCGATCGGTGCGCCGGCCGCGCTGCTGGATGTGATGGAAGCGGACGCGAAGAGGAACGGCGCGGTGCGCTTGAGGTCGGCGATGACGCGCGACACCTCGGCGTCGGGCTGGCTCGCGAGCGTGTGCTCGACGAGGGCGGCGACGACGTTGATGTCGACGGCCTTGGCCTGGCGGGCGAGCGTCTCGATGTCGGCGCGACGCTGGGTCGCGGCGATCCGGGCCTTGTGCTCGTCGATCTGGCTCTGCAGGGCGGCGAGTTGCTCGCGGGTCTGGCGCAGGTTGTTCTCCGCGCTGATGGCGCGGCTGCGCCAGTCGAAGTCGGGCATGACGGGCGGGCGGCCCGGCGTGGCATTGGGTGGGGCGGTGGGCGTGAGTTGTTCGCCGTCGCCGAAATCGGTCTGGTTTCCGCCGCCGTTGGTGGGTTCGGGCATGTGCGTTCTCCTTGTGTGCTGGGTCGTGATGCGATGGACCGGTGTGGTGAACCGCGCGGGGGTTCAGGCGACGCCCGGGTCCGTGGGGGCGTAGCCGAGTTCGGTGATGACGCGTTCGCGCGAGACGCCGAGTCGCACCTTGGCCTCGGCGGCGAGGACCTTCTCGTGCTCGTCGTCGGGGAGCGGGTCGGCCCACTGAAGGCGGACGCCGCGATCGTGCTCGTCGGTGCGGAGCGCGCCGGAGTGGTCGAGCGCGGCGAGGATGAGTCGCGAGGCTTCGGCGATGCCGCGGCCGTAGGTGACGCGCTTGCGCGCGGTCTTGCTGAGCATGCCCATGAGGGTGATGCGGAGGGCGTTGGAACTGGTGAGGTTGCCGATCTTGGCGCGGACGACTCCGGAGGCGAGCGGCGGGACACCGGAGAGTTTGTCGAGGGCCTCGCGGATTTCGAGGAAGTGGCTTTCTTCGCCGGGCGTGGGCGCGTCGCCGCCGAAGGGCGTGATCGACGCGTCGTGGTTCTCGGTCATCCAGATTTGGCCGGGGCGGACGTCGAGGGTGTCGCCGGCGTCGAAGCCTTTGGCGAGGAACATGCGGAAGGACTGCATGGTGACGCGCGAGGCGCGGTCGGAGAGGCGGGTGTTGAGTTCATCCTGCAGCGGGATGAGCGGCTCGACCTCGCTGAGGCCGGTGAAGTGGAAGGGCTGCGCAATGTTCTGGATGTGGACGACGGGGACGCGGCCGCCGGTCCATGAGAGGTCGGTGTTCTGCACGAGACGCTGGTCGTCGTAGGCGTGGTGGGCGCGGGCGCTGATGATCTCGGTGCGGGTGGAGCGGCGGCGGCGGCGGCGTGATTCGCTGTCACCGCGGATGCGATCGATGATCGAGGGGAGGGCGGTCGGCTCGGACTGGTTGAGGTCGCGATCGAAGTGGACGATGTAGGCGAGGATGCGCCGGTAGTCGGCGGGATCGAGGATGGCGAAGCCGCGGCGGGGTTCGAGGGCGTCGACGCGGACGGGCGCACTGTCGTGCGTGCCGGGGCGGAGCGCGGCTTCGAGTTCATGGTCGGGCATGTCCGGGCGAAGGGCGGCGAGGTTGTCGGCGCGGACGACGAGGTCGACGTGGCCGAAGACGTGCGCGAGGAGCGCGAGGTCCTGGAAGAGGGAGATGCCGCCGCTGGATTCCCAGACGGCGTCGAGGGCTCGCTGGATGCGGTTGCGTGTTTCGTGGTCGCGTGCGGTGGAGAGAATCGCGACGGGCTTGGAGAACATGAAGTCGACCATGGTGTGGATGCGCCAGGCGATGTCGTTCTCGATGACGACTTCGCGACGACCCTGGGCGCGGTCGTCGGTGGCGGCGGAGCCGGCGCGGCCGACGATGCGGCTGGGGAGACCGACTTCCTGGGCGAGGCGATACCAGGACTTGCCGGGGGTGCCCGCGCTGTCGGCGTTGGCGACGGGCGTGAGCGGGTTGCGGAAGTAGGCCCAGAGGCGCTCGAGGCGCGGGAGGGTGGTGGTGTGGTGCTCGCGAATGGCGAGGTCGAGCAGTGGTTCATCCAGACCGATGTCGGCGAAGACTCCAAGTCGGTAGGCCATGTTCGTTCTCCGGTGAGGGAAGTTGGCCCCTCACAGAGGACGGGTCGCGCCCACGTTTGCGCGCGCAAACGTGGACATGCGCGGAGGCTGAAGTGGGTTTGAGGCTGTGATTTGTGGGAGAAAATAATCTTGGAGATTTTCGGCGCGGGAGGGTTTTGCGCGCACGTTTGCGCGCGCAACTGTGGACATGCAAGAAAGAGACGAAGAGACGGAGTGCGAAGGACAAGAAGTGCAAGGAAGTACACAGCCATCCTCGGAGAGCCTCGGATGCAGCGGGGCACCGACGTCCATGAGGACTCGGCGCTTGGTGGCACGGGTGGCGGGCGCTGGAAAAACAGCCAAGGCTCCGCGTCCGTGCAGAGCCTTGGCGTCGTTGACGGTGTTGGGTGCGCCCGGTTGAGGGCGCTTGGAAGATCGCCGGACTCAGGCGGCGCGGCGGAAGGAGCGGCGGGCCGTGCTGAACTTGAACGTCTTGGTGGCGTTCTTGTTCGCGGCGATGCGCTTGCTCACGCTCTTGCGGGCCGAGGTCTTGCGGGCGGTCTTGATGGTCGCGCGCTTGGCGGTGGTCTTGCGGGCGGTGGTCTTCTTGCCCCAGACGGTGGTCTTCTTGGCGGTCGACTTCTTGCCAGCGGACTTGGTGGTGGTCTTGCGGGCGAAACGCTTGGTCGTTTTGCGAGCCGTGCGTTTGGTGGTCTTGCCCCAGCGGGTGTTCTTGTTGGCCATGGGAACGATGCTCCTGTTTCTTGCGAGTCGGGCGGCGGCGGCCGCGTTTGGCCGTCCAGATAACCGCACGGGGATTCCCATCGACGCGAAGGGCGGGCTTCATAACCTTGAGGGGCAAGAATTTTGGAAATCGTGTTGGGCGTCGTGCCCCGCTGCACTGAGGAACCGCGACGCCCGATGGACGGTTCAACGTCGACGACGGTTGTTTTCTGGGAGTTTCTTGTGCGCCACGAACCGAGCCTGTCACCGAATCCCGACTCTCATGCCGGCGGCGCGTGGATGCCCGCGGCGGACTGGTCGGTGGACAGTTGGCGGGCCAAGGCGATGGCGCAGGCGGTGGAGTATCCGGATGCGGAGGCGGTGGAGTCGGCGTATCGGCAGTTGCGGGACTTGCCGCCGCTGGTGACATCGTGGGAGATCGAGCGGCTCAAGAGCCTGATCGCGGATGCGCAGAGCGGGAAGCGATTTTTGCTTCAAGGCGGCGACTGCGCGGAGACGCTGGCGGATTGTCGCTCGGACGTGATCACGAACAAGTTGAAGATCCTGCTGCAGATGTCGCTGGTGCTGGTACACGGCGGGAAGAAGCCGGTGATTCGCGTGGGGCGGTTCGCGGGGCAATATGCCAAGCCGCGGTCGAGCCCGGTGGAGACGCGCGACATCGGCGGGAGCAAGATCAGCCTGCCGTCGTACTTCGGCGACTTGTTCAACAGCATCGAGTTCTCGCCGACGGCGCGGCGGCCAGACCCGGCGCTGCTGGTGCGTGGCTACAAGCACGCGGCGCTGACGCTGAACTTCATCCGCGCGCTGGTGGATGGCGGGTTCGCGGATCTGCATCACCCTGAGAACTGGAACCTGAGTTTCTTTACGCACGCGGGGCTGCCGCCGGGCCTGCGGGCGGAGTATGAGAAGATGACGGAGCGGCTGGCGGACGGGCTGCGGTTCATGGAGGCGCTGGGCGATCGCACGGTGGATGACCTGACGCGGGTCGAGTTCTTCACGAGTCACGAGGGGTTGAGTTTGTATTACGAGGCGTCGCAGACGCGGCAGGTGCCGCGGCGGCACGGGCATTACAACCTGTCGGCGCACATGCCGTGGATCGGCGAGCGGACGCGTGGTCTGGACGGGGCGCACGTGGAGTATTTCAGGGGGATTCGCAACCCTGTGGGCGTGAAGGTCGGGCCCAAGGCTCGGGCGGACGAGGTGCTTGCGCTGTGTGACATTTTGAATCCGGGGAATGAAGCGGGGAAGATCGTGCTGATCTGCCGCATGGGCGCGGCGAACGTGCGCGGCGCGCTGCCGGGGATCGTGGAGGCGGTGCGGAAGGAAGGGGAGCGTGTGCTGTGGGTGTGCGACCCGATGCACGGGAACGGGATGACGACGGCGTCGGGCATCAAGACGCGGTCGTTTGACGCGATCCTGAGCGAGCTGCGCGATCAGTTCGATGTGCATCGGGAGATGGGGACGCACCTGGGCGGGGTTCACTTTGAACTCACCGGCGACGATGTGACCGAATGCATCGGCGGCGGCGCCGGCATCACCGAGAACGACCTGAACCTGAACTATGCGAGCTTGTGCGATCCGCGGTTGAACTATCAGCAGGCGCTGGAGATGGCGTTCTTGCTGGCGCAGCGGATGCAGAAGGCGTAGGAAGAAGATCGATATCGGTGCGTGTCAAACGGATTCGCATCGAACATCGCGCGGGGGGTGGTGGCGCGAGCCTGAGGATCGGGTTGTTTTGGGAGAGAAATCGAGCGCTCAACGGCCCGGCTCGGAGATCCGGGCCACCAAAGACACGCCCGAGTTCCGGCGGCGATTGGCATCACACCCTGACCATGTTCACATAGTCTTGATATCGCGAGTCGATCTCGGGCTTGGTGAGTTTGACAAGGCGATCGAGGCTGAAGGCCTCGATGGTGAACGACGCGATGACGGTGCCGTGGACGATGGCCTTGCGCACGCTTTCAAACGAGCCCGGGTCGGCGGCTTTGGTGGCGGCGAGTGCGCCCATCACGCCGCCCGCGAACGTGTCGCCGCAGCCGGTGGGATCGACGACGGTTTCGGTTGGATAGGCGGGCAGGCTGCACACGCCGTCGGCGTGGACGAGGATGCAGCCGTGCTCGCCTTTCTTGACGATGACGAATCGCGGCCCCATGTCGAGGATGTGGCGGGCGGCCGTCACGGGGTTGCGTTTGCCGGTGAAGAGTTCGGCTTCGTCGTAGTTGAGCACGAGGCCGTTGACCATCTTGAGGAGTCGCATCAGTTCCTGTCGAGCCGTGTTGATCCACAGGTCCATGGTGTCGGCGACGGCGAGTGTGCGATTGGTGAACGCGCTGAGGAGTTCGGCTTGGACCGCCGGGTGGCTGTTGGCCAGGAAGACGAGGCGCGAATCGCGGAAGGACTGGGGCACGGTCGGCGGCTTCTCGGCGAGCACGCCGAGTTCGGTGAAGAGCGTGTCACGGCTGTTCATGTCGACGCGATACTTGCCGCCCCAGCGGAAGGTCTTGCTGCCGGCGCGGACCTCGAGGCCGGCGGTGTCGATGTTGGGGAAGCGCATGATGGCCGCGTGCCCGCTGGCGGGGAAGTCATCGCCGACCGCGGCGACCATGCGGACCGGGCCGTAGAACGACGCGGCGGCGGAGAAGTAGGTACACGAGCCGCCCAGCACTTCCTCGGCGCGACCGGTGGGTGCCTCGATGGTGTCGATGCCGATGGTGCCGGTGACGGCGAGATTCGCGTGCGGGGCGGAGGTGGGTGTGGTCATAGGAGGGAAGTCTAGGGGGAAGGCGAAGACACAAGCCCAGACGATGGATTGGCCGATGGAACACAGGCTGGATTGTGAAGTCATTTTCTGCGACGGGGTTGACAGACCTTTCGGTTTGGTATATGTTCTCTTGCCATGAAACGGCTCGGAATACACTACGAGACGGCCGAATCGAACCCTTGTGGCATGACCAAGGACGAGGTTGACGGCTATGCTGCGAAAGCGGCCGAGTTGCTCGATCTTGAACCTGGTGGCGATGTGGTGTCCATTGTCGAATCGCTCGGCGGACGCGTCCACTATCAGAACCTCTTGGACATGTCGGCTGCCGACGACACGATTTTCGTACACAAGAAGCACGACTTCGACATCATCCTTTCGTCCTTCTCCGGAAATCGGCGCAATCGATTCACCCTCGCTCACGAGCTGGGCCACTACCTCTTGCACTCACTCCAAGGAAAGACTCCCTTGGTCGCCTCTCGCAGCGGATCAAACCGCGCGGAATGGGAAGCGAACTGGTTTGCCGGCGGCTTTTTGATGCCATCAAAGGCATTCCTTGCAGAAGCAAAGAAAGGTGCCGACTTGATTCGGCTGGCGCGCGTATTCGGTGTTTCTGAGGCCGCCGCTGAAATTCGGGCAAAGGTTCTCAGGATAAAAGCGTGAACCTTCCGGAGAAGTTCAAGTTCCGGTATCGTCTGCTTGCAAGTGCCGACATCATCGGCTCAACCGCGTTCAAGTCGAATCGGGCGGTCGAAATGGAGCCCTGGGCTCCCGTGTTTGGCAACTTCTTCAAAGAGTTCCCGGAGGTTCTTGCAAGCGAGCTCAATGGTCTGGGGCCTCGCCTCCTCGGAGAAGAAGCCCCGTCGCAGTGTTTGGAGGTGTGGAAGTTTGTCGGCGATGAAATTCTTTTCTCCGCCGAGTTGCGCCGCCACCAAGACGCGGCGTATCACGCCATCGCCTTCAAAAAGGCACTCAACGCATACTCCGAAGGCACGCTCAAGAGACACGGGCTTGGCTTGAAGGGAACGATTTGGGGGGCTGGATTTCCAATTGCCAACGTTGATGTTGAGACCCGCCCTCCCGGAAGTGCCGGCGTTCGAGACTTTCTAGGGCCAGCCGTTGATCTCGGATTTCGGTTGGCACCCACGGCCGACGCACGCAGAATTCCGCTCTCCGTAGAGGTTGCGCTTTTTTTGATTAAGGCGAAAGACGCCAGCAGCGCTGCGGCCAAAGAGGTCCATCTTCAAGTCGATCCCCCTGCGGTGTTGAAAGGAATCAATGCGGGGCGCAGCTACCCGATGTTCTGGCTTGATCGGATGGATGGAGATCGCACGGCGGAAGACAAACTCTTCAACAGAAGCAGGGCGTTTGATCGCGACGTGATGCTGGAATACATCGAGAAGTACTTCGACTCCGGTACCCCTGGAGTTCATCGCCCATTCATCGAAACAGACACGAACAAGTACTTCACGTCGATTCCAGAAAAAACACTTCAATACCGCAATCGGCTGATTGAGGTTGACGCGGACATTGGTTACGCCAAAGCAACAAGTGCCTCCTCTCGAGCATCCATAAAGAAAGTCCTGCCGGCGCCCCCACAGCGCCGCCGCAATAGGAAGCCGATGTAGTTGCGCGAGGAGCGGCCCCTGTCCGCTATGGCGAGCGGTTGGCCGCGACCCGGCGTTCCCCCCAGGGGAACGGCTCAGCCGTGGTACTACAGTAACCCGTGCTGTGGCAACCCTCACTTCCTGAGCGATACACCAAGGCGGCGCCCGCGGAGTTGGCCGCCGCGATTACCGCGCGCCGGCAGCAACTCGGGGGGTCGGTGGTCATACTGGGGCATCACTACCAGACCGACGAGATCATCCAGCACGCCGACCACACGGGCGACTCGCTGAAGCTCTCGCAGATCGCGGCCCAACTGTGCGAAAAGAACGCCGCGACGCGCACGATCATCTTTTGCGGCGTGCACTTCATGGCCGAGTCGGCCGACATGCTCACGCCGGAGCATGTTGATGTCATCCTGCCTGATCTTTCCGCCGGGTGCTCGATGGCGGACATGGCGCAGTACGACGACACCGTCGATGCGTGGGACGCGATCCACGACGCGCTCAAGGGCCAGGGCTGGCGCGGCCGCGTCGTGCCGATCACCTATGTGAACTCGTCGGCGGCGATCAAGGCATTTGTCGGCGCGCACGGCGGGGCCTGCTGCACCAGCGGCAACGCCGACGCCGTGTTCGCGTGGGCGAGCGCGGGCGGCACGCAGCCGATCGCCGGGGATGGCGGCGCGAGCGAGCACGCGGACATCAAGATTCTCTTTTTGCCGGACCAGCATCTGGGCCGCAACACCGCCGCCAAGGCGGGCATCGACGTCGTACGGCACACGACGATCTTCGATCCGCGCGTTGCGAAGAAGGGCGATCCGCTTGGCGGCAGCACGCCGCAGCAACTCCGCGACGCGAAGGTGATTCTGTGGGCGGGGCACTGCTCCGTACACAAGCTCTTTCGACCCGAGCACTGCGAGCAGATCCGTGCCGCCGACGCCAATGACGGCACTCGCACGACGATTCTCGTTCACCCCGAGTGCTGCAAGGAAGTCGTGGACAAGGCCGACCTCGCGGGCTCGACCGAATACATCATTCAGCAGGTGCGGAGCGCGCCGAGCGGCTCACGCTGGGCCGTGGGCACCGAGGTGCATCTGGTGACGCGCATCGCGCGCGAAGCCGCGGCCCGCGGCGTGTTCGTGCGCATCCTGAGCGATTGCCAGTGCCTTTGCACGACGATGTACCGCATTGATCAGCCGCATTTGTTGTGGATCCTCGACGGTCTTGTCGGCGATGGGACGAAGGACGGCAAGCCGGTCGTTCGCAACGTCGTGCGCGTACACCCCGAAGTGCGGCGCGATGCGCTGCTCGCGCTGGATCGGATGCTCAGGCACACGGGTGCCTCGACGGCCAAGTTCACGCGGGCCGTGGGCGTGGAGTAAGACCAAGGCGTGGTGCTTCAACGAGCCCTCCGCAAAGAACCGAGGCGCGCAAGCGGCCGGGTCTCTGGGTTCGCATTACACTCCCCGCATGCGCTGCAAGACGTGCGACTATCCACTCTTTGACATCCGCGAGCGGACGTGCCCGGAGTGTGGCGGCGCGTTCAAGCCCTCCGACTTTGACTTCAACCAGTCCGCCGTCAAGTTCTGCTGCCCCCACTGCGCCCAGGACTACTACGGCATGGACGCCCGCGGGCATCTTGTTCCGCCCGAGTTCGATTGCGTCCGCTGCGGCACGCACGTCCACATGGACGACATGGTCATGCAGCCGACCGCTGGCATCAAGGACGAGGAAACCCAACAGGCGACCGTGCCGTGGCTTGACCCGCGCCGGCGCTCGACGTTCAAGCGGTTTTTTGCGACACTCGGCTGGGGCATGGCCAAACCGACGGACCTCGCGCGGGCGCTTTCGACGCCGACTTCAACGTGGCGTGCCATGCTTTTCGCCCTCAGCGTCGGACTGTCGTGCACGCTGTTTGTGCTGCCGTTCTTTCTGGTCACGCTTTCAGGCCGCAGCACCTACAACATGCTCACCGATATGGCGATCGCGATCGGCGTGCTGTTCGGCGTCGCGACGGGGGGCATCGCGATCATGATCGTGGTGTGGGCGGCGGTCGCGCAGTTGATCCTGCGTGTGACCGGCCCGACGCGCGGCATGGGATACACGCTCCGCGCCATCGCGTACACGAGCGCGCCGTGCGTGCTGCTCGCGGTGCCGTGCATTGGCGTCTACGCCACGCCGCTGTCGATCTTCTGGTGGGGGCTGGCGCTCACGCTCGTGCTGCGGCGTCTGCACGGCACATCGTGGGTGCGCGCGATCGCGGCGGCGTGGTGCGTGCCGCTGGTCGCGCTCGCGGGTGTCGTGTGGGCGATCGTGATGTTGGTCTCGTGGTTCTCGGGGGTGACCGCCGCGGCAAGGACGCCGCCGCCACCGATGGTGGCGCCGGGGGCGCCGGTGGTGGCGCCAGCCGCGCCGACGACACCAAGCGACGCAACCCCCCCACCGCCGCCGCAACCCGGCGATGGTGTGACCGACCCCGCGCCCGAGAAGGTTGACGATGAACACGCGCGACTGGAGAGCATCAAATGAGCATCTGTGGTGAGTGGTCGGCGGGGTGGGCGGTCATTGGCACGATCGCCGCAGTTTCCATATTGAGCGCCTGCCACAGCGGTCCAGCGCGATCCGCCGACCCCGAGCTTTCCACGATCGGCGTGCGCGAGACGCTCACCGCGCTTCATCGCCACGCAAGTGACGCCAACGAACCGGCGTACTTCGCGCTCTTTGCCGACGACGCGATCTTCCTCGGCACAGACGCCAGCGAGCGCTGGACCAAGGCCGCGTTTCAGGCTTACGCGCACCCATACTTCTCGCAGGGCAAAGGGTGGACCTATCGCGAAGTGCGCACCGACGTTGCCATCGATGGCGTCTACGCGTGGTTCGACCAGGAACTCGCGAATGACAAGTACGGCCCGTGCCGGGGCAGCGGCGTGCTGCGACTCGAGCGTGTCGGCGGCACGCCGACGTGGCGCATCGTGCAGTACAACCTCAGCGTGCTGATCCCCAACGAACTGATGCTCGAGGTGGCGGAGCGCATCAAGACGACGCGGCCTGGGTCACGATGAACGAGTTGGGTTCGCCGCACTCGGGGCAGGTTGCGCTCGCGATGCCGCGAAGGTCATAGCCGCAGCGAGGGCACTGCCAAGGCTGCCTGCGACAGGTGCGGACCCACGCGGGCAGCCAGCCGAGCGAGAAGACGATCGCGGCGACGACGCCAGCCCAGATCGCGTTGTATGCGACGCCGCGCCACAGCACGCGTTTGGTTCCTCGCGGATGCTCGCGCAGTTCGGCGGCGGCATCGACATCGCCCGCCCCCTCGAACTCGCGCGCGAGCGACTCGGCCGCCTGGCCGCGCGTCGCGTCGTCGACTGCACCGCCGTCGAGCCACTGCATCGTCACCGGGCGCGTCTCGTACGCGCTCACCCACAGTCCGGACCGTTCGCGCCCCGACAGAATCACGGCCAGCACATCGCCGGGCCGCTCTGTCACGGCCTTGGTCATGCGATCCGCGCTCTCGCCGTCGCGAAAGAGCGGCACCAATGTTGGCGGGGCAACACCCCCACCGTTCTCGCGCACGAAGTACAACGAAAGGCTGTGCGTGTGATGGATCGGGACACCGCGACTTCTGAGCCAGTTCGACGCCGTGGTCGGCGCGGGCACTCCGACGTCGCCGAAGACGCGCAGCGGCACTTCGAGAAGCAACATCGCGAGCAGCGCGAGCGACAGCCAAGGCCGCTGAACCCGCCGCCGAAATGTCGCTCGGTCCTTCATTCGGCGTGGTCGTCCTTCAAGGGCGCGCGATCGCGGGCCCCGACGAGGGCCGCCGACAATGTACATGCCTTGTCAAGGACGAGTTGGAAGTTGTGCCGTTGGCCTCGCTGCGGTGGATCCACTGTCGCCGTGCTGATACCAATCCCTGTTGCGCCCGCGTGGCGCGGCGGTGGCCCGAGCCTCCGGATCGGGCTGTTTGACCCGGGAGCAAAGGCACAAACGGCCCGGCTCGGAGATCCGGGCCACCAAAGGCCCGCGTGCTCATCAACTGTGATTGGCATCACATCTTCTTGAACGAGAACGATCCGCCGGCGTACTCCACGCGCACGCCGTCGCCATCCCCGAGTTCGCCTGCAAGGATGCGGCTTGCGAGCGGGTTCTCGATCCGCTGCTGGATCGTGCGTTTGAGCGGCCGCGCGCCGAACGACGGGTCCCAGCCTTCGCTCGCCAGTTGTGCCGCCGCCTCATCGCTGAGCGTGATCGACATGGCGCGTTCGGCCAGTCGCTTGCGCAGCCGCGCGAGTTGGATCTCGACGATGCGGCCCAAGTCCTCGCGCCGCAACTGATGGAAGATCACGGTCTCGTCGATGCGATTGAGCAGTTCGGGGCGCATGAGTCCCCCCACCGCTTGCGATGCGGCCTTGGAAAGCGCTTCAACGACTTTGGGTGACATGCCCGACGCTCGCCCCAGTTGCTCGGCGGCGAGACCCGCCGGCCCGCGGCGCAGCATCTCGCGCACCGCCGCCTCGATCTCCCAGTCCTCCGCGCCCTGCGCGGTGAGCTCCTGAATCTGTTGGCTGCCGTAGTTGCTGGTCATCACGACCAGTGTGTTCTTGAAGTCGATGGTGCGACCCTGGCCGTCGGTGAGTCGTCCGTCGTCCAGCACTTGCAAGAGAATGTTGAACACATCCGGGTGGGCCTTCTCGATCTCGTCGAGCAGCACGACGCAGTACGGGCGGCGGCGGACGGCTTCGGTGAGTTGGCCGCCCTCGTCGTAGCCGACGTAGCCGGGAGGCGCGCCAACCAGGCGCGACACCGAGTGCTTCTCGCCGTACTCGCTCATGTCGATGCGGACAATGGCTTCCTCGGTGTCAAAGAGGAACTCGGCGAGGGCCTTGCAGGTTTCGGTCTTGCCGACACCCGTCGGACCGAGGAAGAGGAACGAGCCGATGGGGCGGTTGGGATCGCCGAGGCCCGCGCGCGAGCGCCGCACCGCGTCGGAGACGGCTTTGAGGGCGTGGGCCTGCCCCACCACCCGATTTCCGAGTTGAGATTCCATGCGGACGAGTTTGTCGCGCTCGCTCTCGATGAGGCGGGTGACGGGAATGCCGGTCCAGCGGGCGACGATGGAGGCGATTTGCTCGGCGTCAACTTCTTCTTTGACGAGGGCGCTGCCGCGCAGGGTGCGATCGTGCATCGCCTTCTCGGCAGCGGTCAGGCGGGATTCCAGGTCGCGCAGTTCGCCGTAGCGGATTCGAGCCGCGGTCTCGAGGTCGCCACGCCGCTGGGCCTGATCCAGCGCGGTCTGCTTGGCGTCGATCGACTCCTTGATCTGCTTGACGGCGTCGAGTTCCTTCTTCTCTTCTTCCCAGCGTGCCGTCAGGTTGCGATTCTTTTCCTGCAGTTCGCTGAGTTCCTTGTCGATTCGATCGAGTTCGCGCGATGTGCCTTCGCTTTGAGCTTTGCTGTTTTGAGTCTTGACGCTTTCGCCGGCTTCGATCTTCAGTGCTTGGCGTTCGATTTCGAGTTGCATGATCCGCCGGCGCAGTTCGTCGAGTTCGGTCGGCATCGAGTCGTTCTCAATGCGCAGGCGGCTCGCGGCCTCGTCCATCAAGTCGATCGCCTTGTCGGGCAGGAATCGGTCCGCGATGTAGCGATGGCTGAGCGATGCCGCGGCCAGAATCGCGGCGTCCTGGATGCGGACGCCGTGGTGGGCTTCGTAGCGAGGCTTGAGGCCGCGCAAGATCGCGACGGTTTCCTCAACAGTGGGCTGGTCGACGTACACGGGCTGGAAGCGACGCTCGAACGCGGCGTCCTTCTCCACATGCTTGCGATACTCGTCGAGCGTCGTCGCGCCGATGCAGCGGAGTTCGCCGCGTGACAGCGCGGGCTTGAGCAGGTTGCCCGCGCTCACCGCGCCCTCGGCCGCGCCAGCGCCGATGATGGTGTGCAGTTCGTCGATGAAGAGGATGATCTTGCCCGCACTGGCCTGCACCTCGCGCAGCACGGCCTTGAGTCGCTCTTCAAACTCGCCGCGGAACTTCGCGCCCGCCAGGAGTTGGCCGACATCGAGCGCGATGATGCGTTCGTCGCGCATGCCTTCGGGGCAATCACCGTTGACAATTCGCAGCGCGAGGCCTTCGGCGATCGCCGTCTTGCCGACGCCGGGCTCGCCGATGAGCACCGGGTTGTTCTTGGTGCGACGGCTCAGCACCTGCATGCAGCGCCGGATCTCTTCGTCGCGCCCGATGACGGGGTCGAGCTTGCCCTGCTGGGCCTTGGCCGTCAGGTCGATGCCGTATTTCTTGAGGGCTTCAAAGTTGGACTCGGCGTTCGCGTCGGTGACATTCGACACGCCGCTGGACGCACGGATATCCGCGACTGCCTTCTCGATGCGGTTTTTGGTGATTCCGAGCGTGGTGAGGATTTCACGCGCGGGGCCGGCGGCATCCGCGAGCGCGAGCAGCAGGTGCTCGGTGCTGACGAACGCATCACCCATCTTCTTGGCCTCGGCGTCGGCCTTGCCCAGGATCTCGACGATCGCGCGACCGGTGCTCCCCGCCCCACTGCTCGTGGTCGGCTGGCGACCCAGTTCCGCCTCGGTCACCTGCCTCACGCGCAGCGGCTCGATGCCCGCGCGGCCCAGAATGGCGAAGCCCGGCCCGCTGCGATCATCCAGCATCGCGCTCAGGATGTGCAGGCCGCCGACTTCGGGGTGCGAGCGAGCCGCCGCTCCGGTCTGGGCGTCGGCAAGCACCTGCTGGGCAGCGGTCGTCAGTCGATCCATGCGCATGGCAGTCTCCAATCCGGCGTGGGGTCATTGCCCCGAAAGTCCGTGATGCAACCGGCGCGCCGGAATGAAAAGCGGCCCGGGGGCGGGATCAAAGGCCCCTGCGGGGTCGCCTTGAGGTCTCAGGCCGATCAGGCAAACACCCCTACTGCCGACTTGGCAGTGACAACCGACAGCCCTGACGGTGTCCGACCGGAAAGGGTGCGAGCGCGGATTCGGCCTGCCGGAATCCTGCGGGTGTGGATGATTTGGGGAACAGGGCTGGGAAAGCCGAGGTATAGTTGGGCGTCGGGTGAATCTGGCGCGTGCCCGGGTGACCGGGCGGCGTGCGAGGACTGCGCAAAGCCGTCGGCGGGTGGCCGACGCCTTGACGCGACGCCCGAGCCGCGTTACAACCTAGACCCTGCCCGCACTCCGGGCCAAGGTCGAAGAGGAGCTTTGAACATGACCCGTGTGTCCCGCTCGCTGCTTGTCGTTTCGCTCGTCGCCCTTGCGGGCGTGGTCGGCGGCTGCTCTACCAACCCCAAGCCCGGCGAGTCGACCGCGTCGATCCGCGGCAACCCCACTCCCGAGATGTGGACGGTCTCGCGCACGCACGACGAGGCTTTGAACGATACGTCGATCACGCTCAACGGTTACGGGCGTGCCCTCAACGATGACTGGAAGCGGTTCTGGATGCTCGATCGCCCGCCGTTGAGCGCCGGCTATCCCACGCCGCGGTAATCCGGCACGGGTCGCGAGGACGCGGTCGCGTCGTGTGAAATGAAGGCCGAACATGACCATGAGAAAACGCCTTGGCCAATGCCAAGGCGTTTTTGTTACGACCACAGTTCCAGCGCGGGCAATCGCGGATGCTTGTTGCCCGTCCATCACGCCGCGGTGTACTTGCCGCGAGCGACCTTCTTGAAGGTGTCGGTGCGCTTGATGAGCGCCTGGTTGACCATCGTGCGGAAGTTCTCCGCGCTGGTCTTGTATCCTGATTCGAGGACGGCCGCGGCGGCATCGGTCACCGACATGGTTTTGCTCTTGAGCACCTTCGCGAGCGCCTCGACGAGGTTCATGTCATTCTTCGGACGCTTGCGGCCCGAGAGCGCGTCGACGCCGGCCGCGCCGCGGACACCCATCTCCGCGAGGCGAGCGTCGAGTCCCTTGATCTTCTCAACGAGCCGCTCACGCCGACGCAACAGCGACTTGGCACCGGACTGCCGACGACGGAGCTCGGCCTGAATCTCGGAGACCGAGAGCGTTGCGAGACCGCCACGAGAACCTTTCTTTGCCATGAAATCCTTCCTTCTTCCTGACTTGCGAACCGCCAAACATCTGCTCCGGCGTCAATGTTCGACGCCCATGACGTGACGGCGATCTGTGCGCGATACAGACACCGACGCGATGCGCCATCACAAACGAGCGGAGATGCTAGTGGTGTTTGTAAGCACACACAAGCGAAACAAGAAAGAAGGACGCGATAAACCGCATGTTACAAAGATGTCTTGCGACCAAAGTGGTTTCATCGCACGAAGAAACACCAAACTTGCGGGTTGGTTATGAGTGTTGCTCGGTGGACTGGTGGCGAATGCCGAGCTTTGTGAGCAGGCCGTCAAAGTGGTCGAGTCCGTAGAACTCGATGGTCAGGGCGCCGCGCGTGCCTTTGGCGTTGGTGCGGATCAGCACCTTGGTGCCCAGGTGCTGACCAAGTTGGCGTTCGAGATCGGTGAGCACGGCGTCGCGTGCGTGAATGCCGGCTTCTTCCGCAGCCGCGACGGTGGTAATCCCGCCCGCTCGCGCACCGTCGACCATGCGCCGCACGGCCTCTTCGAGTTTGCGCACATTCCACTGCTGACGAACAGATTCGTTCGCCAGCGTGTGCCGCGATTCGCCTGGCGGCAGCGACAGGAGTGCTCGTGCATGACCGGCGCTCAGCGAGCCTTCGATCACCATCTTTGCGATGTGATCTTCAAGCTCCGTGAGGCGAATGAGGTTGACGATCGAGGTGCGATCCATGCCGACGCTTTGGCCAATCTCGGCGTGCGACATGCCGAACTGTTCGTGCAGTCGCCGCAGGGCCCACGCGCGATCGATCGCGTTGAGGTCTTCGCGCTGGACGTTTTCGACGACGGCCCACTGGGCCGACTCCATGTCAGAGAGTTCTCGCACGATCGCTGGAATCTGTGCGAGGCCGGCGAGTTGTGCCGCCCGCCAACGTCGCTCTCCCGCGATCAACTCGAATCGCCCCCCCACCGCCGAACGAACGACAACGGGCTGCATCACGCCTGCGGCTTTGATTGAATCCGCGAGGTGGGAGAGAGACGATTCTGCAAACGTTTTTCTTGGCTGGTTTTTGTTTGGTTCAATGGATGTAGTGTCGATGTAACGAAATGGCGAGGCTTCCGCGGACGGTGATTGCGGGTTGGCTGCCGGGGTGACGGCGGCCTCGGCGGGGAGTTCGATGCTGACGAGGCTGCTCAGGCCGCGGCCAAGGCGGCGAACGGGAGTGTCGGTCTTGGATGCCATGCGCGGACGATATCACGCGCGGCGGCGACTCGCAACCAGTGCCCCGTGGAACGTGCTCAACTCATCGCCCGAGAACGCCGATGCTGCGAGGTGTCGAAGAACCAAGGCGGACAACGCGCGCCGGCACTTGACACGCTCGCATCTGCGATCGTGGCGGCATCGTCTGCCGATGAACGGGCACGACTCGAAGTGCTGGGCACGATGGCTGCGGTCTTGGCTCATGAACTCCAGAATATCCTGACGCCGATCTGTGGCTATTCGAGCCTCGCACTTCAGGCGCTGGATCAGGACGCCCCCGCTCGCCGTTCTGTCGAGCGCGTCCGAGATGCCGCCTCACGCGGCCAGCAGGTCGCTGCGTCAATCTTGTCGATTGCGAAGGGTGGTGGGGTGGCAGACGCGGACTGTGATATCGCGTACGCATTTCACGAGGCACTCGGACTCCTGGGTCGCGAGCCCGGGCGGATCGGCATCTCGATCGCGGCGGACATTCAAACCGGGCTGCGGGTCGCTATTGGCGGTACCGCGATGGTCCAGGTCTTTGTCAACTTGCTGATGAACTCGTGCCGGGCGCTCGGCGGCGACGGCACGGTCACGGTCGCAGGCTGTTCCACGGGAAACACCCCTGCCGACGCCGCACTTATCGAGATCGCCGACAGCGGACCCGGGCTTGCGCCAGAGCAACTTGAGCAACTGCGCCAGGGCCGCCTTGGCTCGGGCTTTGGCTTGCCCATCGCTCGCTGGCTCATTGAGGCGAGTGGGGGGGCGTTCGAAGTCGACTCCCCCGCTGCCGGGGGGACTGTGATCCGGTTGCGAATTCCGATTGCTTCATTCGTTCGCGAGCAGCACGACATCATCAGGCGATGAATCGACGGAGACCTCGCTCCCGACCGCTCGCCGCTGTCGCGGGTCGGGGTTCAACTCCAGCACTTTGACGAGCGTGCCGCCGACGTCGACTTGGTGCTGTGCCGCCTCGCCAAGGTAGACGCTCTCCACAAGTCGTCCCGCGAGACCGCTGGCCGCAAACCGGAATGCCTCCGGTCGCACCATGCATACCACTTGGTCGCTGTTTTTATCGGACGTTGTATGCAGTGTTCCTCCCGCGGTTTTCACCTCGGCCGAGCCCGCGCTCCGCCCCACCACGATCCCCGGCAGGAAGTTCGCTTCGCCCAAGAACTCCGCAACAAACCTCGTGCTCGGCCGGCGATACAACTCCTCAGGCGCGCCGACCTGAATCACGCGTCCGGCCTCAAGAATTGCCACGCGATCCGCCATCGACAGCGCTTCCTTCTGGTCGTGCGTCACATAGACGGTTGTAATCCCCGCCGTCTTGCAGATGCGGCGGATCTCCGACCTCAACTCCAGACGCAGTTTGGCATCGAGGTTCGACAGCGGCTCATCCAGCAGCAGCACATCCGGCCGAATCACCAGCGCCCGCGCCAGCGCCACCCGCTGCTGCTGCCCGCCCGAAAGCTGGTTTGGCTTTCGTGCGGCATACTCCTCCATGCGCACCGCGCGCAGCGCCTCAAACACCCGCTGCTTCGTCTGCGCCGTACTCACCTTTCGCAGCCCCAGCCCGAACGCGACGTTCGCCTCCACCGTCATGTGCGGCCAGAGCGCATACGACTGAAACACCATCCCCGTGTTCCGCTTGTTCGGCGGCGTGTACGTCACATCCCGCGCGTCAAACAGAATCTGCCCCTCAGTCGGATCAATGAACCCCGCGATCATCCGCAAGAGCGTCGTCTTGCCGCAGCCGCTCGGCCCCAGCAAAAAGAACAACTCCCCGGGCGCAATATCCAGCGATATCCCATCCACCGCGCGGCTTCTCCCGCCGAGCGACCCGGGAAACTCCTTCACAATCCCCTTGATGCTGATCGATGTGGCCATGCAACAGTGAGGGTAGCAAACTTTCGCGATACGATGCACATCGTGGACCCGCGCATCGCCAGCCAGCGGCTCGAATCACTGCGGCGGTATCGCACGCCGCAGGCGGCGGTGGACATCGCCGCCGACGTGCAGCGGCTCATCGGCGCGTTGCAGTCGCGGCGCAAGGCGGTGGGGGGGCTCGATGCGGCGTGGCGGGCCGAGGTGCCGACCGAGTTGCAGGAACGCGTCGCCATGGTCGGTCTGTCGCGCGGCACGATGACCTGTCGATGCAACGACGCGAGCGCGCGATTTCAGTTTGATCGCTGGGCGAGGTCGGGCGGGCTGACGCGACTGGCGGCGGTCGCCGGCGTGGGCGTCGCGCGATGCAAGTGGACCAGTTGAACCGAACAAATGAAAGCCACGATCGCGAGAGTGGGGGCGGAGTGGAATCAGGCGAATCGCATTTACCGGAGGCACTCATGAACAGATTCTCAGGGGCGGACCGGATGGCGGCGTGTGTCGTCGTGTGTGTGGCCGCCGTGCTTTGCGCGTCGTCGACGTTTGCCGCCGATGGGCCACCGATCTTCTCCACCAAGAGCGTGCCCACGCTCATCGCCGACGCGAAGGCGGCGAAGGACAAGAAGGACGCGGACAAGATTCTCGTCATCAAGGCGACGGCGGTGTGGTGCGGGCCGTGCAAGCAGATGGACAAGACGACGTGGATCGATGAGAACGTCGTCGCATGGTTCAAGGAGCACGGCACGGCGGCCCAGTTCGATGTCGACAAGGAGAACAGCCTCGCCCTGCAGTTCAACATCAGCGCGATGCCCACCATGATTGCGCTCAAAAACGGCGAGGAGTTCGATCGCATCGTCGGCTATCGCAGCGCCGCACAACTCATCGCGTGGCTCGATGGCGTGCGGGCCGGAAAGAAAGCCGCCGACAAGATGGAGGAGAAGGCGAAAAATGCCAAGGGCGGCGGCGTTGACCTCAAGACCCGTTATCGCAACGCCACTGACCTCGCGCGAGCGGGCAAGAAGCAGGAGGCCCTCGACGAATACCTGTGGCTGTGGGAAAACATGACCAAGGTCGAGCCGTCGATGATCGGCGTGCGCGGTTCGTTCTTCGCGAGTGAAATGAAGGCGCTTGCCTCGAGCCACCCGCCCGCGAAGGAGGCCTTCGCCAAACAGCGAGATGATCTGGAGGAGGCCCTGAAGACTGACAAGAGTGACCTTCGGGTGCGTGATGACTGGGTCGTGCTCAATGAGGTGGTCGGAGATGACGATCGCACGCTCGCGTGGTTTGACAAGGCAAAGAAGGATCCCGTGGAGAAGCAAAGCCTGGAGCGGGTGAGCCACCGCGTGCAACGACTGCTCGTGGAGCGAACTCGCCTTGCTGACTTGGCGATCCTGATCGACGACCCGGCGAGCGTGGTACGCCAATCGCTCGACATCATGGGCATGAGCAAAGAGCGCGCGGCGGCGGGCATGAACGAAGGACAACGGCGGCAAATACGAGAATCGATGGTGCGCGCGTCCGGCACGCAGATCTCCCCGATCTACGCCGCCATGTTGGTCGCTGATCGCAATGAAGACGCAACAAAGGTACTCGACCTTGTGAGTGCCGAGGACGACAGCGGCGAACTGCGTGTGATGCTGGTGAACGCCGCGTTGGATGCGGGCAAGGCCAACGAGGCGATGAAAGCCGCACTCGACGGCGCGAAGGAAAAGGGTGCATCGGCTGACGCGGCACGCCAGAAGCTCGAGGCGGCGCTGGCGGCCCAGAAAAAGTAGTTGCCATGCGGTTGCCGGGCTCTCATCACTTGTGGTGACTCAAGTGGTATATGCAATTGACAGGTTCCGGTGGATAGGTTGTGGATAAGCGCGCGGGGGCGCGCTCTGACATGCGACGGCAATCGTGCCGAGCCGCGACACTCAGGGGTGTCTCCCTGGAGCGACCGAGCGCGACGGTCCTCAATCGACACGCAACCGACAAATGTTCCACGTTGGCATTGTTTCTCAACTCTCTTTGAGATATGGGTTTATGGCTGCGGTACGCCACGTTTCCACGGACCGCGCGCCCTTGCTTCTGTGATGATGAGTTCTCTCTTTCATCATCGATTTAGAAGGCACACGCCGCTCGCCATCCAGACGGCTCGATCCGCTGCGAGTATCAAATAGCCGATACGCCTGTCCTCTTGTGGATGGACCGCATGACCAAAACCGTGTGGATGCTGCCCACTCGGATCGGACCCCGAGAGATTCCCGGGTTTCTGCTGGCTGGTTTGGTGCCCGATGTCGCATGACCACTGGGAATCGCGTCCATCCTCGGGAGGGGAGGGGATGGCACCTCGTCGGAGCAGCTCGTGGACCAATCGACAGGTCAGCAACGCCCATTCAGCCCCGCGGAAGCGGAGGTCGAGACTGGCGATGCCGCCGGTGGCGACGGGTGGCAGTCTGGACTTGGCACGGCCACGACACTGCGTGTGATCTTCTCCGACTCGGGGCGGTTTCAGGGTCAGGCGTTCGGTCCGCGTGCGATCATCGCGGGCGCGGCGCTTGCAGGGCTGACGGCCGCGGCGGGGTTGCATCGGGCGGGATGGCGCGTGCAGATTCACGATTGTGTGAATCAGGCGACGGACGACGACGCGATGATGGGCGTCGCGTTGAGCGCCTCGGCGGTGCTGGCGTTGCGGACGATCGGCGCGGATGCGGCCGTACTCGCCGCAGGCGAGCCGATTCGCAAACGACGGGTGATGCTTGCGTCGGGCAAGATCATCCGCGAGACGAACTCGGCGCGTGACGAGACCGCGATCGGTGTGCCGGGCGTGATGCTCACGCGCGCCGATCTGCTGGGCGCGTTGCGATCGCTGACGGAAGAAGTGCCGACGCGACACGACAGCGCGATTGAATCGATCGAGCCCTGCGCGCAGGATGTTGGCGTGACGGTCATGAACGGGGCCGGCGATCGATCGAGCGTGCGTGCCGAGGCGCTGATCGGCGCGGACGGCGTCGCGTCGACGGTTCGCGCGAAGGCGATGGGCACATCGCCGGTGATGCCGACGCGCTGGCAGGTGGTGTACGGCATCGCGGACGCGCCAATCAGCGCGTATCCGGCGGGGATGATGACGCGCGTGTGGGGGCAGGGCGTACGGATGGGGGTGTTGCGCGTGCCGCCGCGCCGGCGCGAGATCGCGTCGCCGCACCGCGTCGCGTGGTGGCTGGCGCGGGAAGTGTGGAGTGATGAGGCGGGCGTACCTTCGTCACAGGAACTTCGGGCCCTGGCGCTGGCGTGGACGCAAGGATGGGCGACGCCGACGCGCGAACTGATCATGCGCACCGGGGACGAAGCGCTTCGTGGCACGCGCGCGAAGTCGGATGCGCACGCGGCGGAACACTCGGTGTGTCGTGGGCGCGTCGTGCTGCTGGGTGACGCGGCCCATCCGCTGTGGCCGCTCGTCGACGATGGGGCGGCGATGGCGGTGCGCGATGGGATGTTGTTGACGACCGCGCTGGCGTCATGCAACCCCGGCGACGTGCCTGATGCATTGCGCCGATTTGAGGCGCGGCGCGACGTGGATGTTCGGCGCGCGATCCGGCGGGCGCGATTGCTCGCGCCGATTCGAAACGGATTGCTCTCGTCGCTGCGCGACGGGCTTGTGCGTGTGATGCCGCGGCGGGTGATCGCGGAGTCGATGGAGGGGTGAACCCTTGTCGCAGCGCGACGCGTGTGCGTCTTCGTTGAGGCACTGAGATGCTCGCAGAGCCGAGCATTTCAATGGCACGGACCCCATGTGAACTTGCCCCCGGCGTGGGTTACTCGCCGGCGAGGCTGAGAAAACTGAGCACGAAGATGAGCAGCACGCCGTTGTGCAGGGCGTGGGCGGCGACGCAGCCGACGAGGCTGTCGCGACGGTTGCGCATGAGGGCGAAGACAAAGCCCAGGCCGATGACGGGGCCGAGCATGAGCCATTCGTAGCCATGCATGACGCCGAAGACGAGGGACGAGAGGACAGCGGCGGCGAAGACACCCCAAGTGGAGCGAAGGTGGCGGAAGAACCCGCCGCGGAAGATGGATTCTTCGACAATCGGGGCCCAGATGGACGCGAGCAGGTAGAGCATGACGATGGTGAAGAAGTCGGAGTTCTGAACGATGTCGAGGATGGGGTTGTGGGGTGACTCGTTGGGTTGGCCGCTGATGAGGCCGCGGATGGCGATGATGACGAGCGTGAGCAAGATGGCGGCGAAGAAGATGGGCAGGCCGGCAAAGTAGTGGTAGATTCCGGCGCCGATTTCGCGGAAGAGGCCGCGGCCGGTGTGCCAGCCGAGGTCGGCCTTCCAGCGCGACCATGACACGCCGCGAAGCAGCGGGTAGAAGATCGTGGGAAGGATGAGCCACTGGGTGGCGATGACGGCGGCCTCAAGCCAGGCGGGTTCCTGGCCCTTGGCGAAGAGGAGTGGGGGAAGGATGCTGGTGAGGATGCGGAGGGCGAGGAACGCGGCGACGAAGACGACGACGGTTTCGAGGTAGACGCTGCCGCCGGGCGCTGGGGGCGTGAACGCGGGTTGTTCGCGGCCGGAACTGAGGCGAACGAGCCAGATGACGAAGCAGACGAGGCTGGCGAGGAAGACAGCGACGGCAACGAGGACCAGGGCGAAGAGCAAAAGAAGCATCTGAACGCCGCCGGAGACGAGCGTGGCGCGCTGTGGGTCGGATGCGGGCGCGTGGAGCGTGGTGGCGAGTTTGCCGAACCAGCCGTGGCGGGCGATGAGGGCGTCGGACTTGTCGGCGGCGACGTCCTGCTTGTCGATGAGGGCAGTGGTGGTGGCGATGTCGCCCAAGAGTTGGGCGCGGACTTCGTCAGTGGCGTTGATGGTGGGGGGGAGGCCTTCGGCGTCGTTGGGCATGAGGTCGGCGGCGAGGGCCTCAAGTTGCGAGCGGGCATCGTCGGGCATGCCGAGCTGGGCGGCGACGATCGCGGAACGGAGGCGCTCGGGGGGCGTCTTGGCGACGGTTTTCACCTCACGCGCGGCCATTTCGTTGTTGGATTTGAACTGGGCGGCCTGTGGGTTGGGCTGGCCGGGCGGGACGGAGGCCGCGACCATGTCGTTGGCTGCGGTCATGACGCGGGTCATCATCCGCGCGGTCATGGCGAACGCGCTGTCGGGCTCGGGTTCGACGATGGAGAGCGGGTCGCCGGGCTTGGGGCCTGTGGGAGACTCGCCGGCACGCATCTGCTGGAGCGCGACGACGGAGGCGGTGAAGACAATGAGCAGAATCCAGGCGAGTTTGGCCATGGATCGCGAGCCGGGATCGGGCTCGCGCGGCACACCGTCGCGGGGCGGTTGATCGGTGGAGGTCTGAGGCGAGAACATCGAGCGGGGTTCGAAGGGGTCACGCGGAGTGGGCATGGGGCAATCATCGGCGAAACGCGGCGTTTTCGCCAATGGGCCGCGCAGGAGCGCGACCGGCGCGGCGGCATGAGGCGCGGCGCGACACTATCTTTGGTGTGGCGTAGGCGCGGCGGCATCGGTTTCGGCGCGTGATCGGGAGTGTGACGTGAGCGCGAAATGGCGGCGAAGTCTGGCGTGGGATGATCAGTTCTTTCCTCCCGCCCTGTGGCCGGTGAAAGTCACACTGCGACTTTTCAGTTCGATTCGGCTGGCGGTGGTGTTGCTGTCGTTGGTCGCGCTCTATGGCATTCTTGCGAGCGTGCCGATCGGCATGCTGGCAATCATCCCGACGCTGGTCGTGTTTGCGCTGACGCTGCTGGTGCCTATGGCGGTGCTCGCGGGGCTGCCGACATGGATCGTGCATCGCGGACTGCGCGGCGGGGCGCGGGCGGTGCGATTTCCGATCGTGCTGGGGCTGGGCGTGGCACTGGCGGTGCTGACGGCGTGGCAGTGGTATGCGCAGGCCTGGCCGCGGCTGGTGTATGACCCGGTGAAGCACACGGGGGTGCGGTTCTTTGCCGACTTTTGTGAGCAGTACGCGGCAACGACGCTGCGGCGGCTGCCGGGCATGGAGATGAGTGAACTGGAGTTCTACTCGTGGTGGCCGCTGCGGGTGATCTTGCTGTTGTTTGTCGCGAACATGGTGACTGCGACGGCGCGGCGGATCGAGTTCAACTTCAAGAACCTTGGTGTGCTGACGGTCCACACCGGGATCGTGGTGATCGCGCTGGGGAGTGTGTATTACGCGGGGCTGAAGCGAGAGGGCGACACGATCTTGATGGCGGGGGCACCGGACGCGGAGGGTGTGCCGGGGCCGGGTGTGCCGCAGGACGTGTTTTATGACAACACACGGGTGGCGTTGTATCTGGGCGAGCAGTTTGGGTGGGAGCAGCGGATGCTGTCGGGCGTGCCGCGCTACAACGAGTACGGCCTCGATGTGCAGGCGGGGACGACGCTGTCGGACGCGATGCGGACGAAGAAGCCGTGGGACGTGCAGCCGAAGCGCGCGTTGTCGGTGAGTGTGCCGCCGAGTCCGTCGAAACGGACGGATCCGGAGTTGGGCGTGCGGCTGGTGGGATACGCGTCGTATGCGGAGCCGGTGGAGGACTGGGTGCGTGCGGATCCGGTGCCGGGGCGGCCGGTGCGCCCGGGGAGCAGACTGAACCCGCTGCGTGTGATTCAACTGATCAGCAGCGTGCCGGATGCGGAAGGGCGCGTGAGCGCGGAGCCGGCGTTCAGTTTTTCGATCTTGCCGAGCGATGCGGCGCATTCGTACGCCGAGAACGAAGCGATGGCGATCGAGTACGCGATTGGCATGGATGAGACGCGTTGGCGCGATCTGGGCGAGCGGCTGCCTGCGACGGCAAGGCATGGGCTGGTGGTTGAGGTGGCGGGGGCGTCGGGCGAGCAGACCACACGCATGGTGCGGGCCGCGGCGGACGGAGATGAGTTTGTGGTTGCGGGGTGGACGATCCAGGTGAAGCGGATCACGACCGAGCCGGAGTTTCCGATCATCACGGAGGGGTACAAGGGCGCGAGCAGCAGCGTGGCGGTGGTGCGGGTGACGCCGCCGACGGCGAGTGCCAAGAAGCCGTTTGAGCGATGGGTGTACCACCGATTCCCGACGATCATTCAGGACATGTCGGATGAAGTGAATGCGAGCGGCATGCCCAAGCGGAGTGCCGCGGACGCTGCGATCCGCATCGGGCTGATCGAGCAGGACAAGTTGCGCGTCTACTTTGATGAGCGAGAGGACGGGACGGTGCGCGCGATCGCCCGGATGCCCGACCCGAATAATGTGCTGGGAGAGAAGCGACTGCAGGTTGTCGGCGCACTGCCCGAGGGGCGGTTTGATGAAGTCGTACCCAAGATTGCGCTGCGGATCGCCGATCGCTGGGTCAACGCGGAGAAGTTTGAGAGGCCGCGACTGGTTGCGCCCGAGGAGCGTCAGCGCAGCGGCATCGGTACACACGAGAACGCGATGCTTGCCGTGGAACTGACGTGGAGGAGCGATCCGAACTGGAAGCGGGTCGTGTGGCTGCCGTTCACGAAGTACTTTGGGCTGCGGATGGGCACGGAGCGGCAGGTCGAACTGCCGAGCGGTGCCGTGCTGAATCTGGCGTTCGGGCGCGTGCAGTATCCGCTGCCGGGCTTTCAGATTCAGATGCTCGACTTTGAGATGATCGCGTATGACCATCGCGGCTCGCCGCGCGACTATCAGAGCAAGGTGCGGGTGGTGCCGAAGGATGAGTCGTTTACGATGTTCGAGCATGTGACGCGGCTGAACGAGCCACTGCGGGCGCCGTTCCACTGGGATGAGAGCGCGTCGTGGGTCGCGAACGCCGCGCGGCGACTGGCGGCGGGCGTGGACCCGAACCAGTACAAGTTCAGCCAGGCTGGGTGGGACGCGAGCGGGTGGGAGCGCACGCAGCAGATGGTGGATCAGGGGCTGGCGAAGAGGCCGCGTGCGTCGTTCACGATTCTGGGCGTGGGCAACAGCCCGGGCATCCACGTCATCGCGCTGGGCGGCGTGCTGATGGGGCTGGGGATTCCGTGGGCGTTCTATGTGAAGCCGTGGCTGGTGCAGCGCGAGAAGCGGCGGATCCAGGACGCGGTGAAGGCGGGAACGTATCGGGTGCCGGAGCGGGCGTGAAGTGGATCACGCCGCGGCGGCGGCGCCGGGCTTGAGGAGTTCGGCGTGCTCGGCGACAAGTCGGTCGTACTCGGTGAGGTCAATCATCAGCATTGCCTTGGCGACCTGCGGATCAAACTGCGTGCCCGAGCACTTCTCAAACTCAGCGAGGACGCGTTCGCGCGGCAGCGCGGGGCGATACGAGCGCGTCGAACTCATGGCGTCGAAGGTGTCGGCGACGGCGAGCACGCGGGCGATGAGCGGAATCTCCTCGCCTTTGAGCCCGTGCGGATAGCCCTTGCCGTCGTAGCGTTCGTGGTGGTGCAGCACGCCGGGCAGCACATCGCGCAGCGGCACCAGGTCGCGGAGGATGTGGTAGCCGATTTCGGGGTGCTTCTTGATGGAGGCGAACTCCTCGTCGGTGAGGCGGCCTTGCTTGCAGATGACGGCCTCGGGGACGCCGATCTTGCCCACGTCGTGGACGACGCCGGCGAGTCGGTAGCGATCTGCGGTCTCGAGCGGCATGCCGAGCGAGACGGCGAGACGCTGGGCGAGGTGGGCGACGCGCTCGGAATGGCCGCGGGTGTAACGGTCCTTGGCATCGATGGTCGCAGTGAGGGCCCGCACAGTGCCCATGAAGAGTTGGCGCTGCTCGTCGTAGAGCGACGCGTTCTGCAGGAACGCGACGATGTAGCCGGCGGCGGCCTCGAAGAGCTGCAGGTCGTAACTGCTGATGTCGGGGTCGCGCCCGCCCTTGCCGCCGGCGAGCAGGATACCCACCGGTTTGCCGTCGCGGAGCAGCGGCTGGGCGAGCAACTGCGGCTGCTCGCGCGTGCTGAGACCGACGATGTTCTCCTGCACGCGGGATCCGCCTCGGGAGAGGAACTCCCCGAGCAGATTGGCGGCGGCGAGCGCGTGGCCATCGGGGAGCGGGGCCTTGTCGGGCGTGATGGTCTGTTCGCGCAGGGTCGTGGGCAGGCTGTCGAAGCGGCCAAAGCACGCGGCGACCCACGAGAAGGCGGTGGTGGAGCGGAGGTGATCGCACGAGAGACGCACGAAGCGATCGGGGTGCGTGAACTCGTGCATGGATCGGCTGACGTTGTAGAGCAGGTGGATGGTCTCGTAGGAGTCGGTGAGTTGAGCGGTGAAGCCTTCGATCGCGCCGCGCGATTCCTCGATCTCGGTCAGATCGCTGAGCATGGTGCGGAGCGTGGGGGCGATGGCGCGCACGGTGCGCTCATCGTGGGTCGCCCATGGGTGGATCGCGGTACGTGCGACGTCGATGGCGATGTCGGCTTCGCGGCAGGCTTGCTCGAACGCCGCGCTGCGCAGCGCGTCTTCACCGATCGCGAGCGCCGCGACGGGGCCGCTGCGTCGGTCGTCGGCGAGCGGGCGCATGACGATGGCCCAGAAGCCGTCGCCGAGAGCGACGACCTCGAGGGGGTCGGGCCCGGCGTCTTCGATCGCGTCGGTGATGAGGTGGGTGATGGCACCGGTGTTGAGCCACGCGCCGAGCGCGCCGGGCGCGTGCGGTCCTTGGATGACGTCGCCGCGGCGCGAGAGCGACCAGAGCGAGAGGTGCATCTGGCGGCAGCGCTCGGAGAGCGAGGCGCGTGCGCGGGTGGCCTCGGTCTGGTCGGGCGAGAGATTCATGGGCTTGGTCATCGCGGCGGCTCCGATTCACGAACTCAGTCTCGACCGAGAGAAGGCAGTTTCAACGCGAGGAGATCGAGGCTCCGAAGGGCTCGACGAGGGCGGTGGTGGGCTGCCGCCGGCATCAGCATGTTCACGGTGTTGTTTCAGGCCGCGGCGGCGAGGGGATCGCTCGGCCCGGCGATCTCGCGGACGTGGGTGCCCAGTTCGCGGGCGCTGAAGGGTTTGGCGAGGAGGCGGATGATGTTGGTTTTCTTGAGTTCGTCTTCGCTGAGGACGTGGCCGCGCGCGGTGAGCATGATGACGGGCACGCGCGTGGTGTTGTCCTGGGCCCGCAGCGCAGTCGCGAGTTCGAGCCCGCTCATGAACGGCATCTGCAAGTCGCTGACGATCAAATCGGGCGGCGTCTGCGACGCGAGGTGGAAGGCCTGCTCGCCGTCGCGGGCTTCGATGACGGTGTAGTTGTCCTCGCGCAGCCGTGCCGCCACCATGCGCCGGATGTGGGCTTCGTCGTCACAAATCAGGATGGTCAGATTCGCCATGATTCCCTCGCCAGAAGGACGTCGTTCGGCGCGTGCCGTGTGTTGCGGCTGACGCGTCGGCGATGTCTCCCCCTGCATCGGTTGCTCGTCGTTCGGCGGTGAGGCAGGGCGGGCGGCGGCGGTCTTCTCGGACCGGCGCAGTCGGCGCGCGCGTGCGGACGTGCGAGCGAGCCGGTTGTTGTCGATCCGATAATCCCGTGGCACTGATTTCCTACGGGGAGCGGAAATCTGCGGCACGGGCCGGGGCGACGTTCTTCGTACAATCGCGTGTGAACATTGACTGGTCCAACCCGTGGGCGATCGCATGGGCTGCGGTTGTCTTGGCCGAGCTTGCGCTGCGACTGGTGCTCGTCGGCGTGGTGATCGCGCGCCGGATGAACGTCGGCGAGGCGTTCGCGTGGATCATCGCGCTGCTGCTGTTGCCGGTGGCGGGGTCGCTGTTCTATCTGATCGCGGGCGAACGCAAACTGGGCTCGCGCCGATTGCGGCGATACAACCAACTCACGGGACATCTCGTGCAACCGGCGATCGCCGCGTGGCTGCAGCGCGATCAGGATTGGTCGTCGTTCAATCATCCGTGGGCGCCGATCGCGCGGTATGGCACGGGCGTGTGCGGCATGCCGCCGCTGCGGGGCAATCGCTGGAGCGTGCTCGATGACTCGCAGGCGTTCCTCGCGTCGATCATCAGCGATGTCGATCAAGCCCGCGAGCATGTACATCTGCTCACGTACATCTACGACCCAGTGCGACAGGGCATCGAGCTGGGCGAGGCACTGTGCCGGGCGGCGAAGCGCGGCGTCGCGTGCCGCGTGTTGGTTGACGGCGTTGGATCGCGTAAGTTTCTCAGGAGCGACATCTGCGCCCGGATGCGTGTCTCGGGCGTGCAGGTGGTGGAAGCACTTCCGGTCAATCTGTTTCGGCTCGCGCTGCAACGGGTCGACTTGCGGAACCATCGCAAGATCGTGGTGATCGACGGGCGCGTGGGCTACGTCGGCAGTCAGAACATCACCGACGACCTGTATAACAAGGGCGTGCTCAAGCGCTTCAAGCGATGGAAGGACGCATCGGCGCGCGTTGAAGGACCGATCGCCCAGGCGCTGCAGGTGGTTTTTCTGCGCGATTGGCAACTCGACGCGCCCGAGACGATCGCGAGCATGGACGCGTTTCTTCCCGATCTTGGCGCGCTCAACGAGGACGGGGCGGCGATGCAGGTGCTTCCCAGCGGTCCGGGCGATACGCCGCGCGCGATCCATCAGGCGATGCTCATGTGCGCGTTCTCCGCGCGCGAGGAACTGATTCTGACCACGCCGTACTTCGTGCCTGATGAACCGATGCTCGAGGCGCTGGTGGCGGCGGCCACGCGCGGCGTCGCGGTCACACTGGTCGTGCCCGAACGATCGGATGCGCCGGTGGTGTGTGCCGCGGGGCGGAGCCACTATCCCGAACTGCTGGACGCGGGCGTTCGCATCATGCTGTATCGCGGCGGGACGTTGCACTCCAAGACGCTCACGGTTGATCGCCGGCTCGCGATGATCGGCTCGGCCAATCTCGACCAGCGCTCGTTCTGGCTCAACTTTGAGGTGACGCTGCTGGGGTACAACGCCGCGTTCTGCGAAGAGGTGCGGGTCGTGCAGCAGAAGTACGTTGGCGGCGCGATCGGGTTGGAGGCCAACTGGTGGGCGCGACGACCTCGCCTGGCGCGTGCGGGCGACAGCCTGGCGCGGCTGCTCTCGCCGCTGTTGTGAGGGCCTCTCGACATCGACTTATCCACAGATTTTCCCCAATCCCAGAACGCAGGCGCGGGTGGACTTGCCTCAGTCGCAAGGAGACACTAGACTTCTCAAGTTCAGGACAACACGATCCGATTATCCTGTACGAAAGGGGTACACCATGCTCAAGACCGCTCTGGGAGTGACCGCGGCCGTTCTCTTTGCTGGCACCGCGATTGGTGCAGGCGACGCTCTGGATACAGAGGTCAAGTTGTCGAGCCAGCCCGCAGCGGCGCCTGCGGCTCCGGCATCGAGGGCGACGTACGGCATCACCGACAAGCGGCTCGTCGGCAGCGACGAAATCGGCTGGCCGGGTTTCCTGAATGGCCTGCGCGGCTTTGAGCACTTCTACAACCCGATCGGCAACCCGCTGTACTTCGAGACGCCGCTGAATAACACGAGCGTGCGAGCGTTCTACATGCATCACAACTTTGACAGCGACAGCACGCTTGCTGGTGGCGACGTGAATGTCTACGCCGTGCAGGTTCGCGTTGCGCTGACCGAGCGGCTGGGCTTCATCGCGACCAAGGACGGCTACAGCAACATCAGCAGCGGCGCGCTGGGCGACGCGGGCGGCTGGAACGACTTGGCCGCGGGTCTCAAGTACGCCTTCTACGTCGACAAGGACGCGGATTTCATCGCGACGGGCGGGTTCCGCTATCAAATGGAGAACGGTGATAAGGACATCCTGATGGGCGGCGTGCAAGAGCTCTCGCCGTTCATCTCGCTGGCCAAGGGCTTTGACAAGTTCCACCTGATGGGCAACATCACTGATCGCGTGCCGATCTCCAACGGCGACGACGGAAACAACGTCCTGCAGTGGGATCTGCACGCCGACTACGAGGTCTATGACGGGCTCGCCCCGATCGTTGAACTCCATGGCCTGCACTATCTCGACAACGGCACGCGCACGCCGCTGCCGATCGGCGGCGCGGACTACACCAACCTGGGCTCAACCATGGTCGATGATTCATCGGTGATCTGGCTGGGTGTGGGCGCGCGTTGGAAGCTCACACCTCACATCTCGGTGGCGGCCGACTACGAATATCCGCTGACCAATCGCAAGGCGGACATCTTTGGTGATCGATTCCTCGCGGAGATCGAGTTCACTTGGTAAGTGGTTTTGAGTGCCTCCCTCAACACCGCGGTTGCGACGCCGCGCTGTTCTCCTTCCGCGAGCGGCCACCACTGCTTGCGGAGATTCGCTCTCTCAAGCCCCGAACGACGGGGCACCGCGGTGTCGGGCGGGCTGCGAAGCGCCCGACGCCGCGGCGGACCTCATGAACATGCACAACCCGCGCACGCCGACCGCGAACCACCACCCGCGGCGGCGTGCATTGCGCGCGGATGAGCAACAAGAGCCGAGGTGCGCAAGCACCCGGCGAAAGAGCGAGCGAGAACGGTGGCGGTCGAGGAAAAGGAGAAAGCACCGGCCGCTCGTGCGGCTCGGCCTCGAAAGGCCGCACGTCAGCGATACAGATTGTTCTGGCTGATGTATTCGAGCACGCGGATGGGCAGGGCGCGCCGGAGAAACGGGTCGTCCAGCGTCGAGGGAGCGGTCTTGAGTCGCTCGCGCACGGCGGTCGCGCTCAGATCAAGCAGGGGCAGTGGCGCGATGCGGGTTCGCCACTCGGCGAGTTCTTCGCGACTCCACACGCCGACGTCGAACAATGCAGCGAGGAGTTGCTCGGCGGTGTCGACGGGCGAGCGAAGCCAGACGATCGGCGGGGCGAGGCGCATGACTTCGCGATAGTCGCGCCAGCGATGGAGCGCAATCGCCTGGTCCGCGCCGATGAGCAGACGCAGTGCGTGGCGCGGGCCCTCGCCGCCGCTGTCCAGAAGCGAGCGCAGGCGGCGGAGGGTGTCGACCATGTAACTGGGTTCGGGGACGGTGTCGGCCTTGATCGCCGCCCGGGCTGCCCGATCGATCTCATCGGTCCAGACGATCGCGCGCGGGTCGCCGGCGAGAGCGGCGCGGAGCATCGCCACTCGATCGGCATCGGAGCCGACTGGGCCGTGCGACTTGAATGGGCTTCGGGCGGCGGGGATGTAGACGACGGCGGCGCCGGGGCCAAAGACGGTGTCGGTACTGGCGAGCAGGCCGGCGGTGTGTTGGTGGTGGGGGGGGTCGAACGTGCCGCCGAAGATGATGACCTCGCGGGTGCCGGGCGGCAGCGCAAGTGGGGTGGGCGAGGTTGGTGCGGGCGTGGGCGGCAGGGGTACAGACTCATCGGCACGGGAGGACGCGGGACTTGGACGAGTGCGTACACCGTGTTTCGGACGCGCGCATCATTCGGAATCGCAGGGTTCTTCCCTCATTGTCCGATTTTCTTCTTGCACGAAATTGCGATTGGGGGTTTACTGGGGGACTCGTCGCGTGTGCCCGCGGCGGACGGGGTTCGTTCGTTCCCCCGAGGATGGTCGTTTCTGGTCTGGTGGCGTTTGACAGGGAGAGTACACGTGATTCATCAACGATTGGCCGCGGCATGCGCGGCGGCGGTCTTGGTCGCCCTTGCGGGCGTGGCGTCGGCGTCGACCCCGGTGAAGTCTCTGGCGACGCAGCGTCAGCAGGCGGTGCGCGAGGCGATGACGGATCGCTTCGCGGGCCTGCAGTTTCAGAACGATGCGGGAGCCGCGGGGCGGCTGAAGACGATCTTCGGTGTGCCGATGCACTCGGGGAACACGGCGCAGGCGGCGGTCGATGAGTTCCTCGCCAAGGACATTGATGTCTTCGGCGTGCCGAACATTGAACTGTGGCAGGACCATGCGTGGGACATTTCGGGCGGTGACTTCACCGTCGCGCGGTTCCATCAGACGATCGACGGCATACCGGTGGAGAACGCGCTGGGTCGCGTGCTGGTTCGAAACTTCGGAGCTGGTACGCCGGGTCGCTCGCCTTCACATGTCGTGATGGTGACGGGCGTGTTTGCACAGAAGCCCGAGGGAGGATTCGCGGCCGACACGGTGACGGCGGATCAGGCGGTCGCGAGTCTGCGGCAGATGGAAGGTCTGCCCAATTGGTCGCAGCCGGAGATGGTGATCTTCTTCGGGGAGGGTGAGTACGGCGCGGCGAAGCGTGCGTGGAAGGTTCGTGGCGACGGGCCGTCGATCGGCCAGCCGATCGATCGCATTTACTTTGTGGACGCGGCGACGGGCGATGTGTTGCATGTCCGCAACAACATCCACAACATCGACGTGACGGGGACCGCGCAGGCATTTGCCACGCCGGGCACCAAGCCGGACATCGCGGGCAACACACCGGTGCTGTTGAATGTGCCGAAGTTGAACATCAGCATCACGGGCGGCTCGTCGGCGTTCTCAGGCAGCACCGGCGCGTTCACGATCGCGAATCCCGGCAGCACGCCGGTGACGATCACGACCAACGCCAGCGCCGGCCGCTGGGTGAACGTGAACCCGACGGCGGGCGTAGAGATCAGCGCCTCGACCAGCGCGACGCCGGGCACGCCCACGAACATCGTGCTGAACACCGCGCCGAGCGAACTGCTGACGGCGCAGGCGAACGTGCTGATTCACACGAATGCGGTACACGACTACTTCCGCGATCGGCTCGGTGCCGGGCCGATCCCGGGCATCGACATCCAGATCGTCGCGAACACCGGCGTGAGCGGAACGTGCAACGCGTTCTTCAGCCCGTCGGCCCAGACGATCAACTTCTACAACGCTGGCGGCGGCTGCTCCAACACCGCGTACAGCACGGTCATCGTGCACGAGTACGGCCACTTCGTTGTGGATCGGCTCGGCCTGGGTCAGGGCGGATTTGGTGAAGGCTTCGGCGACTCCATCGCGGTGCTGATGTACGACGTCGGCATCGTCGGCGAGAACTTTCAGGGCGTCAGCCCGGTCCGCAACATCGACACGGCGAACCAGCAGTATCCGTGTTCGAGCACGGCGGTTCATACCTGCGGCCAGATCGTCGCCGGCGTGTGGCGCGATATTCGTCTCAACCTCGGCACCTCGCTGGGTTCGGCGGCGGGTCTGACTGCGGCCCGGAATCTTCATGTGGCGTGGGCGCCGGTGACGGCGGGCGGCGAGGGAAGCAGCTTCCTCAACTCCGCGAACCCGACGACGGCGATTGAAGTGCTGACGCTGGATGACAACGACGGCGATCTGGGCAACTGCACGCCCAACTATGCCGCCATCGCCGCCGCGTTCGCCAAGCACGCGGTGCCGGTGCCCAAGCCGACCCTTTCCGCGTCTTTCGTGGGCGGCCAGCCGACGACGATCACGCCGAACCAGCCCAAGACGATCACCATCAGTTCGCCGACCAGCGCCGGGCAAGCCCTGTCGCTTGTCTATCGCGTCAACGCGGGGGCGTACACCACGCAGGCGATGAGCGAAGGTCCGAGCGGGACATTCAGCGCGGCATTGCCCGCGACGGCCTGCCCGGGCACGGTCGACTACTACATTCAGCGCGGCGGGGCATCGTGCACGGCGTATCTGCCCAGCACGGCGCCGACGACGGTCTACACCGCGACGGTGGCGACTGGCAGCGCAACTCCCTTCAACGATAACTTCCAGAGCAACCTTGGCTGGACGGTGAGCAACACGGTTGGATTGACTGCGGGCGCGTGGGCACGGGGCATCCCGGCCAACGGCAACCGCGGCGACCCGACCGCCGACTTTGACGGCTCGGGTCAGTGCTATGTGACTCAGAACGTCGCGGGCGACAGCGATGTCGACGGCGGCGGGACCACTCTGGTCAGCCCGACGTTCAACGCCACCGGCGGCGACGGGTATGTGTCGTACGCCCGCTGGTACTCCAACAACTTCGGCGGCGCGCCGGAGACGGACACCTTTGTGGTTGAGATCTCCAACAACAATGGTTCGACGTGGACGAACCTGGAAACGGTCGGGCCGTCGGGCACCGAGGTGCGCGGCGGGTGGTTCTTCAAGTCCTTCCGCATTGCCGACAAGATCGCGCCGAGCAGCGCGATGAAAGTCCGGTTCCTGGCTCAGGACCTTGGCACGGGCTCGGTGGTGGAGGCGGGCGTCGACGCGTTCAAGGTCGATGTGCTGTCGTGTGCCGTGGCGTGCCCGGCGGATTTCAACAACGACGGGTTCCTCGACTTCACGGACTTTGACGGCTTCGTCGGGGCCTATGAGAGCGGCGCGCCGTCGAGCGACTTCAACAACGACGGCTTCATCGACTTCACGGACTTCGATGCGTTCGTGGCGGCGTACGAGGCCGGTTGCTGAGTTTCGCCGACGGATTGGAATGTGATTTCGCGCGGGCTCCCCCTCCGGGGAGCCTGTTTTCATTGGTGGCCGGAGTCCTGGGTGTTGGTGCGCGGGGTGGGCAGCGAGGGGGCGCGGGGCCTATCATCCCCTTCCCGTTGGGGCGGCTGGGCCGCGACGCGCGTCGCTGGTGAACCGCTCCTAACTCTTCCCTGCACGGCAGGGGAAAGGACAGCGTTATGGCCAAGAGCCTGAAACTGCTGTTGACTGAGAACGTTGAAGCGCTGGGCATTGTCGGCGACGTGGTGAACGTGCGCATTGGGTATGCCCGTAACTTCCTGCTGCCGCGCGACATGGCGACGCAGCCCAGCGAAGAGAAGATCAAGGCCCTGGCCAGCAAGCGTGCGGAGGCGGAGCGGATGCTCGCCGAGCAGCGCAAGCAGCGCGAGGCGACCATCGGCAAGCTCCAGGGGTATGAGTTGCACCTGACCCGCTCGTGCAACGACCAGGGCATTCTGTACGGCGCGATCACGCAGCAGGATGTCTCGACCGCGCTGGCCGAGGCGGGCTTTACCGTCAAGCCGCGTGACGTGCGCATCGCACAGGTGATCAAGCGAATCGACACCTACGACCTGCACATCAAGATGGATTCGGACCTCGACGCGACGATCAAGCTGTGGGTCGTGGCCGATCGCAAGTTGGACCTGGACAAGGCCGGCGAAAGCGCGGCGGGCGAGGAAGCCAAGCCCGAAGCGCAGACCACCGGCGAGGCGGCCCCGGCGACTGAACCCAAGGCCGACAAGTCCGCCAAGAAGGACAAGCCCGCCAAGAAGGAAGAGGGCGACGCCCCCAAGGTAGAAAAGTCCGAGGCCAAGACCGAGAAGCCCGCCAAGAAGGAGCGTCCGGCAAAGAAGGACGACGGCAAGGGCGACGACAAGGCCACCAGCAAGAGCGGCTGGGGCAAGCCGGCCGACGACGCGATCGCGGCGGCGTTTGCCAAGGACTTCTCCAAGGCCCGTTCGCGGCGTCGCGATTGATCGACGCGCGGTGGCAACGGGTTGATGAAGAGGAATGCAACGAACGCCCTTCCGAGAGGAGGGGCGTTTTCATTGACGAGAAGCGCGGTGCTCTTTTGTTACGCCTTGAACTTGCGCACGACCACCGTGTCGTTTTGTCCGCCGAAGCCGAATGAGTTGCTCAGGCACGTCGTCACGCCGCCGACGGCGTTGAGATCGCGGGCGGCGTTGGGCACATAGTCCAAGTCGCATTCGGGGTCGGGGTGCTGCAGGTTCATTGTCGGCGGGAGCCACCCGGTCTGGATCGCCTTTACGCACGTCATCAGTTCCACCGCGCCCGCCGCCTGGATGAGATGGCCGAACATGCTCTTGACTGAACTGAACGGCACGCGCGGCGCGAGTGGGCCGAAGACGGCCTTGACGGCGGCGGTTTCGATCTTGTCGTTTTCCTTGGTGCCGGTGCCGTGCGCCGAGATGTAGTGTACCTGCGGTCTGCCGTCGGGCCCAAGTTCGCGGGGCGAGATGCCCGCCTGCCGAAGCGCGATGTTCATTGCCATCGCGGCTCCGCGACCTTCGGGCTGGATGTCGGTGATGCGGAACGCGTCGGCGGTGGAGCCGTAGCCGGCGATCTCGGCGAGGATGTTCGCGCCGCGGGCCAACGCGTTGTCGAGCGACTCAAGAACGAGGATGCCCGCGCCCTCGCCCATGACAAAGCCGTCGCGGGTCTGGTCAAACGGGCGCGGCGCGGTGGTCGGCGTCTCGCGGCGCTGGCTCATCGCCGTGAGGCGGATGAAACCAGTCATGCCGAGGATGTGAATCATGCTGTGCGCGCCACCCGCCAGCATCGCGTCGGCGTCGCCGCGACGGATGATCTCGGTGGCCTCGCCTATGGCCTGCGTGCTGGCGGCGCACGCGGTCATGCAGTTGAAGGACGGGCCACGACAGCCGAACTCGGCCGCCAGATGCGAGAGCGTGAGATTCGGCTCCTGCTCCAGTTCGCGCTCGGCGGTCATCGACTTGAGGCCGACGGCGGCCCACTTGGCGGCGTCGGTCTTGCGGGTCGTCGCGTCCCAGCCCGCGATGTTCGCGCTCATGAACTCGTCGTAGTCGAGCGAGCCCTCGCCAGCGCCGAGATAAACGCCCACACGCCGCGACTTGGTCTGCTTCGCCCCGGCGCCGATCGAAAGCCCTGCCTGCTTGATCGCATTCGCCGCGGCGGCGATGGCGAACTGCGTGCTCGCGCCCGCCACCGCGTGGGGTGAGGTGTCGCGGACGAAGCGCGAGAGATCAAAGTTTCGGACTTCGCCCGCGAAGTTGGTGGCAAAGGTGGAGGCGTCGAAGCGCGACACGCGCCCGATGCCGCTCTCGCCCCGCATCAGTCGCGGCCAAGTCGTGTCGACGTCATCGCCCAGCGGCGTGACCCAACCCATTCCCGTGATGACGACGCGATGAGACATAGAAAATCCAAAGGCATCAGGCATCAGGCATCAGGCATCAGTGCACATGGGCGCCACATGTCGCGGCTCTCCCTCTTTCACGAATGCCCGACGCCCGATGCCGAATGCGGTTCTTCCTCAGTGAAACTCCGCCGTCGAGCCGCCCGCTTCGCCGGCTTCATCGTGGCCCTCGTCTTCGCGCCCGAGGTTGAGCTTCTCGACGTTGAGCACGCGGACAAGGCCGTCCTTGAGCAGTCGCCCGCCAAAGTTGATGATGAGGCCGAGTTCAAGGTCGGCGGACTTGAGTTGAGCCCGGAGGGCGGCACGCTCTTGTGAACCAACCTCGCCATACCGCGCCATCACGGTCACGATGAAACGATCTTCGATGTACAGGTCGGCGATGGTCTGGCCGACCTTCTGATCCTTGTACTTGACATCGATCGCGTGATGCACACGGAACTTGACGCTCTGGGCGGTCATCTCGTTTTGCAACGCGGCCATGTAGCAGGCGTGGTCATAGCCGGGGCCGAGGGCGACGTGGACGTCGCGGGCGCAGCCGATGACCTTGTGCGAGATGCTGGTGAGCGCGGGGTCGAGATCAGAGAGCGGAATGCCGCGGCGTTCGCCGCCACCGCCGCCATAGCCACCACGACCGCGACCACCACCACCACCGCCGTGGCCACCGCGACCGCGTCCACCACCGCCGCCGCCACCGTATCCGCCGCCGCCACCACTGCCGTAGCCGCCGTAGTTCTCGCTCATGGTCTGCACTCCAAAGAGATGGTTTGAAACGAAGAGATCAGAAGGACCGGAGTCCACCCCACCGAGAGAAGTTGATCGATCAGGAAACCCTGCCCAGCACCAGCGCGCCATTTTGTCCACCCAGCGAGCCGGAGCACACCAAGACATTGTTGAGCACCCGCGGCATCGGGGCGCGACGCGAAACATTCAGGTCCGACGCCGTGCTGCCCTCGTCGATCGCGGGCGGCACAATCTGTTCGGCGATCATCTTGGCGGCGACGGCGGCCATCACCGCGCTGTGGCCACCGGGGCCGATCCCGATCGCGGGCGCGAGCGGCACCAGCGGAATCTCCTTCAGCCTCGCGCCGAACACCTCGCGCAACGCGGCCGCCTCCGCCCGGTCGACCGCCGGGATGCCGCTGGCCAGCGGCACGATCGCGTCAATGGAGTCTGTCGCGATCTTCGCGTCTTCGAGCGCGTTCTGAATCGCGTAAATCAGGCCATCGTCCGCCGCGCCGTCGGGCAGCGAGCAATCGCGAGAGCCGACGAACCGCGGCGAGCCTTGTGCCGCCCCAAAGCCCTTGATTTCGCAATAGATCGTCGCGCCGCGACTCTTGGCCTTCTCAAACTCTTCCGTGATGATGATCGCCCCGGATTCGCCGCATGCCGTCCCGGTCGCCGCCGGGTCATACGGCTTTACGACCTGATTCGGCGGCGTCTGTGGCGTCGCCCGCGCAAGGCGCCCCGAGAGTTGCATCCGCAGCAGGCCCATGTGGCTGAGTTTGCTCTCGGCCCCGCCGCTGAAGCACATGTCGGCGGCATCGCGCTGGATCACGCGGACACCCTCGCCGACGCTGAGAAGGCCGCTCGCCTCCCAGCAGGTGATGGTGTTGCTCGGCCCCTCGCAGCCGTGGATGATCGTCACATGACACGCGAGCATGTTGGGCAGATATTTGAGCATCCACAGCGGCTGCAGGTTGTTCATGCCACCGGCCGCGATGACGGTCGTCCCCGCCGACTGTGCCGCTGGCGCGATCGTGCCCCAGCGACGACTGTCAAAGCGACCCTCTTCGTTCTTGGCGGTGACGGCGGCGAGCGCGAGTTCATCGGTCTCGGCGGCGATCAGCCCCGCGCCGATCTGGCAGCCCATGCGCTCGCTTGGATAAGTGCCGGTGGTGCATTGCACGTCGGCGGTCCAGTCGGATTGGGTGCCGCGGGTCTGGATGCGGGCATCCTCGACCGCGGCTTTGGCCGCACCGACGGCGAGCTCGATGTCGCGGGCCATGACCTTGACGGCCTTGCGATAGGCCTTGGGGACATGGTCCTTGGCCGCGAAGTCCTTGCACTCGCCGCCGATGGAGCAGGAGAACGGCGTGGCGTCGAGGAGGCTGATCGGCGCGAGGGCGCAGCGACCCGCGAGCAACCCCTGCCATAGGGCGTTGATGCCGATCCCCATGGGCGTGACCGCCCCCAACCCCGTCATGACGACACGTCGACGCATGAAAGGAGTTTAGATGGGCTGGGCGCGTGACGGTGACGGTGGTGCGCCCCGGTTTTTAGGGTGTCTCGGGCAACACAGGCTCGTAGATCGCCTCCGAAGAACGAAGCCCCGACGCCGCGTCGCTTCGCCACAGAACGAAGGACCGATCAAACTCGGGCACACCGGGCTTGGTCGCGCGGGTCTGCTCGGTCCAATCAGAGGCAATGGACGCGAGCGCCGCGGTGTCGATCGAGATACGGATGGCGGATGCCGTGGGCGAGGCGTCGCTTGTCGTCCGAATCGGCCCAGAGCCAGAGTGCGACCACATCGCGGCGCGCGGTGAGCGCGGTCGCGCGGCGCTCGATGGCGCGAAGTAGGACGACCGGGCCACGGGTCGACCCAGAAACGACGAGTTCACTCTATGGCGAGGGCACGGCTGGGCCGGCAACCGGCGCGCGTACAGGCATTGCGACCGATGCCACGATGCGAACCGCCGCGGACCACAGCACGCGCCAGTTTAGGCGCTTTTTGACGGATCGTTTTGGTGGCCCGGATCTCCGAGCCGGGCCGTTGGGTACTTGACTTCTCTCGCAAAATGGCACGATTCGGAGACTCGCGCCACCACAATCTCGATCCGTCAGAAAGACCCGAATTGCGGCGCAGGACAACCGTTGGGAGAAGTCGTACGCTGAGCAGATGCGAGATTGGATGATGCTCGACCTGACGAACGCGACCGCCGAAGCGAACAGAGACCGCGTTGCCATCGGGGTCGTGCGCGAGCCTGTCAGCCACGACGCGGAAGGGCTCGCCCAACTGATGCTCGATGCCTATCGCGGCACGACGGACGATGGTGGGGAAACCATCGAGGACGCGCGGGCCGAGGTCGCCAAACTTTTCGCGGGACAGTACGGTCTGCTTGACGCGAGCGCGTCGAACCTCGTCGAAGCGGACGGGCATGTGGTCGCGGCGACGATCATTACGCGAGACGCCACAAAGGTTGCTCCGGGCGAGGCGTTTCTCGCGTTCTCAATGACCGCGTCAACCTGGAAGCGCCGTGGACTTGCACGCGCCGGACTTGCTCACGCAATCAACGTTCTGAGAAGTCGAGGCGAGCCGAGACTCCACCTGCTGGTGACACGAGAGAATGCACCGGCGGCGAAGCTCTATCGCGACGTGGGGTTTGTGACCACGCAATCGAGGTAGGCGCAGCCGGGCGGGTCGGCGAACGTTTTTACGCCGCCTTGGCGCGCGCGCCGGAGTACAGCCCCAGATACCACTCGCCGCCCTGACCCTCAACGCAGCGAACGACGACGCCGATGCGGGCCGGGAGCGACGCGTCCTCTGGATAGATGGTGAAAGTCGAACCGGGCTTGACGGGCTCGGTGCAGACGACGCCCACGCCCGCGGGGCTCGCATCCACAAACTTCACGCTCGTCAGCAGCGGCCGCGCGTTGGGGCGATGAAACACGGCGACCGCACTGCCTTCCAGCGGCACGCGCTCATGCCGCCGCCGATCGAGTTTGAACACGCGAGGCTCTGCTTCGATCGCGTCGCGAGTGATTGGCGACCCGCTCTGTCGCGGGACCGACACACCCGCCGCGGGCAACCGCCCGAGACTGCCCGGCGTTTCACGTCCGGTGGTGCCGTCGCTGGGCTTGCCGAGCCCGGTGGTGCCGGGCTTGGAGGCGGGTGCGTTGAACAGATCCCTGGGGCCGGTGTTCTTTGCAGAGTGGGCCATATCAGGGCTATCGACGCCGACGGCGGGCGGCTGAAGCCCGAGGCCCGAAAATGTCGGGCAAGAAACAGCACCACAAGGGCCATTCTGGGGCTTTGGCGACGGGTCCGGACGACCGATGAACTGATCGCGTCGGCTACAGTCACGTCGTTTCCGCACGAAACGGCCTCACATTCGCTCTGCGTACCGCAGGGCCTTGCTTCCTCTGAGTGCCGCCTTGGTCTTTTGATTTGGAGTCGTGAATGCCCCCGTCCAAGCCCATCATCGGTGTCGACCTCGGCGGAACCAACATGCAGATCGGCGTCGTCACGCCCGCCGGCAAGGTCATCGGCAGTGCCAAGCGCAAGACCAAAGCCGACGAAGGCCGCGACGCCGTGCTCGGCCGCGTCGCCGACGGCATCAACGAAGCCTGCGAGAACGCAAAGCTCAAAATCTCCGACATGGCCGCCGTCGGTCTTGCCGCGCCGGGCGCGGTCGACCCCGACGACGGCATCGTGCTCGAAGCCGTCAACCTCGGCTGGCGCAACGAGAAGATCGCCGAGATCATGACCAAGAAACTCGGCGTCAAGACCATCCTCGACAACGACGTCAACGCCGCCGCGTGGGGCGAATGGGCCCACGGCAGCGGCAAGCAGTCGGCCAACATGCTCGCCGTCTGGGTCGGCACTGGCATCGGTGGCGGACTCATCCTCAACGGCTCGCTCTACTACGGCCACTTTGAGACCGCGGGCGAAATCGGGCACATGCTCGCCATGCCTTACAACCCGCCCGGCGAACGCTCGGTCGAACACAACTGCTCGCGCACCACCGTCGTGAACCGCATCATCAAACTCATCCGCGCGGGACGCAAGTCCGTCGTCAGCGACCTGTGCGAGGGCGATCTGGACAAGGTGAAGTCCAAGACCGTCGCCAAGGCGTACGAGATGAAGGACGAACTGACCGTTGAGGTCGTCGATCACGCCTCGGAGTTGCTCGGCATCTCGATCGCCGGCGTCGTCACGCTGCTCTCGCTCGAGCGCGTGGTGCTCGGCGGCGGACTCACCGAAGCTCTCGGCAGCGTCTGGGTCGAGATGGTGCAAAAGTCCGTCAAGCAGTTCGCCTTCCCCGAACGCTGCAAGCAGGTGAAGGTCGTCGGCAGCGTGCTCGAAGACAACGCCGGCGTCATCGGCGCGGCGATGCTCGCCGCCAAGGCGATTGAGAAGTAGAAGAGAAGAGACAAAAAAAGAACACACAGGCCGCGCGAAACGCAGCCGTTCGGTTCGCGCCACACGCGCGTCCGTGTGGCGTTTTCCGGCCGTCGCCAAACCGACGACCCGTGGCAAGGGCCTTCTTCTTCAGCACCCACCCTCAAACGCGCCGACGAAGTTATCAAAGTCGCTGAAGTCGAGGAAGCCATCGCCGTTGAAGTCGGCGCTCGCGGCACCCCCTTCAAAAGCCGAGACGAAGTCATCGAAGTCGCTGAAATCGAGGAAGCCGTCGTCGTTGAAGTCCGCAGCACACGGCGTCAACACGCCGGACAGTTCGAACGCGATGACACGGTTCACGCTGATCGGGTCGCCGTCGTCGACGATGCCGACGAGGACGTCCTTGCCGCTGGCAAGTCGAGGCCCGAAGCAGAGGCCTTCGAGGTTGGTCTGGTTGCCGCGATACAGCAGTCGCTTGCCGATCGGCGTATAAGTCGCGCCGACGAGCGACGTGAGTGCGGATATGTCGGTCGCGCCGCTCGTGTCGCTGACGTCGTAGAGCCGCGTCTGGAAGGGCGAGACAAAGTCGAGCCCGAAGGATCGCTCCATCACGATCGCTTGCCCGCCATCCAGCAAGAGGAGGGCGGACACGCCGCTGCGTGCGCCGGAGGTGGTGGGGGCGTGGATCGGCTCGGTGCGATAGGCAAACTGCCCCGAGGCGATGGCGGTGGACCCAACGCCGCTCGCGAGCTCGAATCGCTGGGCGCGGACGACCGTGCCGACGGTGGGCGTCGAAAGCGGACCATCGACGCCGGTCGCCTCTTCATTGAGCGTCCAGAGGGAGATGGGCGATGTGTTGACGTCGGCGTCCAAACCCTCGGGCAGCATGGCGAGCGCTTCAAGGCCGAAGTTGGCGCGACGATTCGCGAAGACCGGCGGCATGCCGATGGTCCGCAGCAATCCGCCGCCCGCGAGCGAAAACTCGTGGATCGCGGGTGTGTCCTCCTCGCTGACGAAAACACTGTTGCGCACCGGGCCGGTGTAGACGACGTCTTCAAAGTCGCGAGTCAGCGCGAGGCTGAGGCCGCCGGTGATGGACGCGCTGCTGATCGTGCCGTCGGCGGCGAACGTAAGCCGCAGGAACACCAGCTTGTTCGAGTTGTCCATCACGGCGACGAATCGGAAATCGTCGGGGTCAGGCGTGCCGGCGTCGGAGCCCAGGAACGAGATACCGCTCATGCCTGCGACAGTGAACGACACGTTGTTCTGGTCGGTGGTGGTGGTGCCGAGGTTCACGCCGTTGCGGAAGGTGACCTCGAGCTGAGCGTGGGCGGCCGAGGCCAAGAGGACGGCGACAAGACAAGCAACTGATCGCATGAACAGGACTCCCCCGGCAGAGTGTGCGCGTGTGGCGTTTTCAGCCGGTATTGTCTGCGACTGGGGCGCTTTCGCCAAGGCCAAACGCGTCAACACGGCGCGAAGAAATCACGAACGATTGCGATGGGTGTCTGGCGCGGGTCCGAGAACGACGATCCTTACTCGTCGCGCAGTGCCAGCGGCGGCTGCAAAATCTCGCGGGCGATGATCGCGCGTCGCCACTCTCGCGGAGTCATCCGTGTGCCGCCGACCAGCGCGCCGCGCGACACCGACTGCTGCACGCCCTCGGCCTTGGCCGACGCGAGTTGTTTCTGGCGCTCGTGCTGGCGCCGTTCTTCGAGTTGTTCTTCGGTCACCAGCGGCGTCGATCGCGGGTTCTGAGGCGGGCGGACCTGGCCGCGGTTCTGTGGCCGCGCTTGGGCGCGTGATTGCTCGCGTTGTTGCTGCTCGCGCTGCTGGCTCACGCGCTGCGGCATGGGCACCGGTCGCGCCTCGCGCGGCAGGTTGGACTGAGCCCGCGTCGCCATCGGCTGCTGTGAGACCGGCTTGGGCATCGACTGCGTCCGCGACGCCCGCTGCGACGCCGACGCATCGCGCACATCAGTCTGGCGCTGTGTCTCGGCGGCGCGGCGGCGTTCGCCGACCTCGCGGGCCCGATCCAGTTCGCTCTTCTTTTCCTTGCGTGCCGGCGCGGGCATGGGCACGGTGGTGCCGGGAGTGCCGCCGGGCAAGCGCCGCAGCAGGTCCGCGAGCGGATCGCCTCCCGCTTGCGTCTGGGGCTGACCGGGGATCGCGATCATCTCGTCGCCGCGGGCTTGTTGTTGTTCGCGGCGCGTGGAGGGGCCTTGCCGGAGCGACTCGTCCTGCTGGCGCAGTTTGCGTTCCTCGGCCTGCTTCTTGGCCGCCTGTTCCTTCATCGCCTTGACGATCGCCTGGATAACGCTGATGGCGACAAACCCCAGCACGACCCAGAGTTGAATGTTGTTCATGACGCCCCCATGGTATCAGCCGCCGCCGAAGACGATCGCCCGCCTGCCGCCGCCCTCGATCACTGCACACCCCACCTTGAACAGTCGCGAGAGTGTCGCGGGCGTCAGCACTTCGACCGCCGGCCCCGCCGCCGCCACGCGGCCGTCAGCACCGAGTGCGAGAACATCATCGGCCCAATGCAGGGCAGCGGTCAGATCATGCAGCACAACGACAACGGCGATGTCGGGCGTGGTTCGCGCGAGGTCGCGGAGGATGGCGAGCGACTGCTGTGCGTGGCGCGGATCCATCGCGGAGACCGGCTCATCGCACAGCATGGCCCGCGGCCCGTCGCAGGCAAGTCCGATCTGGCCGAGGGCCCGCGCGAGTGTCACCCGCTGGCGTTGTCCCGCGCTCAGGTGTTCCATGGGGTCGTCGGCCCGGTCGGCCATCGCCACGCGCGAGAGTGCTGAGTGGATGGCGGCGTCGGCGGCGGACGCGCCTTCGACGAGGCGGCCCATCGCGACGACCTGGGCGGCGGTGTAGGAAAACGCGAGGCTGGAGGACTGCGGCAGGTAGACCAGCGCGCGGGCGCGGCGATCACGCGGCAGATGGGCGACCGGCTCGTTGCCGAGGGTGATCGTGCCGGCGTCTGGCGTGAGCAGGCCGAGCATGAGTTTGAGGAGCGTGGACTTGCCGCAGCCGTTGGGCCCGATGATGGCGGTGACGCGGCCGGGGGCGAAGGTGGCGCTCACAGCGTGAAGCACGTGGCGCGCGCCGGTGCCGCGCGCCGAGGCGGCGTAGGAAAAGGAGAGGTCTCGGCAGACGAGGGACATGGGGGATGGTAGAGGTGGACGGAGCGCGCGCCGGAGCGACTCGCCACCGCCAAGCGACGAATCGCCGCTTGGCCGTGCCATCCAAAACAACTCGCGGCTGGCCGTGCCGGACGCCGCCTCTCTGCAATCTCTCTCGCGTATCCTTTCTTTCTGCCGACACAAGCCGCACGGGAGCACCCTCGATGTCCAACGACACCTCTGCCCACACCTACACCGTCCTTGTCACCGGCGCTTCCGGCTTTGTCGGGCGCGAGGTCGTGCGCGAACTGCTCAGCCGCGGCCATCGCGTGCGGGCCCACTGTCTCGATGCCGCCTTCGCCCGGCGTGTCCTCCCCAAGGCCGACCCGGCCCGCCTCACCATCCTCGAAGGCGACGCCTTGGTTGACGGCGAACTGACCCAGGCCGCCGAGGGATGCACCGCGATCATCCACCTCATCGGCATCCTCCGCGAGAAGTCGGGCGGCATCACATTCCAGCGTCTGCACATCGAGGCGACCCGCCACGCCATCGCCGCCGCCAAGGCCCACGGCATCTCCCGATTCCTCCACATGTCCGCCCTCAACGTCAGCGAAGAGGGCGTGTGCGACTATCAGCGCACCAAGTGGCAGGCTGAGGAACTGGTGCGTGCCAGCGGCCTGCAGTGGACGATTTTCCGCCCGAGCCTGATCCACGGGCCGCAAGGCGAGTTCATGCAGATCGCCAAGGGTTGGGTCAGCGGCCAAGAGCAGCCGTGGTTCTTCATCCCCTACTTCACCCACGGCATCGAGGACACCCGCGTTCCCCTCGGCGGCGTCAACCCACACGACCCGTTCGTCCAACCGGTCTATGTCGAGGATGTCGCCCTCGCATTCGTCAACGCGCTGGTGCGACCCACCGCGATCGGCGAGACGTACAACCTCGCGGGCGCGGAAAAAATGTCCTGGCCGCAGTTCCTCCGCTTCATGCGCGACCACATGCCCGGCGGCAATCGCCACCTGCACACGTTCGGCATCCCTGGGGCCTTCGCGGCGATTCAGGCCAAGCTCGCTGGTTTCATTGGGCTTGGAGCACTGCTGCCGTTCGATGAGGGCATGGCCTTGATGGGCGCGCAAGACTCGGTCGCCGAGACCCATAAGGTGCGCGAGCAACTGGGCCTCGAAGCGAGGCCGTTCCGCTCGACATTCCGAACGTACGCCGATCAGGTGTGATTCTGTCTTTGGCGATGCCCGTGGCTGACGTCAGACGCCTTCTTCGCGCACGCTCTTCCCGCTCCTGTCTCTCTGCATCTTGTGTCCCGCGCTGTCGCGAGCGCGAGATATGGGACATGGTGCTCATGTCGCTTCGTCCGCACTGGTTATTGATCCACAGGTCATACACAATCCGGCGCTTTGGGAAAGATTGGCTGTCTTTTCCGCGTTGAGCGCCTTTAGAATGAGTCGGAAGAATTCTGTGCGCATTCCTCAATAACCAGCCGCGCGCAGGTCGATGCAAAGAGTGTGTAAACGGCGGGTGACGTTCCCGTCCGCGCGAATGGACTCGCGCCATGCACAAGTCGGCTGCACGCAGCAAGGTGGTGGTCATGGGCAAGGGATCGGGCAAGTCGAAGACGGCCAAGCGCGACGCGCAGCAGATGCAGCGCGCCCGCAACGTCTGGCTCTCCCTCCTCGCCACCATGACCGGCATCGGCGGGCTCATGTACCTCCTCGACTCGACCCCCGGCACCCGCGCCGACGGTGTCACGCTCCCGGCCCTTGTGGCCGCGGCTGGCCCGTCCTCGCTTGAGTCGGTCTTCAGGTTGCCCGCGGACATGAAGAAGAACCGCTGGAAGAGCATCGTCATCCATCACACCGGCTCGCCCTACGCCACCGCCGACAGTCTCGAAGATCAGGCCCGCCAGATGAAACTCAAGGGCTTGGGCTATCACTTCGTCATCGGCAACGGCAACGGGCTCGACGACGGCGAACTGCACGTCGGTTATCGCTGGGTGCAGCAACTCCCCGGCGCTCACTCCGCCGGCAAGGAAGCCGACTGGTACAACAACAATGCACTGGGCATCTGCCTTGTGGGCAATGGCGATCGCGGCACCTTCACCGATGGTCAGGTCCGCCGCCTGATGCAACTCGTTGACGCCCTGTGCGATGAACTCGACATCCCCCGCGAGAACGTGAAGCTGCACTCACAGATCGCCCCGACGAGCTCGCCGGGCCGGTTCTTCCCCGCAGCCCAGTTCAGCGAACGTCTCAGTGGCAAGTAGCCCTCGCTCGGCCCTCTATCCAATCCAGAAAACGACCAAGCCCACGGGCCTCCCTGTGGGTTTGTTTGGCTTGTTGTTTGAATGGTGCCGAGCCGTCCACTTTCTTCTTTGATCCAGCCGCGACTTGGTGTACCTTCGTCTGATCGCGCGGCGAAAGCACGCGGATGGAGATTCCCATGAAAACTCGTCGTATTTCGACCGCCACCGTTCAGCGAACCGTGCTCGTGACCGCGCTCGCAATGGCGGGCACCTCCGTCACGGCCCAAACCACGCACATCGTCGAGCGCTTCGAGGCGGGAAGTGTCAACGGCTGGGGTTTCTACAACGACGGCAAGGACGTGCGATGGGACGCGAGTGCGGGCAATCCCAACGGTTGTCTGCGCGCGACCGACGCGGGCGAGGGCGGGTACTGGGGCTTCACCGCAGGCCCAGCATTCCTCGGCGACCGCTCGTGCATCTACGGCGGCGTCCTCGCATGGGATTTCCAAACCTCGCACACGAGCGCCAACGGGGCGAGCGAGCCCGATGTGGTGCTCATCGGTGGCGGACTGACGCTGGTCTTTGATCTGCCCGCACCTGCGGCGAACACGTGGATCAGCCGGATCGTCACGATTGCCGAGGGGGCAGGGTGGCGCAAGAACACCATCAGCGGCACAGTGGCGACTCGCGCAGAGATCGAGGCGGCCCTGGCCAATCTCACCGAGCTTCGCGTGCGGTCCGAGTTCAGCACCCAGATCGACAACGCCCGAATTGACAATGTGGTTCTCGCCGCGTTCCTTGTGACGCCGCCGCAAAACGTCGGCACCTGCCCGGGGGACACCGCCTCGTTCTCGGTCACCGCGAGCCGTGGCGTCGAGCCGTACACCTATCAATGGCGCAAGGACGGCCAGGCGATCGACACCGCTCAGAATCCGTCGGCCGCGACGGCAGCGCTGACGCTGGCCAATGTGCAGGAAGGTAGCTCGGGGGCATACGACTGCGTCGTCACGAGTTCCGCCGCGTCGTGCAACGCCGTCATCAGCGAATCCGCCGACCTGAAGGTGTGCCCGTCCGACTTCACCTGCGACGGGTTCCTTGAGTTCGGCGACTTCGACGCGTTCGTCGGTTCGTTTGAAGCCGGCGAGGTGCGGGCGGACTTCGACGGCGACGGCTTCATCACCTTTGAAGACTTCGATGCCTTCGTCCAGCGTTTCGAGGCTGGGTGCTGAACGTCGAGAGGTCTCTCCGGACAAGTCGGGAACCGTCTGTCGAATCACTGCGAACGGTTCAGAAAATCTTGGTTGCATCCCACGCCGCGTATGCAACCGGATATCCTCTTTTCCGTTGAACTTCCTGTTGAACGGGGGTCACGCCAGAGCCCGGTCGCTCTGTCTTCGCGTGGCCATGGGGGTGGCAAGGGAAGAGGCATGCCCCTACGTTCTGTACGGGGCAATGGCGGGTTGGCTTGGTCAAGTCGGTGTTTGGGATGGTCGATGGTCCGCTCTCCGGTGTCGGGCGGTTGCACCATCGGTCAGGTGTGCAAGCCGAAACGCGGGTAGGCTGGGCATCGGTCGATTCTGTGGTTGGTTTCGGGGCAGGGTGGGAGCGTTCGTCGAATGAGTCGGCAGCGGGTCGAGTTCAAGAAGGGCGACGAGATCGAGGGCCTGCGGGTCCTTGCCGAACTCGGGCGTGGCGCCGCGTCCATCATCTACCTCGTTCAGGACCAGAAGAACAAGCAGATATGGGCCCTCAAGCACGTCCAGAAGATCGAGCCCAAGGACGAACGATTCCTCGATCAGGCGCTCAGCGAGTATGAAATCGCCCGCACGCTCGACCACCCGGCGATCCGCCGCATTGAAAAGTGCATCAAGAAAGGCTCGCTGCTCCGCACCAACGAGTTGTACCTGTTGATGGAGCTCGTCGACGGCGTCGCCCTCGACAAAGCCCCGCCACAGACATTCGAGCAAGCCGTCGCCGTGTTTGAGCAGGTCGCGCTCGCGCTGCACCACATGCACGAGAAGGGCTGGGTCCACGCGGACATGAAGCCCAACAACATCGTGGTCTGTGCCGACGGCATGGCCAAGATCATCGACCTGGGTCAATCGTGCAAGATCGACACGGTGAAGGAACGCATCCAGGGCACGCCCGACTACATCGCGCCCGAGCAGGTACACCGCCGCCCGATCACGCCCAAGACCGACATCTACAACCTCGGCGCGACGATGTACTGGCTGCTGACGCGGACGAAGGTGCCGACCGCGCTGGCCTCGAGCGATTCGCTGGTGAGCAGGCTCGATGACGAGATGATCGAGAGGCCCAAGCCGGCGAGCGAACTGAACAAGCGCATCCACCCCAAACTCGGCGAACTAATCATGCAGTGCGTCGAGGTCGACGCCGACGCCCGCCCGGCGAGCATGAAGATCGTCGCCGACCGCCTGAACCTCATCCTGGGCATTCTCCGCGCGGCCAGCAAGAAGCGGTCGTTCGAGCCCGAGGATTCGACGCCTTCCGAGGCGTGAAGCCCGAATCGCGACGAGCCTCGCACATCGGTCGCCCGAGGCCTGCAATCGCGCTGCCTCAGTCGGCGCGCAACTCACAACGCAATCTCACGCCCCGTACCCACGACGCGATCGCGTTGCGTTGAACACGCTGCTCCTCAGCACCCCGCCTCGAAGACAGCGACAAATACATCGAAGTCCTCAAAGGTGAGGAACCCGTCGTTATCGAAGTCTGCGGCGGACTCTCCGGCCACAAATCGCGATACGAATTGATCGGCATCTTCAAACGTCACAAAGCCATCGCCATCAAAGTCGCCTCGGCAACGGCAGCCCCAGATCGCGAGCCCGTTGGCCACATCATCGTCAGCGAGAGTGAACTCGCCACCAAAGAGGATGTCACCGTTCGTGAGTTCGGAGATGTCCCATGCGTTGAGATTGAGCCCGCGAGCGATCCCGAGCTTGGTCCACTCGGTCGAGCCGGGCAAACGCTGATACGCGCCGGTCTTGTCGCTGACGAACCGGCGACCGTCCGAAGTGATCAAGAATGCGTTTGCCGTGGGCCGCTCAATGACATGCGATGTGCCATCCCAGCGCACGAGGTCTCGATTTCCCCAGAGGTATATGTCGCCGTTGGGTGCCTCGGTCATGCCGCGGGTGGACTCCATGCTCGGGGCGAGGAGTTGCCAAGCGCCATTCACGAGACGAGCGAGGCGAAAGTCCTTCTGTCCCGCGACAGTTGCGAAGTTCGCGCTGATGTAGATGTCGCCCGAGCGAGCTTGAAACGGGTATCCCGTGATTCGATCATTGGTGATCGGCGTCCACCTGCTACCGTCCCAGCGAGCGATGCCCGCAGAATAACCCGACGGCAGGTTGATGACATACGAGCCCAGAAGCCCGCCGTCGGGAGTGGCGGTGACAAACGGAGTGATCGACTCGCCGCCGAGCATCGCGACCCAATCATCGCCGTTCCAGCGTGCGGCCCCTCTGATGGAAACGCCCGCGCGATTGGTCACGCTGGAAGCAATAACGGCATCTCCGTCAGGGAGCACGGCGATGTTCAGCACGACGCTACGATTCCCGGGCATGCCGCGCCAGCGGCCGCCGTCCCACACGGCAATTCCTTGGGAATGGCCGGAGTCTCCGATGCTGTAGAAGGTGCCGCCGACATAGGTGCGTCCGGCGACGGTGCGCGACGTGGTGTAGATGATGCCGGAAAACCCGGAAGCCACGGGTGACCAGCCCCGTTCAGGGTGCCAGCGCGAGAGCAGTGTGATGCCGATCCCGGTTTCCTGCAGTTTCCGCGCGTTGCTCATCACAATCAGCCCGCCGTCATCGAGCGGGACGATCGAATCCACCCAGACGGTTCCGTTGCCTTGGCGGAACAGACCGCCATCCATGTCGCGCCACGCGGTGCCGTCCCAGCGAGCGATGCCGCGGGGCAAGTCGAGCACGAGATTCTCATCAAACTCACCCGCGGCAACAATATCACCATTTTGAAGCGTGGCGAGCGTGCGGACAACGAATCGATCAAGCCCAGCGCCCATCGCCGACCACGTCGCCCCGTTCCACACGGCGATTTTCTGGGCGGGAACGCCACCGGCGGACGTGAATGAGCCGCCAACGACGACTCGTCCGTCCGCGAGTTCGATGGCGCTGTACGCCGTCGCGCTGAGTCCCGTGCCCAACGCCGACCAAGCCGAGCCGTTCCAGATCGCCACCCGATTCACAGTCAGTGCGCCTGCGGATGTGAACGACCCCAGAGCAAGGATGCGACCATCGCGCAGCGGCAGGATACTCGTCACAATCCCGCCTGCGATGCCCGGAGCGGCGTGCCGCCACTCGGTGCCGTCCCACCGCGCAATCAGCGACGAGACCTTGTCCGGAGTCGTGATTCCGCCAGAGGCCCAGATTTCGCCCGAATTGGTTTGAGCGAACGCGGTCACATGCTGAAGAACCGACTTTCCCATCCTGGACCAGACTGTACCGTTCCAGCGATAGGCACCCGTGTCCGCAATGGCAATGACATCGCTCGAAGAGAGCGCAAGCGCGGGGCCTCGCACTCGCCCCACAGGACTGAGTCCCCAGTTCAGTCGAGTGAAGGTCGCGGAGCCCGGGTCAAAGAACCCAAGACCGTTCAATGAGAGGTCCGCCGCGTACTCCGGGCCGATCAGAAGCACCCCTCGTTCGCGAGGACCATTATCATCCGGATCCATTGGGAGGAGAGCAAAAGTGGAATAGGACCAGCCGACACCACTGTCGGGTGCGGCGCCGCTGTATCCCATCACGGGAATCCATCGCGGCTCACACTGCGCCGACGCGATCCCAATAGACACCGCGACCGCAGACGCCATCGCGAGGAGCGAGAAAGTCGCCATAGTGACCTCCGAAAACGGGCACCCTTTCGCCAAGAACTGGCGATGAGGGTCTATACCCATTGAGATCCGGGGGGGTTGCACCCGAGAGCGGAATTCAGTCTTGATGAACACCCCGCGTCGAAGGGCGCTGCAAAATCATCAACCCGCTCGACGGTGAGGAGTTCGTCGCTTTTGAAGTCCGCTGCATAAGCGACGAAAGTCATGTGGTCGAACGCCCAGCCGTCGCGACTCGCGCCGTCAGGTGGCCGGGTCCCGCCGTCGGAACGCGCTCTCGTTTCAGCGTGTTCTCCTGCCCCCAAACGCAACAAGGCCCCGGCAAACCACCAGAGCCTTGGCAAAATGCCCCCCGAAGGACTCGAACCTTCGACCCGCTGATTAAGAGTCAGCTGCTCTACCAACTGAGCTACGGAGGCGAATGGGTCGAAGTACTTACCAGCAATGAGGATAGGCACTGAATTCACACTGGAGCGGAACTGGCCTCCGGACTGTTTCCAGACCCCAACTGCCACAAAACTGCCACAAAGTCTTCGCCCCAGGCTTTCCGCTTGGGAACATGAGTGTGCACCCCCAGCAGTATTCCCAGCGGTGCCCCCAGCACACTGTTACCCAAGCACAATCCAGCCTGGGACTGTTTGATCCGAGCTTGGCCGGATCTGACGCCTGAACTCCAGATCACATTCGCTGCAGCGGCTTCCAACCTGTCGGCGAGCACGCATGCACCGAGCGCGACGCAATCGAGATCCGAGAGCTGACCCCGCGCATTCGTAGTTGTTTCCACCGCGGAAAAATTCGGCGAGAGTCCGGCGTGAACCCATAAGCGGCGTCTCGACGGCAGATTTATTGGGTCCTGATCGACCGGACTCGGGATTAAGCCGGCTGCTCCGAACGACCGATAGTCGATCAGTGAACTTTCGGGTGCGAAGCCCGTATACTGACTACTCGATCCCCTCATGCACCAGCCATTGCCCCATCGCCTGATCACGCTCCTCTGCCTCGTGGCCTTTGGCCTCGGGCAGACGCTGTTCACGTCGATGGGTGTTCGGTGTACGGACGCTTCGGGCGAGAGCCGCTTTGAACTTGCTTGTCTCAAGTCTTTAAGCGGCGCGTGTCTGACCCCCTGCATCGAAGCGTCGGAACACGAGGCGGACGAGGATCACTCGTCCGACCCGATCGTCCCCACGCCGTGCGAGGACGAGCCCCTCGGCTCCCAGGTTTCCGCAGCCAAGTTGATCCCTTCGAGCGTATCGCTGGACCCCGTCTTCGCGGCTGTGGTCGTGGCTGTTCTCTGGGACGTTTGGTCCGTTGATGGTGACCAGCCAGCTCGATCAGCTTCCCCGGTTCCTGATCGGGAACGTCCGCCGGATTCACTGGCGCGTCTGCGCACGATCATCCTCGTCGTCTAGGTGTGCCTAGCTCGATCTCCTTCCGCCCACGCTTGGGCAATGAGATCGCGCTGTCATTGCGCCTGGGCTTGCGCGGTCATTTCACCGTGCGCCCACATCGCCATCTGAGCGGCGAGCTTCAAACTCATCAATCCTGACCTCGTGACCAACCACGATCCGGAGCCGCATCGGCCCCGGACGCGGCGAGCCGCGGGGTGCCAATGGCATCCCAAACCCTCGTGTCATTCAAAGGCGACTCATGAACTCCACCACTATCCCCATTCATAAAACGCCCAGGCGGCGACTCGTCACACCCTTGGCTGTCCTTTCCGCAGCCGTGATGTTCGCGGGTTGCCAGTCCACTCCGCGGGCGGACGTGGACGCCGCGCGGAGCGCGGGCGAGGCCGCCGGACTGTCGGCACCGATCGAGTTCATCGTCGTCGGACCCGATGGCGGACCGCTCGATGAATCGAACGCGGCCGGTGACGCGTTGACTCTGGCCGACGCGTTGCGGCGGGCCGTCACCACCGATCCCGGGCTCCAGGCGGCGATGGCAAGGGTTCGGATCGCGCTCGCTGACGCGGACCAGTCTCGACTGCTCCCCAACCCCGTGCTCAACGTGGTTCTCCGCTGGGGGCCGGGCAAGCCGCAGATCGAGGCATCGCTGGCGCAGGACTTCGTGCAGGCACTTCAGATTCCCCGGCGTTCCAGCGCCGCTGACAATCGACTCCGCCAAGCGGCCGCGGACGCGGTGACGGTGGCGATCGACGTCGCCAGCGAGGTTCAGGAGCGGTACGCGACCGCCCAGGCATCGGCCGAGCTGGTCCCCTTGTTGCGCGACCGAATGGTGCTCTTGGAGCGTCTCGCGGCGGTCGCTCAGTCGAGGCTCGACGCGGGGGAAGGCACGCGCAGTGACCTGGCAACGCTTGAAGCCCAGCTCGTCGAGCTGCAGGTCGAGGTCGATCAAGCGGTGCTCTCTGAGCGGGAGGAACGACTGCGGCTGGCCAGGCTTATCGGCGAGCCATCGTCGGCGGCGGGGTGGACTCTTGACCCTTGGACTGCGCCCGGCACCGACCTTCAGCCAGAGTCGCGCTGGGTCGATACAGCCCTCCTCAGGCGTCCAGAGATCCAGGCGATCGCGTGGAAACTCAAGGCTCTTGGCGATGACGAAGCGATTGTTCGGCTCCTGCCGTGGGAGGGTGCAAACGGCGGAGTCGACGCCACCCGCGACGACGCGTGGTTCGCTGGTCCGTCAGTATCAACGCCGCTGCCCATCTTTGACATGGGCCAAGCCAAGCGGGCGAAGGTCACGGCGGAGCAGCTGGAAGCGAGACACGAACTCACGCTGGCAAGACGGAAAGTCGTTGAAGAGGTCCGCGTCGCGTACCAGACGATGACCGCGAGCAACGCCAACCTCGCTCGCATCCGCAACCAACTGATCCCGCTCCAGCAGCAACGCCGCACGCTTGCGGAGGATGCGTACCGCGCTGGTCAGAGCGATGTGACCGCACTGTTCTTGGCCGAGCAGGACCTTCAACTGACCCAGGCCAAGGCGATCGAGGTCGAGCGTCAGGCCTCGACGGCTTTCGTGCGTCTTCAGCGGGCTGTCGGTGGACCGGGCGTTGCGCTGCCCCTGATGGCCGCCCCCACGTCAGTCATTCCAGTTCAACCTGATCCGACGGCCGGAAGCGAGATCGCTTCGCCGCTGTCGGCCTTGCCCCCGCCGTCGAACCGCTAGACACCGCCACTCACACAACGCATACCTGCACGCAGCATCCCGACTCCGAGATTACCCATGAGCACAACAACGATGAGACACCCATTCCTGATTCGCTTCCGCACACCAGCGCTCGTCGCAGCAATGGCGATGCTGACCATTGCCAGCGGCTGCAAGAAGCAGGCCGAGGGCGGCGGGGAAGATGGCCACGACCACAACTCGAAAGCCCCGGCCAAGGCCGACGACCACTCCGGGCACGATCACGGAGAGGGCGAGAGTGAGCACGCCGACGAGGTCAAGTTGACGGCGGAGGCGATCACGCGATACGGCGTCAAGGACGAGGCTGCGCAGCTCTGGATTCTCAAGCCCACCGTACTGACGCCCGCGCGTGTCGCGTTCAACACGGAGGCGATGGCCCATGTCGGCTCGCCTCTGAGGGGGCGAGCGGTTGAAGTGAAGGTTCGCCTTGGCGATACGGTCAAGGCCGGACAGGAACTGGTCATCATCGAGAGCCCTGAACTCGGCGAAGCACAAGCCGACTTTCTCCAGGAGAAGACCGCCGTGCTGACCGCAGGCCCTGCTGTCGAACTGAGCAAGATTGCCTGGGAGCGAGCCAAGGGTCTGCTGGAGCAGTCGCAGGGCATCTCCCTGACCGAAGTGCAACGCCGCGAGGCCGAGTACAAGGCCGCCATCGCCAACGTCAAAGCCGCCGAGGCGGCCGTGATGGCCTCCGAAAACCGCTTGCACTTGCTGGGCATGAAGCAGGAAGAGGTCGCCACGCTCGCCGCGACGAGTGAGATCGCGCCGCGTCACGCGATCAAAGCCGCGATCGACGGCCAGGTGGTGCAGCGCGAAGTCACGCTCGGCGAACTCGTCGGTCCTGACCGCGAAGCCCTCATGATCCTGGCGGACACGCGGCTGCTGTGGGTGCTCGCCGATGTGCCCGAAGCAAAGCTCGCGGGCATCACCGTGGGCGCGAAGGCGTGGATCACGATCGGTTCTACAACCGGCACAAGCGACGGTGCTGCGGCCCCGAAGTTTGAGGGAACGGTCTCCTTCATCGCCCCACTGGTAGACCCAACGACCCGCACCGCCCAAGTGCGGATCGACGTGCCCGCGTCGCTCGAAAATGGACCGACGCTCAAGCCCGGCATGTTCGCGCAGGCCGAGATCGTCGCTTCTCTTCCCGGCGGGGCGGACCCCGTGCCGGTGATCGCCGTGCCCGATGAGGCAATCCAGACCGTCGAGGGCGGTCCTGCGGTCTTCGTCCCCGTCGCCAACGAACCCAACACCTTCGCCAAGAGAGCCGTCACTGTCGGCAAGCCCATCGGCGGCCTGGTTCCCATCTACAGCGGCCTTGTCGAGGGCGAGCGGTTCGTCATCGCCGGCACGTTCATCTTGAAGGCTGAGCTCGGCAAGGGCTCCGCGGCACACGAGCACTAAACCCAACTGCCGCATTAGGAGCCCAGACCCATGCTTGAAGCACTTCTTCACTTTTCGATCAAGAACCGCTGGCTTGTCGTGATCCTCACGGCGGTGGTCGCGGCGGTGGGCTTCTTTCAACTCAAGAAGCTCCCCATCGACGCCGTCCCCGACATCACCAACAACCAGGTGCAGATCAACGCCGTCGCCGCGAGCTTGTCACCCTTCGAGGTCGAGCAGCAGGTGACGTTCCCGATGGAGAACGCCCTTGCAGGAATTCCGGGCCTGCAATACACCCGCTCGCTGTCGCGCAACGGGTTCTCACAGGTCACGGCGGTCTTCGACGATGGCGTGGACATCTACTTCGCACGCCAGCAGGTGGGCGAACGACTGCGCGAAGCGGCGGGCGCGCTGCCGCCGGGCGTCGAGACGATCATGGGCCCCATCGCCACCGGCCTGGGCGAGGTGTACATGTACACCGTCGAGTATGAGCATCCGCACGGCAAGGGCGCGAAGGTGGAGGATGGCAAGGTCGGCTGGCAGTCCGATGGTTCGTACCTCTCGCCCGAGGGTCGCCGACTCACCAACGATGTCGAACTGGCTTCCTATCTCAGGGAAGTGCAGGACTGGATCATCCGCCCTCAGCTCAAGGGCGTGAAGGACGTGGCGGGCGTGGACGCCATCGGCGGGTTCGTCAAGCAGTATCACGTCCAGCCCGACCCGATGAAACTTGTCTCCTATGGGCTCACGTTCCACAACGTGATCGAGGCGCTGGAGAAGAACAACGTCTCCACCGGCGCGGGGTATGTCGAGCACAAGGGTGAGAGTTACCTCGTCCGGGCTACGGGGCGCATCCAATCCATCGAGGAGATCGAGAGCATCGTCGTGGGCACGCGCAGCGGCGTGCCGGTCTACGTGCGTGATGTCGTGGGCATGAACGGCGTGGGGCTTGGCCGCGAGCTCCGCACCGGCTCGGCCAGCGAGAATGGCGAGGACGTGGTCGTGGGCACGGCCATCATGCTCATCGGGGCCAACAGCCGCACCGTCGCCGCTGCTGTGGACGCGAAGATGACTGAGATTCAGCGCTCGCTGCCCGAGGGGATCAAGGCCAAGACGGTCCTGAACCGCACCAAACTCGTGGACGCGACCATCGCCACGGTGCAGAAGAATCTGATCGAGGGCGCGATCCTTGTGATCGTGGTTCTACTGCTTCTGCTGGGGAACTGGCGGGCAGCGATCATCTGCGGGTTGGCGATCCCCTTGTCGATGCTCATGACCGCCACGGGCATGGTTCAGACGCGCGTGAGCGGCAACCTGATGTCGCTCGGCGCGATCGACTTCGGCCTGATCGTGGACGGCGCGGTCATCATCGTTGAGAACTGTCTGCGGCGCTTGGCTGAGGAGCAGCATCACAAAGGCAGGTTGCTCACCTTGCAGGAACGCCTGCACATCGTCTTCGACGCCAGCAAGGAAGTCCGCAAAGCCACGGCCTTCGGCGAGGCGATCATCATCACGGTCTACTTCCCCATCCTCGCCCTCTCGGGCGTTGAGGGCAAGATGTTCCACCCGATGGCCATCACGGTCATCCTTGCTCTCATCGCGGCGTTCATTCTTTCGCTGACCTTCATTCCCGCGATGGTCGCCCTGTGCATCACCGGCAAAGTCACGGAGAAGGACATGTTCCTGATCCGCTGGGCCAAGCAGGTCTATGAGCCAGTGGTCCGCTGGGCGGTCAGGCTCCGCTACGCCGTCGTGGTCGGCGCGGTGGTCGCGTTCCTCGGTTCGCTGGCCCTGTTCACGCGCCTCGGGCAGGAGTTCGTTCCAACGCTCGACGAGAAGGACATCGCGATGCACGCCATGCGCATCGCCTCCACGGGCATCACGCAGTCCCAATCAATGCAGTATGACGTTGAGAAGGCGGTGTCTGCCTTCCCCGAGGTTGCGTTCGTCTACTCCAAGACCGGCACGGCGGAACTCGCCTCCGACCCCATGCCCCCAAACGTCTCCGACACGTTCATCATCCTCAAGGACAAGAGCCAGTGGCGGAGCGAGGCGGAGCTCGACAAGCTCATCGTCGAGAAGACCGAGGAGATGGAGCGCATGGGTTCCCACGGCGGCGGTCACGATGACCACGGCGAGGGCGGTGCGGAAGGGGGCCACGCCCACGGTCCACCGCCCGAAGGCCACAAGGGCAAGGTCATCAAGCTGCTCGAACTCACGCTCCAGACCGTCCCCGGCAACAACTACGAGTTCACGCAGCCAATCCAGATGCGTTTCAACGAGCTCATCTCCGGCGTTCGCGGGGATGTCGCGGTCAAGGTCTACGGCGATGACTTCGCGTCGATGCAAAAGACCGCCGCCAGTGTGCTGGCGACGTTGCAGGCCGTTCCCGGCGCTGCCGATGCCAAGGTCGAGCAGACCGAGGGCCTGCCCGTGATGACCGTCGAGCCCGACCGCGCGGCTCTGGCCCGCTACGGCCTCAACGTCTCGGACGTGCAGGAGGTCGTGGCTGTCGCGATGGGCGGGCGAGAAGCGGGCTTGGTCTTCGAGGGCGACCGCCGCTTCGACCTGGTTGTCCGCTTGCCCGATGAACTGCGGGGCAAGATCGACATGCTTGAACGGCTCCCGATCCCGCTGCCACGCGGCGAGAGCGAGCCCAAAGGCCTCATCCAGACCGCCAGCATCGACGGCGGCACCGGACTGTTGCAAGGACAGGAAGAGATGGGCTTTGTCCCGCTTGGAGCGGTGGCGCGGGTGGAGATCGCCGAGGGCATCAACCAAATCAGCCGCGAGAACGGCAAGCGGCGCATCGTCGTGCAGTGCAACGTGCGCGGGCGTGACCTGGGCTCGTTCGTCAACGAAGCGCAGGCGAAAATGGCGAGCGTGTCGCTCCCGGCCGGGCAGTGGCTCGTCTGGGGCGGCCAGTATGAGAATCTCGTCGCGGCCAAGGAGCGGCTGACCATCGTGGTGCCGATCTGCTTCCTACTGATCCTGCTGCTGCTCTTCGCCACGTTCAAGAGCTTCAAGTACTCATTGCTCGTCTTCGCCGCGGTGCCGCTGGGTCTGACGGGCGGCGTGATTGCGCTGTGGGTTCGCGGCATGCCCTTCTCGATTTCGGCTGCGGTGGGCTTCATCGCGCTGTCGGGTGTCGCCGTCCTGAACGGCTTGGTGATGATCATCTTCATCAACCAGTTGCGAGAGAAGGGCGAAAAGGTCGAGGACGCGATCATCCACGGCTCGATCACCCGTCTCCGCCCGGTCCTGATGACCGCGCTAGTTGCTTCGTTGGGGTTCGTGCCGATGGCGCTGGCACGTGGCACCGGCTCGGAGGTGCAGCGGCCTCTGGCGACCGTGGTCATCGGCGGCCTGATTTCCAGCACGCTGCTGACGCTCATCGTGCTGCCAGCCCTCTATCGCATCTTCACGGGCACGAGCAAAGATGGCAAGCCCGGGCCCCGGCCCGAAGTTTGGGAGAAAGGTGAGCCCGTCATGGCACTCGCGGGCGCGGGGACGGCGTTGACCGCCCATGGCGATTCCAACGACGGGCACAAGGCCGCTCCGCTCTCTCCGCCACCCTCTTCAGCCCCAGTCGAGCGCAGCCCGACGCCCGCGCAAGTGACGCCGCCTCCGGCCCCCCCGAAGGCAGACACCAAGCCCGATCCCCAATCGTGATCGCAGGGACCACGGGCACGTTGCCCGTGTCCGTCCTGTGATCGAGTCTGTTCCGTAGTTTCAGATAGGAGTCTTTCTATGAACCAGTCCACACCGCGTTCGAAGTCCGTCCTTGTCGGCCTCACCGCCGGTATCGCGCTCACCGCCCTTGCGGGCATCCTCATGGGCCAGGGAGCGTCTCAGCCCGTCAAGAGCGAGCCGCAGTACTTCGTCACCGCTGATGGCGAGGGCGCGCACCTATGGGTGCGCGAGGGCACTGCCCTGCGCGTCGTCGCACACGGGGAGTGCAAGGAGTGCGCCGCCAAGGGCCACGACGACCACGACCACAAGGAAGGCGATGGACACGACCATGCCAAGCCCGCGCCCAAGAAGTAATCAGCGACGTGTCAGGAGATCGTCTTCTGGCATCAAGCGGCCACCGGCGCAGCAGCGCACGAAGGGGGACTCTCAGCGTGCGCTGCTGCTCGGGGCCTTTGGTTTCGCCACGCTCGCTGCGGCGCTGGATTGGCTGGTCTGTGCATACACCTTGGGCGAGTTCCGCAGGTGCGGACACCTCCACATCGACCTCATGCTGACCGGCGTGGCGGTTTCGCTGACCATTGGTGCAATCTTCGTTTTTCGCATGTGGTGGACGGCCCACCGAGCTGCCCGGGCATCGAACGCGGTGTCCGGCACGAAGCCGCGAGTCTGACCTAGACACGGGCTGCTCCCACGTCCCGAGCATCTCTCATTCAAAGGAGGGTTTGATGAAACGCGTACTTGTTGCAGTTGCCATGGGCATTCTCTTGGCTGGTTGTGCTTCCACCCGCACTGACTTGGTGAAGTCCGGCTATCTCTCGCTCCAACCCACACTGACCGCCGCCCTGTCGCACTCGCCGGACATTTACGAACGAGACGGCGGCCTTGTCGTCGATGGGCGGCTCGACTCTTCCGAAGTCACCAAAGGTGGACACGTCGACATTCAGGTGATCGGTCCCGGCGGCGAGGTTGTCTACGACGCCGCCGTAAACTACCGCCAGCCCTCGTCAAGGACAGCGACCGGGCCGAGAGGTTCGCAACGTGGACCGCGATCTCGAGCGGATAGTCACGCTACCTATTCGGTTCGATTCCCGGGCTTGCCCCCGGAGGGATCGGTGGTCCGAGTGAAGCACGATCCCCAGCCGCACCATCCGCAGCCAGCGAAGTGACGTATGACGACAAGTAGTTTCGTAATTCCGGCGATGGACTGTCCGACTGAGGAATCGTTGATCCGGCATCGCCTCGGGAAGGTCGCAGGCATTGCCGAGATGCAGTTCGACCTCATGCAGCGGCGGTTGACCGTCGTTCACGACTTCACCGATGAAGCGGCCATCGTCGCTGCGCTCGACGACATCGGGATGTCACCCGCGCCCGCTTCGCAACCAGAGCGGTCCGATGCCGCTTGCGATGGTGGCCCGTGCGCGGTCATCGCGACGGACGGGCACTCTGTGTCACGACCCTGGTGGATCAAGTACGGGGTGTTTCTCTTGTCGGGCGGGCTCGCCGCGGCGTGTGAGATCGCGTACTTCGCGGGCGCGAAGGAAACTGCGTGGCCGATCGTGAGCATGTCCATTGTGTCGATGCTGCTGGGAGGCCGCGAGACGTTTGCCAAGGGCTGGGTCGCGCTGCGCACCTTCACGCTCAACATCAACTTCTTGTTGTGCGTCGCGGTCATTGGCGGCGCTGTGATCGGCGCGTGGCCCGAAATCGCACTGGTGGTCTTTTTGTTCGGCCTCGCGGAACTCACTGAGAAGAAGGCCCTCGACCGCGCCCGCAACGCCGTCAAGGGGTTGATGGCGATGGCCCCGGATATAGCGAACGTGAAGCAGCCGGATGGGTCTTGGCGAGAGACGAATGCCGGGGCCGTGCCCGTCGGCGCGGTCGTGCAAGTCAAACCCGGCGAGCGGCTCGCGCTCGACGGCGTGGTGGTCGCCGGCGAGTCCAGCGTCAATCAGGCTCCGGTTACGGGCGAGAGCCTGCCGGTGGACAAAAAGACTGGCGACAAGGTCTTCGCGGGGACCATCAACGAATCGGGTGTGCTTGAGTTCAGAACAACAGGCGGCAAGGACCAGACCACGCTCGCCAAGATCATCAAGACGGTGCAGGAGGCGCAGGGCAGCCGCGCTCCGACCCAGCGGTTCGTGGACAACTTCGCCCGGGTCTACACGCCCATCGTGTGCATCGTCGCAGTGCTGGTCGCGGTGGTGCCGTGGCTGGCGTTCGGCCAGTCCTTCTATCCGTGGCTCTACAAAGCGATGGTGCTGCTCGTGATCGCCTGTCCGTGCGCTCTTGTGATCTCGACGCCCGTGACGGTCGTGAGCGGCCTGACGGCGGCGGCCAAGCGGGGCATCCTCATCAAGGGCGGCGTGCATCTGGAGAATGGACGCAAACTCAAGGTCATCGCGCTCGACAAAACGGGGACGATCACCGAGGGCAAACCGCGCGTGACGGATGTTCAGCCCTTGGGAGGTGCAAGCAGGGACGACGTGCTGCGCATCGCCGCGAGCCTTGACGCGCTCTCGCAGCACCCGGTGGCGCTCGCGGTCGTCACAGCGTGGAGCGGTGAGCAGTCGAGCGTCGAGGCGTTCAAGTCGCTGACAGGTCGCGGCGTCGAGGGACGTATTGATGGCGCGATGCACTTTGTCGGCAATCACCGCCTCGCGGAGGAACGCAAAGTCTGCACGCCGGCGGTCGAGACGGTGCTGGCGAGTTTCGAGGTGCAGGGCAAGACGGCGGTAGTGGTCGCATCGGCAAGCTCCGTGCTGGGCGTCATCGCCGTGGCGGACACACCCCGCGAAAGCAGCATCGAAGCGATCCGGTTGCTGCACGGCCTCAACGTCAAAACGCTCATGCTCTCAGGCGACAACCAGACTACCGCGTCTGCTATCGCCAAGGCGGTTGGCATCGACGAAGCCCGCGGCGGGATGCTGCCCGAGGACAAACTCGCCGAGATCGAGCGTTTGCTGAAGGAACAAGGCGACGCGGTTGGCATGGTGGGCGACGGCGTGAACGACGCACCGGCGCTCGCCCGATCCACCATCGGCTTCGCCATGGGCGCGGCCGGCACAGACACCGCCTTGGAAACCGCCGATGTGGCCCTCATGCAGGATGACTTGCGAGGTCTGCCGGCGTTCATTCTTCTCTCCCGCCGCACTGGTGCGATCTTGTCGCAGAACATCGCCCTCTCCATCGGCATCAAGTTGGTCTTCTTTGGTCTAGCGCTCGGCGGGGTGGCCACGATGTGGATGGCCGTGATCGCAGATGTGGGCGCGAGCCTGTTGGTGGTAGGCAACGGAATGAGACTCGCCCGCGGCGCCGCGGGCAAGAGGTCCCGCCATCATTGATCGACCAGCAGTGTCGCCCGTGTGCTTCCGGTGCCGCCCCCGCGCTTGCCACCGACGTTTAGCATACAGCTTTTCCCTCTTTACGGCTTAAGCAGTACCTGCGAAGGCCAAATCGTAACTCGTGAGAACATTCAGCTCTGGGCGCAACGGATGGGAGATCTCAATGGCGGAACCGTGTTTGCTCTGATGGCAGGGACCTGTGGCACTTCGCGGACCTTCACATGCAGACGCATACGAACGCACGGCTTGGGAAGCCGAATGCACCCCCCGCAAACACTGCGGAAAACCAGACAGTTTCGAGCACCCCCAGCAGTATTCCCAGCAGTGACCGGCTCATCAGTGACGTTCCTCCGGACCTCGCCCGCTTGGTCGGGAACTGGCACCGCCTTCAGCCCACCCTCCGTGCCGCCATTCTTGCTCTGGCCGAGGCATCGCTGCATCCCTAGTCACGAAGCTCAATGAACGGGCCCGGGGGACGGGCGGCCTCCGCGGCGAATAGCCGAACAGGCATCCCCCACCGATACCCGGGCAAGCTGCCGCTCACGCGTCGTAGTTCAATCCACTCGTGGACTCTGGGGCAACCCATCCGCACCCAGTCTCGGAGTTCCGGAACCGCGTAGCGGGATGGACCGCAGAAGAACTCGACAGGCCGCGGGATGCGGCCGCTGTTGCGCAGGTACTCCACCTGCGGAAGTCGCACGCCTAGGAACTCGGCCATGCCGCGGCGATCAATCAACCAGTACCCGCACCGGTCCAACCAGCTCAGGCTCGGTCGAAGAACAGTCTTGAGGCTCTGCTCGGTGAACGCGGGACACATGGCTCACGCTCCCGCAGGTGAAGCACGCTTGCGTGCCGGGCGAGCCGGGGGCTTGAGCGGGAGCGAACGCTGGCGCTCCCAACGCTCGACCGGCGGGCAGCCGTCACGCACCCACTCCTCAAGCTCCTCCACCCGCCACAGCGCACGGCTTCCGAGGTGGATGGGCTTCGGGACCGCTCCGACCGCGACCAGTTTGTGGAGCGTGGACTTGGAGACGCTGAGGCGCTTGGCGGCCTCGGCCGCGGAAATGAGCAAGATGGTGGGGTCGAGCGCAGACACCGGTTCGGCCGATGCCGCAATGTCGGGGATGGTTGTCATCCTGGGAACCTCCGAGCCTACTCTCCGGCGGTTCATCGTAGAGCGGGAACAATTGTGGCGTTCCGCCGTGGGGGGGCGTCCGCGGCGGAAGGCTCGGCCTAGGCCCCGAAGGACTGCAACAACAGCAGGATTCTGCGGGAAAGACGCGGAATCTCACTCCCGAGGTTGCAGAATGCGCTGCACTTTCAGGCCAACGCTCAGCGGAGTGCTCCGAAGCGACCACCCGCGATGCGGTGCGAGTCGGTGCGATTGATGCTTGGATCGCCGACTGTCCAGTCGTTCTTCCTGAGGCCATGACCGTGGGCATCCGGGCAATGGTGCTGGCGGCATCCTTGCGACGATAGGCGTCTGACTTTCCGTGTCCGCCACGGGTCAACGGCCTTCAGTCCGTTGCACGCGCCAATCATCAGCGAACCAGCGCGATCCTCGGCCGCCTTTTAGACCGGCAGCGTCCAAGGGTCAAGGCGTCATGCCCGTTGAAGAATGACTCGAAGCAGAAGTCGTGCTCTTCGCCCGCATCGTCTGTGATCGGAAACTCACCGTTGCCAATGGGGCCGCGACGACCAAAGCAACGAGTCCGAACCTCCCGAAAGAGGTTTGCGGCCTTCACCTTGGAGAATTGCGCGGCAAAGGCGGGTGACTTGATGAAGTAGCGAATGTCCTCCGAAACTTCACCGGTTGCAGAGCGAGGGTGTTTCGTCACGAGGCCAAAGCTGGCATCGATGGAGAGCTCGACTACACGCCACAACGTCGTGGTCAAAGTGTTGCCGAACTGGCCGTGGAGCTCTTGCACCAAGCTGAAATCGCAGGGGGAGGACTTCAAGACCTCATCGAAGTGGTTGCCGAGGAAGAGCAAGCGACCCGCCCCGTAGTTGGCCTCTGCTTCAACTTGGGCGTGACAAGCCGGGCTAAGGGTGGTTTCGGGATCCCCGTGCGCGATGCCGTCGTGCCAGGGCAAGAGGTCATGCGTGATCTCGTGCGCTTCGTTCCAACGGTGCTTGGGCTTGGGCACTTCCTTGTCGAGGAGGATTCGACGCCTGTCGGCAAGCAGAACGCCCTTGAGTCCGAGGCTCTTCACCACGGAGAGGATGAGCGAGGGACGCTCAATCACTTGCTTCCCGGCAACCTTCATCTGATGCACTTTCTCCCGGAGCCAGGAGTCGTCATCGGACGAGTAGTAGCCAAGGTCAAGCTTGAGGAGTTTCCGGGTGTCAGAGAGCGAGAGCGGCGGTGCCGGGTTCCCGAGGTCTTTGAGGAGCTTCTCCACACGGAGATCAATCGCAGCGGCGGTCGTCGGATTGAGGAGCCGGTTCGTTTGCAATCGTCCGGCTCCCAGCGCCTACTCGTGTAGGGCTTGAATGAAGTCGTGAAGGGCCTGGGCCTCCGTCCGAGTTAGTTTATCCATCGGGCCGGAGCTTGCGGCAAAGCGAAGTGTCTGCCGCTCCAGTGATTGATCACGACTGACCCGGTAGCCGACTAGCACTTGGAGCTTGTCATAGGACACTCGGAGGCCTGTGCTGACCAAGTAGAGGACACGAAGCTCGGGGGTGACGTATCCCGATTCGATGTCGAGAAGTTCCTTCAGATCCAGCCCGAGCTTGTTCGCGAACGCTTCGGGCTCCAAGCCCTGCTCTCTCCGAGCCAGTTGAACGAGGCGGCCCAATGCTCCGAGGCCGGTCGGGTTGCAGCCAGAAAGGTCGTCCGCCGACGATGGCTCCTCCGGGGCGAGGAACATCCCGAGCCGGCTTGCGAGCCCACCGACGGAGATGCATCCATCATCGCTCTCAAGAGCGTGCGCGATGAGCTTCTCCCGATTCGGAGGAAACCGAAGTGGTTCGTGCTGCTTGTTCTTCATGGCTGATTCTCCAGAAACACCCGTGCCGCCTTCTCACTGAGCTCGAAGTACCGCATGGGCGGCTTGTAGCTGTTGTCCGGTCCAAGATCCGTCATGCCGCAGCGTGTCGAGTAGAAGCTCTCCGATTGCCGCAGGGAGTGCAAGCCCACTCGGCCCTTGAAGCCGAGGTCGTCACTCCATCGGACGGCAAGCTCGATAAGCTGGGTGCCGATGCCCCGAAGCTGCGGTGATCGGCCGAGGACCTTCACCTCCCAGTTCCAGGGTGCCGCTTCGACCAGGTCCACGTACACCACGTCCCGAGGCTCTGTGTGGAGCTTGGAGTGATGGCCCACGCAGCAGCAGACCATAAGGCCTTGCCAGCGACCTTCTGCCTTCATCCCGAAGAGGCGATAGGGACTCAGCGGGCCTGAGAGCAGAGATCGCAGTTTGAGAGTCTTCTGCGACCAGTTCCAATGAGTGCTTTGCGGCACGTCCGCATCGGAGACCTTGGACTTAACGCATTCCCTGAGTATCCGTACACGCTCGGGAGCCCAGAGCTCTTCTGCCTCGAAGAATGCGTCGAGCGGAAGCTCGTCATGAAGCTCCGCTTCGACGAGTTCTCCGGTGGCGACGCGCTTCAGCTTGGTGGGATGAGTGCTCACCCCAACACCATAAGCTCCGCCTTCTTCTTCTGGAGCTCGTCCTCGAAGAAGAGCTTCTCGCCCTGAGCTATACGCGTGTCCACCGTCTGGAGAAGTCGCAGTGCTTGGCGGATCACCGCCGTCTTGGTCAGATCCTTCCGCCGGGCAAGCCCGTCTAGGGCGTCCATCTCGCCAGCCGTGAGATTGAGAGTCATGGTTCGCTTGTCGTTCATGGAATCGCTCCTGTCCAGATAGTCTATACCATCTACGGCCAAAAAGTCAACCAAGTTCGGCCAAAACTGGTTGACCAGATGGCCAGACTTGGTATACTCCTTGGCCATGAGCCCGGTAATCCCCAAAACCGACCCGACCGGACGCTGCTTCGTGAGCTATCGGAGCACCAGGCTCGGGGAGATAGAGCGGCTGATCCCGTGCCTGCACGAGCACGGGATCCCAACATGGCAAGACCGCAAGAACTTGGCGTCCGAGCCCACCATCGAGGCGATCCAGAAGGCTCTTGAATGCCCCACCACGTCGAGCGCCATTTTGTGGCTCTCGGGGGACGTGGCTACGTCCCGTGTGATCCTTGATGAAGAGGCGCCCCGCATCGTGCAGCGTGCCCGGGCGAGCGACGGATTCAACGCCAAGCTCTGCCTGGCCAATGGGCTCAAGTTTGCCGCGGCAAGCGACATCCTCAAGATGCCGGGTTCGCTCGAATCCCCGTCCAAGACGTGGAATCTCCGGCCTATCGACGGCGATCCCGCTACGGATGAGGCGATCCTTGGAGTCGCGAAAGCCGCTCTCTCCAAGAGGCTCGCCGCGATTCACGCAGTACTGCCACCAGGCGATCGACTTCGCATCGCATTCCACGCTCACGCCCAGGCTCGCCCGGCGTTTGAAACTGGGTATGCGCTTATGGTGGATTGGACGCGGCACTTTCAGCTTCGTCACGCATCAGCCGACGCCTGGAACGGCCAAATGCTCCCCGCCTTGGCGTCCATCATCGACGCCATCCGCACCGCGGCTCCCCGTCGTGCTGTGCTGGCTGAAGGGTTTGTCTCAATCGCTTCTGCGTTCGCAATCGGTCGGAGCTTCATGGAGCCCGGCGGCATTCCCCTCACTTGGAGACAACTCCCCAAGGGCGACGAATGGACCCTCTCCTCGTCGCGGTCCGACTCGGGATTCTCCGCGACGCTAGCTTCCCAAGACGTGAGCGCCTCCGCGCTTGCGGTGCTGGTATCCATCCGCGGCAATGTGGAGCCCGCAGTGGTGGCCTCACAGACCACCCTGCCCGCCTTCCGGGCAATACTCCGAGTGCAGCCACAGAACGGCCTGGCCACGGCTCACTTGGACAACAGCGAACAGGCATCACACCTTGCCCGCCTAGTCGCAGACCGCATCCGAGAGGCCCGTTCGACCTACGCGGGGATTCGGACCACACACCTCTGCTACTCAGGTCCAGTGGGCGTCGCCATGATGATCGGCCAGCAACTCAACGCCTTGGGTCCAGTCCAGCTCTACGAGCACCGCCAAACTCCAGAGGACGCGGTGGGATCGTATGTCCCGGCAGCACTCCTCTGCGATTCACCGAACTGCGTCTGAAAGGAAAGCAAGCCATGGAACTGCCTTCATACTTCGAGGACTTTCTCCCGCTCATCAGCCCGACCAAGCGGCAACGCGAGGTCATGGTCACTGAGAATCGGCGACTTCGCGAACTGCTTATGGGCGACGAGCAGTTGAAGGCCGTGCTCCTCTCCACATTCATCCAAGGGAGCCACCGCCGGGCAACCGCCATCCAAGGCGACAAGCACCACCCGTGCGATGTGGACGTGGTCGCTGTCACAAATATCCCTAGGAGTCCAACGACAGCCGAGCACGCACACCGAGTCTTCCAGCCGTTCCTTGAACGCCACTACAAGGGCAAGTACGAGGCACAGGACCGCTCGTGGTGCATCACTGTGGACCCAGAGGTGAAGCTGGACTTGGTTCCTACGTCCGAACCCGAGAGCAAGGAACTCCGCGAGGCCGTCATCGCGAAGTCCCTTCGCGATTGGGATCCAGACGGGGGATTCGGGCTCCGGAAAGCCATTGGGGTGCAGTCGCTCACCGAAGCCGCACTCGAAGAAGCTCGCCGCGACCGGGACTGGGAAAAGTCAGAGCCCCTTTGGATTCCAGACAAGACACTCCGCACTTGGGAGAAGACGCACCCGCTCTTCCTGATCGGCTGGACGGCGGAGAAGAACCTCCAGTGCAACGGCCACTTCGGGCACGTTGTCAAAGTGCTCAAGTGGTGGCGCCGCCACATGCAGCCGACGCCCAAGTACCCCAAGGGGTACCCGATGGAGCACATCATTGCTGAATGCTGCCCCAACGGGATCAAGAGCATTGCCGCCGGTGTTTGCTCAACTCTGGACGAGATCGTCCGGCGCTACGAACAAGACGCGGCTGCCAACCGCACTCCCTTCCTCCCCGCTCGTGGCGTCACAGACCCGCTGATCAACGTGCTGCACCGCGTGAAGGGCGAAGACTTTGCCGGCTTCTACGAGAAAGTGCGGAACGCTTCTGAGCTTGCGCGCCAGGCACTCAACCACGACAACGTGCGGGAGAGTGCCCTGCTCTGGGGCAAGCTCTTCGGCCCGGTCTTCCCCAAGCCCCCCGAAGACAAGACCAAAGTGAGCGTCGGCTACACCTCGCCTTCAGCCCCCGCGCGACCCCAAGAGGGCCGCTTTGCGTGAGCGGGTCGCGATCTGAGCCCGCGGAGGCTATTCGCGAGGCCCGGCGGGGCCTTGAAGGACATCGCTGCGCTCGTGTCGTCGGAGAACTCGTCTGGCATGACAAGGAGCAGCATTGGGCATTCCCGGTCGAGTTGAGCGTGGAGTCGAAGAACCGAGACGTCATCCCTGAACTCTCAGTGTGGTACTTCGTGCTCGATCCGCGCTACCCGTGGGGGGAGATCGAGATTTATCCGGCGAGCGATGGTGGTATCAAGCTCACGTTTCCACACCAAGACCGCAACGACGTTGACAACACGAAGGTCCCGTGGCGGTCGGGCGATATCTGCGTCCGGGCTCCAGCCTTTGCGTTGGATCGTCTCGGCTCTGACCCTGACCCGAAGGGCAGCCCAAATCGGCTTCTCTGGTATGTGGAGCGAGCCCTTGAGTGGCTCGCCAGGGCGTCCCAAGGCACGCTTGCGCGACCCGGAGATGACTTCGAGCTACCGCAGTGGAAGGCGCTCCCTTCCACGGTCGGCTTTGTCGAAGACGCTGAAACCTATAAGCTGTGGTCATCAATCAGTGACCGTGTGGGCACCGCGGAAATGGTGCAGATCGCCGCTGGAGGCCCTTGGGTAGCGAGGCGGTTTTGTAACGTCCAGGGTGGGAAGCTCGTCGAGCCTTCTTGGGGACGACTGATTGAGGGCTCGAAAGCGATCAAGAGTGCTGGATGGTTACGATTGCCGGGTGTCCCGGTACTCCTTCCATACGGAGCACCGGCAGTCTGGGGTGATCTTGACGCGGCAATCGATGCTCTGGGGCTCAGGCTCGATGACCTTCTGCAGCAAGGGCTCAAGCCACTCCGGGACGAAGAGCGGCACATGCTTTTGGTCGGCTTCCCCGTCCCCCGCCGAGTCGGCGAAGAGCCGAGTCAGATGCACTGGCAGCCGCTGCAACTACCCCTCTTGTCTTCCCGCAAGAGGTTGAAGAATGGCTTCCGGGCGAATGACGCGGGGTTCTGGAGTGGAGACAAAGCCACCGTGTTGGCTCCGAAGCAGAAGATCGACTGGCTGACAGGCCGCAACTGGTCGCAAGCAGAGATCTCCACGCGGGGCCGATTCTCCTCTGCACTGCGGAGCAAGCGGGTGCTGTACCTTGGTGCCGGGGCAGTCGGCTCCACCGTTTCGGAATTGCTCGTCCGTGGCGGCGTGACTACGGGCGTGCTTGTCGAAAACGACTCGGTGGCAGCGGGCAACCTTGTTCGGCACACCCTCTCGCTGACGGATGTCGGAAGCAGCAAGGGAGAGGCGCTGGCTTTGCGTCTCAACGGTCTGAATCCTCACGCCAAGATCGAGGCGCTCTTAGCGCACTTTCCGAATCTCAGCGAGAGTGAGTCTGAGAAGTGTTCCTCGTGTGACTTGGTTATCGACTGCTCCGGCTCAGACGACGTGCTCCAGGCTCTGGCGGAAAGGGAGTGCGCGGATGGGACACTCTTTGTCTCGCTTGCCATGGGACGCGGGGCTGGACGGTTCTACATGTTTCACGCGTGGGGAAGGCGGTTCCCAATCGAGCGGTTCCGCGACGAAATCTCGCCTTGGCTCGTCCGTGACCGGGAGCAGTTTGCCCAAGTGGAGTTCCCGTGGGAGGGGACCGGTTGCTGGCATCCAGTCTTCCCGGCGACTCCTGATCGAGTGTGGGCTTACGCTGCAGCAGCCGTGCGGCACCTAGACAACGTGGCTGGCTTGATTGGTGAACCTGCCCTCACGGTCATCGAGCTATCCAGCGACCATCTTCCGCAGCGTGCGAGCACCGATGGCTGAAGCCCCTACCGACTACTGGACACAGGACGGCCGATTCGGGGTTCGGGTTGAGAGACGAGCCGTTGATTCGATCGTTGCCGACTGCGCCCGCAGCGGACGACGAGAGACTGGTGGCATCCTTGTGGGTCGCTACTCAGCCGACCGACGTTTGGCACTTGTGCTGTCAGCGTCTTTGCCGCCTCCAGACAGTCGTGCAGGCGGCTTCTGGCTGCTTCGCGGTGTTCGCGGGCTCCAAAGCTGGCTAGATGCGCTGTGGAAGAAGGACGGCACGCACTATCTTGGCGAATGGCATTTTCACCCTTTCGCCTCCCCTACCCCAAGCCGACAAGACGTGTCGCAGATGAAGCGAATCGCATCCACCGAAAGCTACCAGTGTGCTGAGCCAATCCTGCTCATCCTCGGCGGAGATCCTCGCGGAGCGTGGAGTCTTTGCATTGAAGTCCATACACGCAAGGGCGAGCGCCATCAATTGTCGTTAGGTCGTGACCCGAGCGCGTTTCCGAAAAACAACTTAGACTTCTAGCGTGTTGGGTTACGCTCTAGTTGCGAACAGAGGCGAATGCCGTGCCTCCGAAAAACTGTGCTCAGGCTCGCCACACCCCTGCATCGGAAGTCCGTGCGAGGTCGCGAGGCCCGGTGGTAGACGCGCCGTCCGACAGTGGGCTATCCTGGAGGGGTAAGTTGGAGCGCAAGTCATGAACGAGAAGCAGGCGAAGATTCTGGAATCCGTCCTCGGCGGCGAGGCTTGGCAGAAGCCCGGTGAGGGTTGGGTGGTCACCGTGAACCGCAGCGACGGCGCCATCATCCAGTTCACGGATGCTGGGGTGACTGAGTACACCGACGACGCGGCCTTGGACGCGGACAAGTCTACGAAGACAATTGGGCTCAGCACCGACTCCGATGACGGGGGGTGGTGGGTCATCGTCGATCATAAGGGGAACGTCATGTACCGTGACCCCGACACGGAGTCCGGCTGGCGCTGGCAGCAGGAGGCGGAACACGAGGCCGCTGGGCTCAAGTCCCGCACTGGAGACTCGTATTCGGTACGCAGACTGGAGTGACCCCTCCTCTCGGAAGGGTTTCTGTTCCGGACGCCAGTGCCGGATCTCACGCCTCGTCAGCCCTACAAACCTAGCCAACGGGCAGTCTTCTCGCCCGCAATGTCCGCTTTTGGCAGGTACCCTCACCCGTTGATGTCGCAAGGCCAATCCATACCAGTCATTGATCTATTCGCCGGTCCAGGCGGCCTAGGGGAGGGTTTTGCTTCTCTTTTCGACCGCCGTGGACGAAGGATGTTCCGGATCGCACTCTCGGTCGAGATGGACAAGACGGCGCACCGGACACTTCGGCTCCGCAGCTTTTTCCGGTCCTTTGACCCTGACGATGTTCCAGCGGACTACTTCCGGTATCTCCAAGGCGATCCGGAACTACCCGCTCAGGAGGCGCTCTTCGACCGCCACCCGCGTGCCGGAGACGCTGCCAAGGACGAGGCATGGCAGGCGACGCTCGGGGAGACAGCCCCCGCGTACGTGTCACGGCGAGTGAACGAAGCGCTGGCATCCCTCCCAATCGGTCGCCCGTGGATCATGATTGGTGGTCCACCCTGTCAGGCGTACTCCCTTGTCGGCCGCTCCCGGATGATCGGAGAGGTCGGACATCGGGCGTTTTACGAGGACAAGAGGCACACTCTGTATCAGGAGTACCTCAGACTGATTAAGGGGCACGCCCCCGCCGTGTTCATCATGGAGAACGTGAAGGGACTTTTGTCGTCGCGATTGAACGACACCCTCATCTTCGGACAGATTCTGAAGGACCTCCGGAGACCGAAACCCGGCCTTGACTACCGCCTCACGGCACTCAGCTCCAGCGAGGACGGACTCTTCAGTGGGTGCGAAAGCACAGACCAGGCGGACCCTGAGGCGTTCTTACTCAGAGCCGAGAATCATGGCGTGCCGCAAGCCCGGCATCGCTTGATCATCGTCGGTGTCCGGAGTGACTACGCGGCCTCCGGGGCGAGCATGCCAAGCGCGATTCCGAAGAGCGTGCAGCGGACGTGCAGACAGGCGATAGAGGACTTGCCTCCGCTACGGAGCAGCATCTCGCGTGCGACGGACTCGGAGAGTGAGTGGCTGGACCTCCTCCGCTCTTCGTTGCACCAGCGATGGTTCAGTCAACTCGGGTCCGCCGACCAGCATGACGTAGCGGCGAGGATTTCCCGTGCCGTCGGTGGCCTCCGGATTCCCAGATCCCGGACCGGTGCCCGGTTCATCCGCTGGGAGGGAGTTCCTGAGCTGGCTCCCGAGTGGTTCATCGACAAGCGGCTCGGAGGCGTGTGCAACCACGAGTCACGCTCGCACATCGCTTCGGACCTCTGGCGATATCTGTTCGTCTCGTCATTCGGTGCGGAGAAAGGCAGTTCACCGAAGATCAAGGATTTCCCGCGAGCATTGCTGCCAGATCATGCCAATATTGACGAGGCCGTGAACTCCCGCATGTTCAACGACCGCTTCAGAGTGCAGATCTGGGACAGGCCTTCGACGACCGTTACCTCCCACATCTCGAAGGACGGACACTACTTCATCCACCCGGACCCCACGCAGGCCCGCAGTCTCACCGTTCGGGAAGCAGCTCGGCTCCAGACCTTTCCGGACAACTACTTCTTCGAGGGACCGCGCACTGAGCAGTATCACCAGGTGGGAAACGCAGTGCCCCCGCTGCTTGCACGAAAGGTCGCCGAGTCGGTGGCTCGCTTTCTTGACCCTTCGTTCAAAGTCCGGTAGTTTCGATGGAGTCGACTATGGCCCAGCTGGTTCTCCCAAGATTGTCTGCTTCCGCAACCAAGGATGAGGCGAGCCTTTGGCTCGGTGGCTTGGTGTTCACAGTCGGACATGGATTTCATCCCGACACACCGCCGTCCGACTACATCGGCGTCGATACCGGAGAGCCGAGCTTCGATCCGCACACGGCTGAGACTCTTTCCGTAGACCTAGACACCGCCTTCGGGATTCTTGGAGACGGCATCTATGACGATGCTTGCTGGTTCGCATGGAGGCTTCAGCACAACCTTCCCCGAGAACCCGTTCATGACCTCCGTGCGCGACTGCTACTGGCTCTCCAGATCATCGACCCGAACGGCGAATACTCCGACCGTGACGCGTTCCGAAATGGCCGGGCTCCCATGACGCTCTCCAGCGCAAAGGACGCGCTGAATCGCCTCCTGTCCGAATAGACTGCTCCACTCTATGGACAGGTTGTCGAAAGAACGGCGAAGCTGGAACATGTCCCGGATCCGGGGGCAGAATACCTCGCCCGAACTGCTGGTCCGATCTCTGCTGCACCGCTCGGGCTTTCGGTTCAGACTCCATCGTCGCGACCTCCCAGGAAGCCCAGATATCGTGCTTCCCAAGCACAGAACGGTTGTATTCGTGCACGGTTGCTTCTGGCATCGGCATCCGCGCTGTCGGTTGGCCGCAATGCCCAAGTCGCGGCCGGAGTTCTGGAGGCAGAAGTTCCGTGAGAATGTCCGGCGCGACCGGCGGGCTGTGTTTCAGCTGACCGGCCTGGGTTGGCGCGTGATCGTCATCTGGGAGTGTGAAGCCCGGGATTCGCGATCCTTGGCGGAACTGATCGCAAGGGTTCTACCGGGAGTACCCAAACGCCGTACAATCGCTGATCCAACCGGAGTTCACACCAGCGAAGGACGAGGCAACTGGGGAAGCAAGACCACATCGCGGAGACCGTTGCGCCCAACCCGGCGGACCTCGTTGAATCACTGAGGGACTTCGGGTACACCCTGCCCACAGCCATCGCTGACCTCATCGACAACAGCATCACGGCAAAGGCTTCGGACGTGCACGTCACGATCGAGTCTTCAATACAGCGACCTCATATCTCAGTCATCGACAACGGTTCAGGGATGTCGCTCCAGCGGCTTGTGGAAGCGATGCGAATGGGTACCGTCGGCCCCCTTTCCAAGAGGACTGGCAATGACCTTGGCCGATTCGGCCTCGGACTAAAGACGGCGTCGCTCTCAGTCGGCCGCTGCCTGACGGTCATCACCAAACATGAAGGTGACGCAGAGCCTTCGGTCCGCCGGTGGGACGTGGAGCACATCCGAACCACCGGAAGCTGGACACTTTTAGGTGAACCGACACCGGTAGCCAAGCCATATGTCCAATTGATTGCTTCGCGATCCTCGGGTACTGCGGTCATCATTGAAGACCTTGACCGTGCCAGTTTTCTGCACGTACCCGAGAGTGCCAAACACACTCATCTTGCTGATGCCCTGAAGGAGCTTAGTGCCCACCTTGGGATGGTCTTTCACCGTTTCATCGAGGATGGCCTCACCATCAAGCTCGGCTCTACGGCAGTCAAGGCTTGGGACCCCTTCGTGCTATCGAAGTCGTTTCACCTCCCGACGGATCCGGTTCGGTACCTGAGTTCAGACATTCCCGTTACCCCCTACGTGCTTCCACATCAGTCCCAGCTCACGGACACCGAGTTTGAGGATGCTTCGGGCGTGAACGGCTGGAATGCCCACCAGGGGTTCTACATCTACCGCTGCAAGCGGCTGATCGTTCCCGGAACGTGGCTGAATCTCGGGCTCAAGAAGGATGAGCACTTCAAACTCGCCCGGATCCGTGTGGACCTGCCGAACACGCTCGATGCGGAGTGGAAGCTGAACGTGATGAAGTCACACGTCGCGGCACCGCCTGCGCTCCGGGACACGTTCGCGAGAATCGCACGAAACGTGCGGCACGATGCTTCGAACGTGTACCGCCATCGTGGTGAACGTGAAGTCACCGTCGAGGGGAACCCGCCACGGGGGCTCTGGAAGCGGCTGGACTCAAAACGCAAGGTCAGGTTTCGCCTAGACCGGACGCATCCGGTTCTCTACGCGCTTCTCAACGGGGAGGGTCCGACCAGCAAACTCTTCTCGGATGCTGTTTCGCTGATCGAGCAGTCGCTTCCTATCGACAGTATTCTACAAGTGCCATCTAAGTCCCTCGAAGGCACGGTACTTCCCGAAGATGCCGTGAGTATCGAAGGTCTCGTCGAGATCGCAAGAGCCACTGAACAGTTCTACATCCGTGCCGGGTATTCACGAGAGGATGCCCGCAACCGTGTTCTCTCCGTCGATCCGTTGGTCCGACATCGCGAGGAGATTCTCGCACGACTCCAGTCCACCGGCACTCAAGGCGAGGGCAGTACCAGATGAGCACGGTCGGATCATCAACGATTGTCGACATGTACCTCAAGGACCTCTTCCGGCCGGAAGCACCGCCGACGCCGGAGGATGTCAACAACACGATCTCGGAGTTGCTCGGCAGCTCTCCCTTCTTCCGGCACTTGCTCCCGCTCCAGCGGACAATCGTGGACGAGATTCAGAAGCGAATCACCGTCCGAATCGGCGCGGCTACAGCACTGGACAACAGTGAGAACCACGAAGAGTGGCTCTCCGCCGCGGATCGCGCTGGCTGGAGACTCTGGCCCCGCTTGCAGCGATACCTGACCCACGAGAAGCGATTCCCGGTGAGCGTACTCGCAGAACTCGACCGCTCGACGGATGCGACGCTGGAGCGTCTCGAATCGCCGGACCGTAAGGACCGATGGGACAGACGCGGCCTCGTGGTCGGACATGTTCAATCGGGCAAGACGACGCACTACACGACATTGGCCGCCAAGGCACTGGATTCCGGCTACCGGATCGTCATCATCCTCGCCGGAATCCACAACAATCTCCGTGCTCAGACCCAGAGCCGCATTGACGAGTATCTCGTGGGAAGAGATAGCCGGGCAATCAAGCAGGCGATCAAGACCGCCCAGCTTGAGAACCAAGGCCGCATCGGTGCGGCTGAAGCCGATTGGAAGCGCGGCGAGACGTTTGACGGCTTTCAGGTCATCACGAACACCACCTCCGAAGACCACGGTGACTTCCGAGCGGTAGAGCAGCAGATGTGGTTCGAGGTTAACAGCGGCGCCCGCCTCGTCATGGTCGTGAAGAAGAACACGAGTGTTCTGAGGGGCATGACAAACTGGCTCAACAGCCTCATGGCTTCGGGTTCCGGAGACCAAGCCAGAATCCCCCACCCGACCCTCATCATCGACGACGAAGCGGACCACGCCTCGGTCAACACAGCGGACCCCGAAGCAGATCCGTCGAAGATCAACGGGTACATCCGCCAGTTGCTCCTCTACTTCCAGCGAGTGTCTTTCGTCGGATACACCGCAACGCCGTTCGCCAACATATTCGCCGACCCCGACAGTGATCACACGCACAAGTTCGGGCCGGACCTGTTTCCCCGGTCGTTTATCGTCAACCTGAAGGCTCCGAGCAACTACGTCGGACCCGACAAGGTGTTCGGACATCCGGGCGACGACGATGCTGGCATTCCGCCGTCACCGGCGCTCCCGATGCACGTGCCTGTGACGGACTCGCAGGCGTGGATTCCCGACAAGCACAAGAAGGACCACGATCCAGGCCCCCTGCCTTCCTCACTTCGCGAGGCGGTACGGCTGTTCCTGCTGGCGACCGCGACGCGGGTTGCAAGGGGCCATACGGGCTTCCACAGCTCAATGCTCGTTCACGGCACGCGATTCAAGATCGTCCAGAATCGCGTGCGAGGGCAGCTTGAGCGTGAACTGAGCGACCTCACGAGCTTGCTCACGCACGGATCAGACGACACACGCCAGACTCTGCTGGCTGAGCTTCGGGGCCTCTGGGATCGAGAGATCGTCGAGAAGTACGAAGCGTTCCGCTCCGCACTGCCCGACGACGTTGGCGGCATGCCGACGTGGGATGCCGTGGCGGATGCTCTCCAGCGCAACGCCTCCCGGTTCAAGGTCATGGCGATCAACGGTGACTCCTCCGATGCGCTCGCCTACACGACCGCGAAGGACGGTCTGTGGGTTATCGCCGTCGGCGGAGACAAGCTCAGCCGAGGTCTGACTCTTGAAGGGCTTGTGACGAGCTACTTCCTCCGCACGTCCAGCATGTTCGACACGCTGATGCAGATGGGGCGATGGTTCGGCTACCGACCGGGATACGCGGATCTCTGCCGCGTCTATACGACTCCATGGCTGCAAGGCGCATTCAGAGAGATCACGCTCGCCTTCGAGGAACTTCGTGAGTCGTTCGACGAGATGGCTCGCGCTCAGAGGCAGCCCATCGACTTCGGGCTCAAAGTCCGTGAGCCCTCTGAAAAGTTGCTCATCACCGCTGGCAACAAGATCCGTCGTGGCGAGACTGTCGATGTGCGGTTCGCGGGTGAACTCATCCAGTCGCTGGACGTTCCACGAACCGGTCCGGGAGCGGACAGGAATCGCAGTGCTCTCACTCAGCTCGTCACGTCGATGTCCGGGCGACCAGCCGACAAGATCCGTGACCGCGACACGGAGTGGCACGTCTGGCGGAACCAATCACCGGACAAGGTACTGACGTTCCTTCAGGCCTACGTGGCTTCCCATGAGCCGTGTCTCCGCGACGGCGCGGCGAGACTCCGCGAGTACATTCAGCACCGGATCACTGAAAGCGAGTTGTCCGAATGGTGTGTTTGTCTGGTGTCGGTTTCAAAGGCTCGCACAAAACAGCGAGTGCAGATTGCGGGTCTTGACGTCGGCTTGAACCGGCGTTCCGCTCAAGACAACGACCCGGAAACCTACCGAATGGATCAGCTTGCAGGAAGGGACGAAGAGGCGGTGGATCTCTCCCATTCCGAGTTTAAGCAGGCGCAGGATGAGAGCGGGGTCGCGGAGAACGGCAAGCCTTCGCGCGGGGCGATCAGAAACGCGAGACCTCCAACTCGCGGACTCCTCCTTCTCTACCCGCTCACAAGAACCAAGGACGATGAACCTCTCGCAGACCCGATCGGTGAGTACGCCCTTGGTGTCTGTGTCGGCTTCCCTTCGCGGCTCAAGGGAAAGTCTCTGAAGTACACCGTCAATACGGTCTGGCGGCGTGAGCAGGACCCAACGGGAGACTGGGATGAAGATGGCCGACCTGCCTGATCTTTGGCGGCAACTTCGTCTCGTCCCTCCCCTGCCAGCCCGCGGCTTCAAGATGCGGCAATGCGGGACGTCTTCCCATTCGCGATGCTTCGCGGCGATCAGTCACCCGCTGGCAGAGGCCGCATTCATCATCGAACTCAAGGGCGATCAACTCCGCAGTCGCTACACGGCCTTTTCCACGCGGGCGTTCTCCGTGGACTGCGGGCCTGTGGAAGGTCTCCCGCCCGACTCGACAGCGCTCATTCTCACACTTCGGGACAGTGACCTCACAGACCTGTTCGGTCTCCTGTGCTCCGACCTTGCCGAAACAGTGGGCCGCTGTCAGACCCCTGCCGCTGTCTCCCACGACGTGGTGACTGTGCTTGAGCACTGGAGGGCGTTCCTTCAACGCCGCTCGGCACTTCTCACCTGCGAGGAGGTTCGGGGGCTCATCGGCGAGCTCGTCACACTCGCACGCCTCATCAGTCTTCTCGGTGCAGAGCAGGCCATGACTTCATGGAAGGGACCCATCGGCGGCATTCGGGACTTCGAATCGGAGTCGCTTCATGCGGAGACCAAGACGTTCACGCCTTCAGCGGGAGCGTCCATCTACATCTCCGATGCCCTCCAGCTCGAAGCGCCGACCGGACTTCGGATGAAGCTGGTGTGCATAGCCCTAGACCAGTCACCCTCAGGCAGCACTCTCGCCCAGTACGTGCTGGCCGTCGAAGCCCTTCTGGCTGGCAACCCCGCCGTCTGTGAGCTCTTTCGGCAGCGTGTGGCAGCCGCCGGTTTTCTTCCAAGCATGGCGGACGCACTCCCCGAGAGCTACGTAGCCTTCGAGCCTCGTGTCTTCGAGGTCCGTGATGAGTTCCCCCGAATCACCTCTGCGTCGATTCCGCCCGGTGTGCGTTCCGTGAGGTTCGCCATCGAGCTTGCCGTGCTCGGAGCGTTCGCCGTTTCCACTGACCAGGCGATCGGTTGCCGATCGACCCCAGTTCATCCAGCACCACTGCCATGAGCCACCAGTTCCTCAACTCGGTTCTCTGTGACGCCTTCGACCGCGCCCACGATCCGGAGCTAGGGGGGCTTCGACTCAACTCGATAGTCGCCGTCCTGCTGGAGCGACTTGAAGACGCGAGCGTCGTGTCAGAACCCCAGGTCAGCTACTTCCGCTTCGAACGCGGGAACATTTCGGCGGAAGTTCACGGATGGGCTGTTGATGTCGAGGACGACGTTCTCCGGCTCTTTATCTGCATCGACGCCACGTCAGAAGTCACGCTTGGCGACGATGCTCAGCCCGTAACGCTTCCCAAAGACCAGGTGGACCGAGCGTTTCGCCGCATTGAGAGCTTCGTCCGCCACGCGCTTGCAGGGAAGTTCGACGCTGTGGAGGAGTCCCAGCCTGTAGCCGATCTGCTGAGAGTCCTTCAGGCTTCGGCATCGCAGGGGCAATCGGTCGAGCTGCACCTCATCACGACCGGAGTCGTATCGGACAGGGCCGCTGCCGCACTCAGTGACAGTGAGCTCCGCCGTGAAGTGTGGGACCTCACCCGTCTCGTCCGAATCTGCGGTTCCAGCTCGGACGGCTCCATCACCATTGATTTCGAGGAGCGGTTCGGCCAGACGCTGCCTTGCCTCGTCACCAAACCCGACGACGAAGGCGTCCAGGTGCTACTCACGCGGATTCCGGGTCAGATGCTGGCGGACATTTACAACGACTACCGCTCGGCACTTCTGGAGCGCAACGTCCGCTCATTCCTCCAGTTCAACGGGAAGGTGAACAAGGGCATCAGGGACACGCTGAAAACCGCCCCGCACCGGTTTCTCCCTTACAACAACGGGCTGTCAACCACCGCGAGCAGCGTCGTTCTCACAGGAGTGAACAACGGCACAGCGCAGATCCGTTCGCTTGCAGACTTCCAGATCGTGAACGGCGGACAGACGACAGCGTCCATCGCCGCCGCGTCACGTCGCGACAAAGTAGACCTTGAGCACGTCGTCGTTCCGATGAAGCTCACCGTCGTGCCGCCGGAGCGACTTCAGGGACTCGTGCCGCAGATCTCCAAGTTTGCCAACACTCAGAACAGGATTCAGGAGGCGGACTTCTTCGCCAACGCTCCGTGGCACATCGCGCTCGAACGTCTCTCGCGGAGTACATGGACGAGTTCCACGCCCGACGCTCCGCGCGGCACACGGTGGTTTTATGAGCGATCCCGCGGGCAATACTCAGACGAGCTCGCGGCTCAGGGCACTCCGGCGGGACGGCGGAAGTTCCGTTCTGAGAATCCCGGTTCACAGAAGTTCACGAAGACCGACGTCGCGAAGTACTGGCTGAGCTGGGAGCAGCTTCCGCACACGGTGAGCCTTGGCGCACAGAAGTGCTTCGGTCGCTTCATGGAATCGGTCATCCCCCGGCGTCCTGAGCCCGACGACGCGGAGTTCAAGCGGGTCGTCTCACTCGCGGTGCTCTTCAGGACCGCTGAGTCTCTGTACGGCGAGATGGGCTTCACCGGATACCGGGCACAGGTCATCACTTACACCATCGCACGCCTGTCTCACCACCTCGGGAAACGCCTCCCCGTAGGCGAGATCTGGAAGTCTCTGGCACTTCCCGACGAGATCATGGCTGCACTCCGGATTCTGATCACGGGAGTACGGGAGGTACTTCTTAAGCCTCCGACAGGGAAAAATCTTACCGAGTGGTGCAAGAAGGAAGACTGCTGGGAGGCTGTACTCAAGCGTCAGTTTGAGCTATCGCTTGCGGCAGGAGAAGACTCGGGCACGTCGGGCGGGAGTGAGGTTGTCGCGTCCGACGCCACGACACCGGAGCAGCAAGCGGTCGTTGACGCCGTCTGCACCATCGATGCAGAGGTCTGGTTGAGCATCAGCAGTTGGGCCAAGCAGACAGCATCGCTTCTCCCGTGGCAGAGAAGCCTCGCATACTCAATCGGAAGGCTCCGAGGGGGCGGCCGCACCCCGTCCGTGAAGCAGGCGAAGCAGGGTGGAGTCCTTCTTGTTGAAGCGGCCCGTGTCGGGTTCCGGCATGACAGTCTCTCGCCAAACGCTCTCGCGGTTGTTGCTGGTGCGATTGCAAGGCTGGTCTGATTTGCCAAGCATGAACATTTTGGCAAGATGCGCCGTCGGTCGTATGTTCGTGTCAACCTTGACCAGAACCTCTGTGGCGGCGACGCACGCGGAGGGTCAACGAGACCGATTCCGCTTTCGGGCTGACCGACTCGGAGGGACCGCCGTTGCCGCTTTGGCGGAACGGACGGTTGGCTTCCGAGACGGGGTTGATGCAGGAGCCTGTGCAGCCGTGTCAGTCGGTGAACTCTCGGTCAGCGATGCCCAGCTCTTCGGGGTCGGAATGGCCGTGGCGGCTTCCGAGTCGATTGCTGGAGCGTCGATGCCGAGCAGCTCGCACACCTTGCGGGCGTCGGCGGCCTGTTCGGTCACGTGGTGCGTGTCCGAGCCGCCGAGTCTTCGTGACCAGACTTGCGTCACCTCGTGCAATGCTGCCACGACGGGAAGATCCGTGGAGCGGTCGAGGAGTTCCTCGTACCGCTTCCAGGGACCATCATCGTGCTCGCGGTCGGCCCGTGTGGAGGTGCCGAACGCGAGGACCAGGGCCAGCGGGTTGAACCGCTTGGCCGCGGCGTCGGTGCGGGCGCCCAGCGTTGCCGCCGTCTTGGTGAGCGCTTCGGGCGTGAGTGCCCGGAGCGATTCACCGACCTTGTTCACCAGGAATGCATCGCGGCGTTTCTGGAGACGAGCCTGACGCTCGGCCAGCGTGAGCGGAACCGACTTCCCCGTTTCGTCCGTGGGTCGCTTCGAGGAGGTCGTGCCGTTGCGGGACACGCTCTCGCCGAAGTCGATATGCACGAGCGAACCGGCCTTGGTTCCGTCGAGCTGCATCGCCGGGACCGCTCCCTTGGCGGTGGGCTTGACAAACTTGGGGTGGTACACCTGGGTCACTCGCTCGCCGAAAGTCTCGCGGACCTTCGGACTCAGCCCGCTGAAACCCACTTGCACCAGACGGAGCGTCGGATGCTCCGTGCGGAGTGCCGATTCTCGTTGTTGCAAATGGGCCACCGTCTTGCCCTCGAAGCACACCGGGTCCAGGCAGCGGTCGCTCTTGGAGACCTTGCCGTCCTTTGGTGCATCGTCCGCCTCGAAGAGCATCGGGAGCATCCCGGAACGCTTCGGGCAGTTGAGGCATGAACCCGCCTTCGGGTCGAGCGTGTCGTCCTCCAGCGACCACGGCATGGCCCGGAGTGACTGGAGACCGGCGTCGATGAGTCGCTTGAGTTCATCGACGGTCGGGAATCCACGAGCAAAGACACGATGGAAGCTGTTCTCGGCCAGGATGCGCTGCGTCTCTTCGGGGAGACGGGCGACCAGTTCGAGATGCGCCACCGAGAGACGCGAGGCGTCCGAGTCGGCCTTGAGCACCTCGTCACGCCATTCCTTGCAGAGTCGCGTGAGCGAGGCCCGCCGGGCGATGTGGACGACGCTTTTGCCCAGACGTGCGGCCACGGCCTTGGCGTCGTAGCCACGATCGAACGCTTGCTGGATGGTCGCGGCTTCTTCGAGCGGGTGCAGGTCCTGCCGCTGGAGGTTCTCGGCGATGGTCACGGACAACGCCGAGACATCGTCGAGCGACCGGACGACTGCCGGGATATGCGTGAGACCGGCGAGCTTGGCGGCCCGCCAGCGACGCTCCCCGGCACGGATCTCGAACCATCCGTCCTTGTCCGCGATGGGCCGGACCAGGATGGGCTGGAGCACGCCCTCGCGGACGAGAGACTTGGCGAGCGACTCCACCGAGGACTGGGTGATGGGTCGCCGCTTGTTGTCGGGCGTCGGGGTGAGCCGATCGACCGGCACCATGCGGACCGGACTGGGAACCTTGGGCAGCTTCTTGTTGAGCACCTTCATAGACAAACTCCTTTCGGAACGGGGACACGGAACAGCACACCGGCTACACGCCGGTGTGGGAAGAGTGGTTTTGGAATGGGACTGGAGCACCGCTGGCCGTCGGTACACCGAGGCACACACAGTCCTGAGAAAACCTTCGGAACGTACGACCGTGCGGCATGGCGAGGGACGGCCCACGCGATGCCACAGAGTCACGTCATCTACCCGAGCCGAGTTGTCTGGAGAAAAGGAACCGCAGAGTTTGCCACGAACGCGGACGCTACTCAAGAGCCGCTGAGAACTTTCGTATCGGGGTGCAGAACGGACTGAGCCCCTCGGACTCTCTCCGTCCGGCAGGGGGGTGGGGGAACCTCACGCGGTCGGGGTGGGCAAGGCAGAGTCTGCCGTCTCGTCGCCCGCCGTCGGGGGCCCCCGTGTGACGAGCCCCGACGACGAACGCCGAGCCGGCAGACCAGCAACATGAACGAGGGACCATGCGGTCCTGGGCAGGTGGCTTCCTTACGGTGCTAAGTCACACGCCGGAGTAGTCCTGGCATAACCACGTCCATCACTTCGCCGGTGACTCGCCGACGTTCCGCATTCAGCGGACGTGGGCGAGAGGCCGGTGGTGCACACGAAGGTTCTCTCGCAGACGCGGGGCCGTGGATGTTCCATGGCCCGACGGTTTTCTTGACCCCCTGAAAGGACAGATGACATGAACAAGCAAGTACTGATACGCGGACACAACGAGCTCTTCCGCCGCTCGCCCGATGAAGCGTTCGCTTCCCTCGACGACCTCTGGCAGCACTGCCAGCGGCAGCGGACCGAATCCCACGACGTGTGGGAACGGCCCGAGTCGCTCCTTCCGGTCGTGAGCAACGGTCGATTGGAGCTTGGTGTCCGCGGCGAGGCCGCCTACCGGCTCAACTCGTGGAGCTTCACGCAGTTGTGCCAGACGGCGGGCGTCAGCCGCGACACGGTGAACCGGCTCACCCCCGAGACCGCGGCCCAGGTCTTCGCAGAGACCATGCCCAAGGAGGGCAAGCCGCTCCAGGTGCTGGCCCACAACGGGCTGGCCCGTTCGCTGCACGCCGCGTCCTACACGCGACTCCACAACGTGGAGCTGCTGTCGGTCGTGCGTGAGTTCGCCACGGACTTCCAGCCCCCTCAGAAGGCCGGAGGTCCGAACGACGAAGGCCGAGGGAGCACCGGGCTCTACTGCGGAGAGCAGGACATGTTCTGCTTCCTCGTGGACCCGACCGGATGGACGGAGATCGAGGGCGAAGCGTTCGCTCCCGGCTTCTTCCTCTGGAACTCGGAAGTGGGCAAGCGTTCCGTGGGCATCCAGACGTTCTGGTTCCAGGCCATTTGCAGGAACCACATCGTCTGGGACGCGGTGGAGGTCATCGACTTCTCCCGCAAGCACACGGCCAACGTGGGCGAGGCCGTCGCGGAGATCCGCAGGCTCATCGCCCGTCTCGTGGACCGTCGCGACGAGCGCCGGGACAGGTTTGCCTCTGTGATCGCCAAGGCGATGAAGACGCCGCTCGGCGGCGAAGACGACGAAGTGATGAAGCTCCTCAGCAAACACGGGGTGACCCGGATGCTCGCGAAGGAGGCCATCAACTCGGCACGGCAGTCGGGACGGCTCACGATCTTCTCGATCGTGGATGCCCTCACCCGCCTGTCCGGTGCCATCGTCAACGCCGGTGACCGCACCGACGCCGACGAGTCTGCTTCGAGCCTGCTCGCTCTGGTAGCCTGATTCATCCATACGGGCAGAGGTTGTTCCAAAGGTTGAGAGTCCACCGCACCACCGGCCTCTCACCCTTCACCCGAGGACCGCACTCAACGGATCAGTGTTGGCGGGAACACGTCCCGCCTCCGCCAGTGATGCCAAGACCTTGCTCCGCACCAGTTCGCGACACTCGGGGCCTGTGTCCACCGACTCGTGCTTGGCACGGAACGGGAGGACGCTCCGGGGAGCCTCAGCAGTTCGGTCCGGGAGAAGCTGGTTGGCGATTCGACATCCGCGGGCCTCGTCCTCCAGCGTGATGTGCGACCACAGCCCGCTCCGCACCAGCTTCGCGAACAGACCAGCGGGATTCTTCGTGGCCACCCGGCGGGCGTGCGCCGCCGCCCCCGCGAACTTCAGAGCGTCCGCCTGGCTTGGCCGCACCAGCCCGGCCTTCGTCGCCCGAGCGAACAACACCCGCAGACGTTCGACCGACCGCAAGTCATCGGCCCCAACGTGCCCGAGCCCCCGTGTTGATTCCGCGAAAGCACCATGACGAACGACGCGACGCGGTTGCTGGTTGCCAGATCCCGATAGGGAGTTGCCGGTTCTTCTAGGGGGTGACACGCCGACGTGGTTTTCACGTGGTGGGGGTGACACGACGGCCGCCTTCGCCGCCTTCCAGAACAGATTCCAACGGAGCCCCTGCCCCCACCGGTTCAGCACACCTTGCGGCGTCGAGCTCCGGATGAGCAGGCCAACCTCGATCAGTTCCGCCCTCGCCCGTTTGACGCTTCGCTCACTGACGCCGAAGACTTCGGCCACCCACCCCGCCTTGCACAGTCCCCCGGACGAACAGAGCTCGCCCCGCAGGTACATGCACCGGAGCAAGTGCCCGAACGCCGTCGCCAAGAGCACGGGCTTCTTGGCACGCGCCAGGTAGGCCAGAAGCCGACGTGGGATGGGAACCCGTCTTTCGTGGTTCGCGACCAGCGCCAGTGCGTCATTCACGTCTCGGCTGTCGCAGAACGCAAGTTCCGTGAGCGTCCCGCAGTGGGTCACACCCTCGCGACGGACATCCACTAGCCCGCTCGCCCGCAGGCGGGCGAGTGATTCCATCACCGTCCTGCGGGCACACCCGGTCAAAGTGACCAACTCCTGAACCCGGTATTCGGGCTCGCACCCCTCGCGGGCCGCACATCGCCTCGCCACGGCTTCAAACGTGGCCAGCCAGACCCGGAGGTCCACCGGCCTCAAGATCGTCGCTCTGACGGCCTGCCAGGCCGCCACAAGAGCCCACCCATGCACCAGCACGAACCCGCCATCGGGTTTCTTCGCTTCGTCCTTCATGTTTTTGACTCTCCCAAGCGGGCACGTGGCGTCCGCAGGCCCGCAGTCGGGAACGCGTTCACGGTCGAATCGGTGACGAGCACCGAGACCTGTGAATGGGGCTTGCGCTGTGACGGGGAGTGGTGTACGGTGATCGCACTTCGGTCCACTCTCCGGCTCCGCACGAGCCGGCGTTCCTCCTGCATCATTCCAAGATGACCCCGACCGGTTGGCCGATTCGCCAGCAGGTCGGGATCATCCTTTTCTCATCGCATTTCTGTCCGAGCTACGCAAGCCACGATCGACGATGCACGCCCGCACGCGGGCAGCATCGTGCCGCCGTGAGCAGACGGCCCGAGAGACCGGGCCGTCGGAGCGAGAGCTCCGCGTGACTGCGACCGGCTGATCGCACTTTGTCTCTTGCCATCCAATCCGAAATGTTCTATGACCAAAGGGAACCAGCCCGCAGGCCCGACTGCCCGCAGGCGACGGTTCATCCACACATTTCAGGAGCACTTATGACCCAACACGAGCGTTCGGCCACCGTCATCGCCATCGGCAACCAGAAAGGCGGCACCGGCAAGAGCACCGTCACCGTGCACCTCGCCGCTGCATTCGGTCGGCTCGGACGTTCGTGCCTGATTATCGACCTGGACCCTGCCGCCGGGAGCACCAAGCACCTCGGTGTCTCGCCGGAGATGTTCGCGGGCACGATGGAACTGCTCACTTCCGACGAGCCGCTCGACATCCTCACCGTATCAAAGTCGCTTCCCGAAGGCGTGACACTCGTTCCCGCACGACCGCAGCTCAGTGAGCTGGACCAGAACCTTCCCAAGACCATGGACCCTTCGCACCTGCTGACCCGAGGCATCGAAGAGGCCCGCCGTTCCTACGACTACGTCCTGCTCGACACGTCCCCGTACGCGGCGTTCGCGACGACGCTCGCCGCGTACGCCGTGGCGGACTGGTTCCTGCTCACGGCGTTCCCGCACCCGCTCTCCCTCGCAGGGTTGTCGGAGGCGTTCCGCGACCTCGCCGATGTCCGCAGCCTGAGCAATCCACGTCTTCAGGTGCTGGGCGTGGTGCTCACCAACGTGGACCGTCGTGCCCGCAGGATGATTGCGGAGATCGAATCTGCACTGAACGAGTCGGCACCGGGGGCGTTGCTGCGCACACGCATCAGTCAGTCGGTCGCCATCCCGGAAGCGTCCGGTCGAGGACAGACGGTGTTCGAGCTTCAAGGCACCCGGGGAGCCCGCTCCGCGAAAGAGTTCCTGGACTTGGCTGCCGAGGTCGAAACCCGCATCGGGCGTCCCGAGCCTGTCATGGCGACGCAGCTTGCCACGCCGCAGACCGTGGAGTTCTAGGTCATGGCCCGCCGTCTGGAGCGCATCGCACCCACGTCCTCCATCGCCCGGCTGCTCGACCGCTCGGCGGTCGCGGGGGCGTTCGAGACGGTCGCCACGAAGTCTCCAGCTCGCCAGACTGCCCAGGTGCTTGCACCCAAGAAACGCTCACCGTCCATGCTCATCAAGCGGGAGCTGGTGTTGTCCCGTGAAGCGGACCGGCAGTTCCAATCGCTGATCGACGCGTGCCGCCAATACACCCGCACGCGACTCACCGCCAGCCATGTAGCCCGTGCGCTCATGCGTGCCGTGGAGCAGGCGATGCCGACCATTCACCAAGCCCTTGAGCAACTCGGTCCGCAGAAGCTGCCGAGCAACGCACCATCGTTCGAGGACGAGAGAGATCGCTTCGAGTCCCAGCTCGCACGAGCGATCGGGAATGGGCTGACGATGTCCGCCGTTGTGGAGGCCTCCGACCGTGCGGGTCGGTAGCCGGGCAATGGGGCGCGACATCGTCATGGTGAACGACTGACGACTGAACACCCTCTGCGGCCGAGAATGGGCTGGCGGAGGGTATCAATACAGGAGCACCGCATGGAAATAGAGGAAGACGTAGAGGTAGACACGATCGACATCACGAGGGGCGTTCTCCTTGCCGTCAACAGAAAAGACATCGAGACGGCATTGAACCAGCACTTTGAGGAACCATCAGCCGAGACTGATTCGGATCCCCGCGACCGACGCGGATGGTGCGTGAGACCAATCTGGGGTGTGCTGTCCTCGCACCGTGACCGCCACGGCGTCGCGTTCTGGATTCTCACCCAGACGTTCCCGAAGCGGACCTTGATCTTCCTTCCCGAGGAGTATCGGCCGTAAGCCCGCGGGCGTACCCCGCTCGCGGTCACCGCTCTCCGAAGGGCTTAAGTCACATCGTTCAAACGGTCCTCCATAACAGACCCGTCGGCAGAGCACGCCACGGTTCACCATTAAGGAGGTTCGCATGAACAACAAGCAGCAGCAGCAACAGCCCAACGGCAAAGCGGGACAGAACAACAAGCCCGTCTTTGTCTCTCGGTTCGGGGCCATCAAGGCGGTCGTCTGGCTCAATCAGACATCCGTCGGCCCCATCCACAACGTCACCGTCGCCCGCAGCTACAAGGACGGAGAGGACTGGAAGGAGTCAGGGAGCTTCGGCACCGACGACCTTCTCACCCTCGCCAAGGCCTTGAATGCGGCCCATACGTGGATTTGTGAGCAGCGTCAGCGTCCCGAAGCCGACGCCGCTTGAGTTCGTCGTTTCGCCAAGGTTTCAGGGTGTACCTCTGCCGACACCCTCGTGGCATCTTGGAACGGGGGAGGCACATTGGGAGAACGAGTTTTGTAAAGGGTGGGATTCGCAGAATGACGACACAGCCAAGCCAATTGTCCAGGAACTGCCGCACGCCGCACGGTGGTAGCCGAGTCCTTGCCGTCGTGCCGTGGTTCCGTGCGCGGGACCGTCAGCGCTGGAAGGCATTGGGGTTTGCACGCCCAGGCCGCGGTGAGGCGATCAGCCCGAGCCGTCGCTCCCCAGCCTTCCGCAGGCACTCATTCCGTCACGCCCGGTGTCGTTGCCGATGATGGTGCTGGATCATCGAATGCACAGCGGATCGAGCCGCTTGCCAGACTCTCCGGTATCCAATGAATGGATTCCCTGTTCATCCGTGAGGGGACGCACCGAAATCTCGGTGCGTCCAGATATGCGTCAGTAGTCGCTCGGGAGGAGTACCGTCGTCAGCGAGCGGTCGTGCTCGGTGATGATCCAGAACTTGGTGCCCGCCCGATCCGAATAGGCGGACAGCAGCCGATCGCCCTGTTTGAGCGCTCGGTCGTTCGCGGCCTTGTCATCCTTGCAGACATCGCCCCAATCGCCGACCAGATGCCGACGAAGCGAGCGATGGACATCCTCTTTGTTGAGCGTCGCTTCCGCCACCGCCGTGATGACGAGCTGCCCGAGCTGTACATAGGTCGGAGATGTGGAGTCCTTTCGTTCCTTGGTATTCCTTTCTGATTCAATTGTCATAATCACTCTTCTAGTTATGGCCGAGTTCCGATCCGCCCCGCACGGGCATTTCGGCACTTCGGCAATTCATGTTGTACTTAGCACGGAAGCCCGCATGCGGGCAAGCGGGAATGCGAAAACTAGAATAGTCATTCGGTCCCCGCGGGAAGCAGGCAAGGCATCGTGCAAAAACAGACGGGCCCGGGAGGTGAACCTCCCGGGCCCGTCTGGTGCGTTCAGTGCTCACTTCGCGTCAGCAGCTTTGGCCGCGGGCTTCGCTGAGCCAGCGGACTCGACAACGTGCTGGGTCGCCGACTTGGCCGCCGGTGCGGGCTTGGTGGACGAAGTGGTGGGATGATGCTTGCCGTTGGTCATGGGTCGTCTCCTTCTTTGCTGCACGGTGCCCAGGAGCAACACGCCCCCGGAGTAGTACTTGCGGAGGGCGTCACGAGACCCCGCCGCGAAAACGCCGACGATGACGGCCAAGCCGATCTCGGCGTGGCCGATCTCCACGCCCGCCGCGTGCGGCGACAGACGCCACATGGCGTACGCCGCGACCGCCGAGACGAGTGTGTTGCCGTAAAACTGGTAGTAGCGGTAGTGCTGCTCGACGAGGTAGTCGTACGCGTTGAGTCGCTCTGCCAGTCGTGCCTCGTTGAGGTCGGGACGATGCACGCCGGTGAGGTGATGGAACGTGTCGAGGATGGCCCACCGGACCACGCTCGCCGTCATGCCCGCAGCGACGGAAGCCAGCCCGACATAGAAGACCGCCCCGAAGGACGGCCCGCCGGTGCCGACACCGACGAGCCATCCCCACACCGGATCGAAGAGCGAGCCCGCCCCGAAGAGCATGACGAAGCCCGGCACGATGTACGCGATGAGGAGCCCGAACTGGCGGTGGGTCAGATCGTCCACGGGTCGCCTCCCATAGACGGGAGCCCCAGTTCATTGACCGCGATGGTGGAGATGCGTGAGACCGCATGCACTATCATTGGCTGATACGGAAATCGGATCAAGTCGCCTGACACGGAAATCGGATCAATGGTCATCAAGTCCCGCCCCGTTGACAACTACCAGCCCATTCCGCCCATCCTCCGCGACCTCCGCGAGAACGCCGGGCTCACCCAGCGGGCACTCGGTGCGGCTCTGGATAAGCCGCAGTCCTGGGTTCACAACTGCGAGACCGGGTCCAGACGGGTCGATGTCTCCGAGTTCGTCGCCTGGGCCAAGGCGTGTGACGACTCCCCTCGCAAAGCGTTTGAGCGATATCTGAAAGCTCTCTGACTCCAGCGACACCGGAGGCAACGCGGGCGTGGCCGAAGGGGGCGGTGGAGACGGCTCGAAGATGGGTCCCACGGTTCGCTTGAACCGCAGGACGGAGGTTGGAATCTGCGGTGCTCCCCGGACCGCCAGCACCCTGTTGGCGTGGCGTACGAGGTTGAGCAACTGACGCCTGACCGGTGCGTACGGCTCGAAGTGCGTGTTGCGCAGCTTGGCGGCGACCTCGCTCGGGGAGCGGTGTCGGGCGAGTTCGCGAAGCTCTTCCCGCAGCCTGACGTACTCCCGCTGATCAATCCGCACGTGCGGATGCCCGTTCCGGAAACTCACGGAGTAGCCCGAGTACTTCACCGAGACACGCCGAGCGTCGCGGACGCTGGCCCGCTCCCGCTCGAAGAATGCATGACGACCGTGCGTCGACAGCAGCACGAAGAACCGCCCGTGGCGGATGTACTGCATGTTCGCCAGACCCAGCGGCTTGCGTCTCGCTCTCGTCCACTTTGAGATAGCAATCCCATACCGGTCGACCAGCTTGGCGTCCACGATGCGTGGATCCTTGCCGTCGGGTATCCGGCCCGTCGCGTAGAACAAGTACCCGCGTCCCACATAGGACACGGCGAGCTGCTGGATGAAGGCGGCCACACTCGTGGCGACGCATCGGTAGTTCGTCATGCAAACACCGTTATGGAGCGACCGCGAAATGTGTTGCATAAGAGGCTGGGTGTAGATGAAGGGCACACCCAGCAAAGCCCCGCGAACCGTGCTTGACGACCGGCACGAGCACTCCGTCACACCCGTGCAGGCGTGTGCGTCGTCTCTCGCCCGGCTCGTCGCGAACCTCTTCGCGGTTCGCACCTTCGCCTGCTCGAACCTCCTTCCCACGCCGAGACCGGGCACGGACGCTGGTTTCCCAGATCGTCCGTGCCCAATCCATGGTGGTAGCGTGTCGTGAACCACGGGATGCTCAGCGGCGTGCACCATGCACACCGGTCCTGCTCATCGTCCAAACGCCGCCGAAGCGGGCCCGTCCTCCCGGACGAGTCCGCTTCGACCGCTCATGCTTCCAATCAAGGAGTCGGGTGCGGGGCGGGAGAAGATCCCCCGCCCCACGCCCGACGCGTGCAACCACATGGGCCCCTCCGCAGTGGAGGGTTCAGCCCGTCAGCCCTTTCGTCGTCTTCTGACCCGAAGGTCTGTGCCCGGCACCACCCGTCAGCACATGAAGAACGGGACGCGACGGCCTTGCCGCGTCTCCGCCCGGCTTGCACCGGCTTCTAGTGAGGCCACACTCCCCCTCTGCGGGAGTTGAATCACCCAGGCGTCGCCGCCCAGGCACCGGGGACCAATCCCGGTCCCCGCAGAGGTTCCCGCGTTAGCGGATGGTCTTCGCTCGACCGATCACGTCAGTAGCCGGTGTGACCCGGCGGTCCTGTCGTCGCACGTCCGAGGCTCCCGCCCCGGCGTAGTCACCGTGCTCCCGATGGAGCACGCTTTCGAGAGGGAGAAACCAGAAGCTCCTCTCTACCCATCGACGACAAGCTTTCCCTGTTCGGCATCGTCTTCGGTCGAACTCACCGGCAAGCCCTTGACGCCATGACGGCTCGGGCCTCTCGTGGTTGAGCTTTTCGTGCTCCGAGTCTTGCTCGGATGCCCGGTGCTGATCGGCACCGGTCGCAAGCGTCGCCGCTTGCGAACTCCCCACGCCGGGCAGGTTGAACGGGCCTCGTCCTCTCGGACGGTCGGCCCCGGTCCCCCTGCACGGGATTTGGACACTCGTGTCCGCACCCGCTTTGATCCATCGCGGCTCGGCTGGCGCCGAGCATGTCCGCGTCGCCCGGCTTCCGCCAGCGACAACCATTGGATAGAACGCACGGATTACTCACGGGACAATGGTCCGGTGGACTACTCGTGCGAGCCTCCATCGAGCTGGGCGAGCCACTCTCATGGCGACCCAGCTCTACGGGCACGACGCGATGCCGGAGGGTCAGTCCGGCCTCTTCGCCTGGTTGGTGGCCAGGCTCGGAGTGCATCGCCCCACGTGGGGCACGCCGAACACGCGTTGACGTTGATCGACGACCGCAGGGCAGAGCCCCGCGGGGCTGGTTATGCAGTGCTGACTCGCCCGCGTGCCATAAGCCAGCGGGAGCCGAGTTCAAGCTTCCTCTTTCTTGAGGGTGGAGATGTCCGGTCGAACGAAGCCGGGAGCGTTCTGTCCAACCTGCTTGATGAACACGGACTCCACACCGGGTAGGCTGTTCACCAACCCCGGCTCTTCTGGCTTCACGATCGTCAGCGTCTGGTCACGGATCCCCTCATAGACGGACTCCAGGTTGCTGCCGAGCACGTGGACGGTGTGGCTTCCAAAGTGCACGATGATGCCGTACTTCTTGAAGTAGTTCACCCAGATGAGCTGCTGGTACGGGAACGCCGTGATGTCGTTCTTCCCGCCTCGTTGAAACTCGATCGCCCTAGGACCGCTGCCGGGGGCTGCCTCTGCGGGCTTGCCCCAAGGGAGGTGATCGAGAGCCCGCCGACGCCCCGGTTTAGTGTTCACGTCCATTTTCCCGCTCCTTCTGCTTCTGCCACGCCATGTACTGCTGAGTCCTCATCCGTTCGGCAGCAGCCTTCCGGTTCGTCTTCTCGGGGTCCACACCGTCCGTTAGCAGCTCAATCGCACCAACGGTCTGACGATCCGTTGACGCCGCTTTCTCAAGCTCTTTCACATCGTCGGTGTAAATCTTAAGCGTCGTGCGCGGCCGTGTGGCCGCTGTTGAAAAGCTTCCGCGTTCCACCGGCGCCAGTTCGTCCTTGGTCGCCACAATGATCGCCGTATCCAGAGAAATCCCTTGAGCTCCTTGCAAAGTGCGGCAATAGCCGTGCGTGAGGTGCCCGAAGTCCTTCGGCAGGACCTTTCCACCCTCCAGCACAGCCTCTCCGGTCAGCGAAAAAGCCTCGACGCGATGAACGGTGCCGCTCGCCAGCTCGGTCTTCTTGAAGGTCACCCCCTTCTCAGGCAGTTCAAACTGATCGATCACCCGGTTGCGGAGACGGGTCCAAAGCGTGTCGACCTTTGAACCTCGGGTGATACGAACAAGGTCGCCGACGGCGAGCGGGATCTCCCCGGGGTTGTAAAGCGAGAAGCGGTCTGCGTGCTTCAAGGGGAGTGCTTCGACGAGTCCGCCTTTCGCCTGCACTTGCACCCGACGGTCGAATGGATAAATCGAGAATGAGCCGACGTTCACGACCTCGTACTCGACGCCAAACTCGAATCCCGAAGTACGCTGGTTGAAGCGGACCATTTGACCGACCTTGTAGTTTTGAAAGTCCTTTTTCTCCGCGACGGAGAGGTCGGCATCCCGCCAAGTTCGCCACTTGCGTTCACTTCCGAGCTTGCCCGCTGCTCGCAGGTCTTCACGGATGAGGGGGGTTACACGTCCCGCCTCGCGGTGGGTGGGCACAATCACACTTACAGCTTCCTTGCTTGAGGCCCTCTTCACGTACTCGTTAGCTGCGGCACGATGGCAATCCCCGCTGGGGAGTTCGTGGAGGTTGTCGTCATTCCGCAGAGCTGCGAACGCCTGGCCCACGTGGCCTTGGACGAAAGCGTTCACGATCTCCAACATCCGGCCCGTCTGTCGAACGATTTCTTCCATCCGCTGGGACTGGACCCCCGCTTGCTTGACGAGCAGCTCTAGAAAATCGCCGCGTGGAACCGGGGAGTTCTGCTGGCGATCACCCGTGATGATCACGCGGGCACGAAGCGACTTGGCGAGCTGTACAAAGTCGTTGGCGTCCTTCGTTCCGAGCTGGCCGGCCTCGTCAAGCCAGATCCACCCTCCCGCTGCCTGACTCTGCAGTTTCTCGTCCCTGAGGAACTTCGCCACCGTGTCCGCGTTCTTGAACCCTTCGCTCCGAAGCACTTCGCGGGACGCTACCGCCGTGGGTGCGAGAAACACGACCTTATCACCGAGGAACGGGTGGAGCGTGTTACGAATGGCCCCATTGATTGCCCGGGAAGTGCCCTTGGCCATGCGAGTCTTGCCGGTGCCGGGACGGCCCTCCACGAGAATGAACTGATCCCGAGAGGTCAGAATGTGTTTGTAGGCGCTTGCCTGATCCTTCGTAAAGCCGTCAGGAGTTATGGGGTCTAACTCGGCAGGCCGGTGCTTTCCTTCCCCGGCTTTGACGGCCCTCACGATATCACGCTCTTCCCGGTACACATCGGGATGGGTGACTCGCCGAATGCCGTTAAGGTCGCGAACCTCCAACTTGGCCGCAGAAATGGCGGAACGAATGTCGTCCGGCGTGAATCTGCCCGGTGCAGAACGGAGGCACCGTTCCACCAGTGATTTCTCCGTGACGGTTGATGAGAACTGGAACATCCCTTCCGATACGGCACGCACCACTTTAGTCGCCTGCACGTCGCGAACCTTTGCGGACCATTCTCGCATTGGCGAGCTTTTTGGCACGACGCCACGAAGCTGGCTTGCCTGCTTCCGCGAGAGCTGTGACCGCCAGCCCTTGACAAGTTCCGCCATCGAATGTTCCGGGGCCTTTCCACGACGCGTCTTGGCCGCCAGACCGTCCCTGGCCTTGGCGGTCTTGGCTCCGCGTTCTTCGGCCTCGGCATTGATTTGAGCGTCCCGCTTCGACAGGAGTTCAACGAGGTCTCGCGGCACTCCCTTGATTTCCCAGAACTTGCCCTTGACCTCGATCTCGTACCCCAGCCTCATGACGAGGCCCGCCAGCGTGCTGTGGAAAACGGCTTCGAGATAGGGTGCGTTGGACTTGATCTGAAGCGGCTCGATGGCTTTCCACACGTTCTCTTCGACGTCCAAGGTGGCGTTGATCAAGTAGGCGTGCAGGTGCACGAACGGATCGGGCAGTTGACCGGCTTCCGGCCTCGCGGTCAGGTGGGGAAACACGGCTGCCGCCAGGTTGTTGGTGAATCGGGAGTGGACGGCCCCGTTCTTCCGCACCCGCGTCTGAACGAGCTCTTCGGCTACCGAGAGCGTCTCCATCGCCGCAGTCTGGACCGCTTCGATGAGCCGGTCGTCCCGGTTCAACAAGGCGACGATGGACAGGCTCTTGCACGGACAGAACGTCAGGTCGTACCCACCCCGCCGGTCGAGGTCATTCCGGAGGGTCAGCCTCTCCCGGGTCGCCGGGTGCTGGTTGTCGACGAGCCGGCAGAAATCGCGGGTCTTCACATCACCCCGGAGCCCGAGGAGTTCGGCACCTTTACCCCACCATTGACCAACTCGTTCCTGTCCTTCCGCGTAGTAGTCTCCGTGCATCAAGCCACTGAAGAAGTACTTCTTCGCGGAGTTGCCGCCTTTGCTCGAATACACTCTCAGCATGGCGTCTTCCTTGCAGGGGAGGTGACCAGGGAGGCACGTGTCTCAGTAGTGCGATACGCGCCTCGTAGAACAGGGTTTCGGTTTTTTGTTTTTTGTATTGCAGACATCACCTCTTCCAGAGATGCAACGGGCTTCGTTAGGGTATCCGCCAAGTGCCGATTCAATCGCCCCCAACCACGTCGAATCAACCCCCGCCGGGAGCGCCACGGACGTGGCGTTTGGAGGCGCCGATCCTGCGTTTTCCTGATACCGAACGGAACCTGACGCACGACTGGACGATCCGTGACTCTTTCGAGGGCGTTCAGGTCTTTGGAGCCACCGGTTCGGGCAAGACGAGCGGCAGCGGCCGGGCCTTGGCGATGGGGCTGCTCAGCGCCGGGTTCGGCGGCCTTGTCTTGACCGCCAAGCCAACCGACGCCGAGGACTGGGCGGGGCCGACGGGGTACATGGCACGGGCAGGAAGGACCGACCGCCCGATCGTTGTCGGCCCGCCGTCCAAGCGGGACGAATACCGGAGCTGGGGAGTTCAGATTCCCGACGGTGGCCACCGACTCGACTTTCTCGACTACGAGTTCAACCGCCTGCGGGATGTCGGGGTCAATCCGAGCTTCAACCTGGTCAGCTTGTTCGAGACCGCCTTGGAGGTTGGCCGTCCCCAAGAGCCGGGGTCGAGCAGCGAGCCATTCTGGCAGGACACGTTCCGGCAACTCCTTCAGAACGCCATCGACCTCGCCATCATGGCCGACGATGCCATCAGCCTGCCCCGGGTCAAGGACATCGTGATGAGCGCCCCCGCGAGCCGGGATGAAGCCCGGTCAGACGAATGGAAGCGGTCAGGTGCCGTCTGTTGGGAGTGCCTGGAACGTGCCCAGGGGAGGTTCGATCGCGGCGATACCCCGCTCTTTTATGACGAAGAAGACCTGCGACAGACCGCGATCTATTGGCTCATCGACCTAGCCGGGCTTGCGTGGAAGACCCGCAGCAACATCCAGACGATGTTCACTTCCAAGGCCGATTTCCTGCTGCGCTCACCTCTCCGCCAGATGTTCAGCCCCGGAGCCGACACCGACGGGGTTCGCACTGAGCCGACGTTTCCTCCCGACACCACCCACCGGGGTCGAGTGGTCATACTTGATTTCCCCATCAAATCGTTTGGAGAGATCGGGCGCTTCGTGCAGGTCCTCTACAAGACGCTTTGGCAAATGGCAACGGAGGACCGCAAGGTTCAGGTTGACCAGAAAGCGGGCGTCCTTTCGGGTGAAGCCCCGCTCTTCCTGTGGGCGGACGAGTCGCAGTACTTCGTCACCAGTCGAGACCTCGCGTTCCAGCTCACGGCCCGCAGCAAGTGTGTCTCCACCGTCTATCTCACCCAGAACCTCCCGAACTACTACGCGATGCTCAAGGGTGCGGACAATCGCAGCGTCGCCGACAGCCTGTTGGGCAATCTTCAGACGAAGATATTCCACGCCAATGGCGACCCAACGACGAACCGATGGGCGGAGCAGTTGTTCAGTCAAGCCGTTACCGGGATGCGCACTCGAACGTCGCACCTCGGAACGGGCGACCGGTCAATCGCGCGCGCCGACTCTCTTCAGCCAGTACTGCTGTCCCGCGATTTTCTAACTTTACGAAAAGGTGGGGCAATGGCTGGAGGCTTGGTCGACGCAATCGTCTTCCAAGCCGGTCACGCATGGGATCCGAAGGATGTGGACAGCGGACACGTGCTGCGTACCACGTTCTCGCAATCGGAAGTCCCATCGCAGTCGTCTCCGAGAGGCGGACGTCCGTGATGGTGTTCCTTCGCAACGCCTATCGACGACTCGTTCGCGAATTTCGCTTCGCGCCTTTTTCGATCCTTCTCGCGTACCCAATCGGCACCGACTGGTACAACCGGCTCTTGCGTCATCAAGCACGTAGAGCGACCGCGATCGGGGAGGATTCTTTGGAGTTCTATTCCACTTGCCTCAGGCGATCATGGATTGAGCATCATGTAAAGCACTGGATCGAGCTTCAGCAGGCGATCCTCAAAATGCATCTCGGACGTCACTCAGATGCGGTCAAAGCGTTCCAGGAGCTCATCGAGTATGAGTCTGATCCAATAGAACAGTTGAAGCTTATCCGGATCGCCATTAGTAACACGCGATCAGCCGACACCGTTGAAGCACATCATCGCTTCATCAACAAGCTCATTGTCCATCGAAACTGTCCCGAAACGGAGAGGCTGTCGCTTGTGGCCGAGAGAGCCGCAAGATTGGAGGTTCAAGCGGACACGGAGACGTCACCCGAAGCAAAGCGAGACCTGCTTCGAGAAGCCCTCGGAGATTATTCATGGGTGGCCGGGTCATCAAGCTTTCCTGCAGATGCGTGGTTCCGCCACTTTGGCTGCACAGTACGCCTGACGTTCGTGCTCGACGGCAACGATGCAGCTCAGCAAGTCTGTGCTGGACATCATCGCTCGAATCTGTCCGATGCAAGGATGGTTGTTTACCTCTGGCAGACGTTGCTCTGGATCCAGCTGACTCAATCGACCGAGGCGAGTGTCGTATGGTTCGCACGCTTCGCTGAGAAGGCGGGGTTCCTGAGCGATAACTGCGTGGTGGATGAGCGATGGTGGCTTGAACGCTTCGCGAGGGCGCTCTCGGTGATTGGGCGACCTCATCTCGGTGCACTTGCGAACAATATTGCGTTGACGCTTCCCGCAGTTCTAGACCCGACCGAGAGGCCATTCCGTGTGCCTCCCCCAGAGCTTGAAGGTGCCGATACATTCGACGAGGCCATTCGGGGAGTAAAGGCACCTCTTGTAGTAAAGGCGCCTCTGAGTGTCTTTTGGCAACTCCTAACTCCAGACAAGTTGCCTCCCGATCTACGCTCCCAACTCGATCACTTGCTCTTAGCCGAGGACACGATCGAGCGCGATCCGATTCGTTCCATCACCAACGCGGTGGATCTCCTCACTCGGTATCAGAGGTCTGCGGTCGAGGCGGTCGATTTTGTGCGGAACATCGTGCAGCCGTGTGGCTTTGGTCAAGCGATGGCAAGCGTTGCCGCCAACGTGGACGCAACCAAGCGCCACGGGGATTTGGATCACCCGGCGCTCATCGGAATTGATCAACAGCTCCGTGATCGCGTTGCAGAACTATTGGACTCCATCACTCGGATTGCTGATCGCGAGAAAGTGCGTGATAGGCTCGACGATGTCGCCGCCATCTTGATGGACGTGTCTCCAGCGAGCAAGCGCGTCGAGGCCTTCGTGTGGCTGGCATCCCGGGCTGCTAAAGCGGGATTCGTCTCGAATGCTGAGGAGTACATCTACTCAGCAAAGAAGGTGTGTACGCGATATGAGGAACTTGCCGTGCGGCTTCCGCTGATGCTCGCCCTGTGCAAACTCATGCAATCGTCGGGCGTGAGCCAGGCGCTCCCAGAGCTCCTTCGAGCGATGGCCATGGAAGGGCGTGTGCAAGCCGCCAGTACAGGAGGACGCAATTATGGATACAGCGACCGCGAGCGACGAGAGTTCAAAGACTTGGAGGAAGAGTTCCGCGGGATGACATGACGCTCCCCCATAAAGGACGTTATGGTGCGGCCTCGCGGGTTCGCTGCATTTCTAGGGTTTGCCTCTTGACAAATCGCCCCCGATGTGAACTGGTCGGGCATCACGAATTGATGAGCAGCTCGGAGCGGGTCAACGTCGCGATCACTTCGTCGAACATCGAAGGCCTTGCGATACGAGCGAGAATCTGCCACTCAAAGAGGTATGAACGACAACCAAGGGCCCGCCAGTTTGAATCTGCCCGGTGGGGTGGAGCGCCTGACTGTGTCGGCGACGATCGCCGCTGCTGGTCCGCACGCGGTCAAGCGGTTCGTAGAGTTCTTCGCCGCCACCATCCGCAACCGAAACACCAGGGGGGCCTATGTCAACGCTGTGGGTCACTTCCTCCGCTGGTGCGAAGACCACGGGGTGATGGACATTCGCCGCGTCGAGCCCTTGGTGGTGGCCTGCTACGTCGAGGAGCTTGCGGCCCACTACTCAAAACCCACCGTCAAGCAGCGGCTCGCCGCCGTCCGCACGCTTTTCGACTGGCTGGTTACGGGCCAGGTCGTCCAGTACAACCCGGCCGCCTCGGTGCGTGGTCCCTCCGTCATCATGTCGCGGGGCAAGACGCCGGTGCTCACGGCGGAGCAAACACGTGAACTCCTGGATTCCATCCCCATCACCGACGTGTGCGGCCTTCGGGACCGGGCCCTGATCGCCGTGATGGTCTTCAGCTTCGCCCGCGTCTCCGCGGCGGTGGGGCTCCGCGTTCGTGACTACTTCCCGGAGGGAAAGCGATGGAGGCTGCGGCTTCAGGAAAAGGGCGGCAAGGAACACGTGGTTCCCTGCCACCACGTTGCCGAGGATTACCTCGACCAGTACTTGAGTACCGCGGGCACCCCAGCCGACGACAACGCCTCTCTGTTCCGAACCATCGACCCGCGTGGAGCCATCACGCCCCACGGCATGACCCGCAACGACGCGTTCAGGATGGTCAAGCGCCGCGTCCGGGCCGCCGGGCTGCCCGCGAACGTCGGCTGCCACACCTTCCGGGCAACCGGGATCACCACCTACCTCATCAACGGCGGCACCATCGAGAACGCCCAGGCCATCGCCGCCCATGAATCGCCCAGGACAACCAAGCTCTACGACCGCCGCAACGACGACATCTCGCTCGACGAGATCGAGCGGATCGTGATCTGAACGGTCTGCCTCCGACCCTGACCAGAGTTCTTTCCATCAGAACTTGACCCCGAACGGAACCGGCGTACCATCCGATGCGTACAGTACGCACGTCGAGGTACGTCATGGCCAAACGAAAGCCCATTGAACCTGCGTCCATCTACGAGCGGCTCCGTCAACGCCGCATCGAGGTGCTCGACAAGAGCGTCCGCGATATCGCCAAGCTGCTCGACACCTCGCCAATCCACATCTCGGACATCGAAACCGGCAAGCGGACCCCTTCCGAGGAACTGTTGCTCCGCATGGTAAAGGTCTACGGCATCCCGGAAGCCGACCTGCGGGCTGGCTTCTCGCGACCCGAGGCGATCGTTGCCGAACTCGCGACTGATACGCCGGTCGCGGTGGAAAAGGTGCCGGAGTTCCTCCGCACCACCCGTGGGTGGACGAACGAGCAGTGGGACAAAATGATCAAGCTCGCCAAGAAGGCTAACGAGGGAGAGGGTACCTAATCCATGAGTGGCACCGCCCTTCAGTTCTGGCCCCGTATGCGCCGCGTCGAACGTGCGGCGTGGAGCGCCATCATGCGATGCGTCAGGGCCCGCAAGCTGGAGTCCGTGCCGTTGCCCGTCCCGGTGGAGCAGTGGATCGAGGGACCCCTTGGCATCCGGTTCGGCATCGCAGACCTTTCGCACCTGGGGCCGCACGCCATTGGGCGTTCCCGTCCCAAGGACCGGGAGATCGAGGTCAGCGTCACGATCGTCAAGGACGAGCCACGCTTCCGCTTCACCGCTGCCCATGAGCTCGGCCACGTTGTCCTGCACGCCAAGGTCACGGAGGAGTTCCGGGAAGATGAACATCGCGACTTCTACGACAAGGCGATCGAACGCGAAGCGGACCGGTTCGCAGCGGCGTTCCTGATGCCTATCCCGTCGTTGGGCGTGGAACTCGCGGCGGCCTCAGCTGAAGCCGGACTTGACGTGCATGATCTGCTCCGTGGCGTTCGCGGCGGCGATGCGCCCCATCGCCTCGCGTTCCGCGGCAAAGTACTCCCGGCACTCGCACGCAAGTTCGGTGTGTCGTTGACTGCCGCAGCCCACCGATTCTCTGACATCGAACTGGCGACCGGAGAGGTCGCGATCCCGTTTGAAGCCGTCGTGTCAGTGCTGTCGAATGACCAGGCCCGGGAGGTTGTGAATCGTCGATAGATTTCCGTACGTCCTCTATGTACGAAGAGTAGCGTACATGCGTACAAAGCGGACCCTAGCCTGTGGAGTGTGAGTGATGAGTCGGTCAAGAACACCAGAACAAAGCACCCCGGACCCTGGCTGGTCGCTCACGTCAGACCCTCTGCCGATCCGCGAGACCGAAGAGCCGAACTCCACCCCGAGTTCCCCGCCAGAGATTCGCGGTCAATGCCTGCTGTTCTGCAACCGGTGTGGCATGCCGTCGGACGGTCGGAGCGAGTTCTGCCAGCGGTGCGGAGCGAAGCGGTGCGTGAACTGTGGCGAGTGAGACGAGTCGGTCAAGAACGAGCGGACTTTCGCGATGAACGTGAACACCACGACAACCCTCTTCGATGACGACAAGCCGAGGACGCCCCGCGGTACATCGGTGCATTTCTCGTCCGCGACGGACGTGTGGGCGACGCCCCAATCCCTCTTCGACGACCTGAACGCGGAGTTCGCGTTCACGCTTGATGTCTGTGCTCTCCCGGAGAACGCCAAGTGCGCCCAGTACTTCACGCCTGAGATGAACGGTCTGACTCAGCCGTGGACCGGTGTGTGCTGGATGAACCCGCCGTACGGTCGGACGATCGGCGAATGGGTGCAGAAGGCGTATGAAAGTGCTCTTCAGGGCACGACCGTCGTGTGCCTCTTGCCGTCGCGGACCGACACGCACTGGTGGCACGAGTATGTGACCAAGGCCGATGAAGTCCGGTTTGTCCGCGGCCGCGTCCGCTTCGGCAACGCGACGGCAAGCGCCCCGTTTCCATCCGCGATTGTTGTGTTCCGGGGCAAACGCGATTCGTCGATCCGGTGGACCAAAGGCGTCTTCCTTCGCCGCTCCAAAGCGCGGGGAGGTCCATCGTGAACTCCAACCCACGCCCCGTCGCCTTCAGCCTCCGCGAATACGTCGCGATCGACCAAGCCGCAGACTGCCTCTGGTGGAAAGCGTTCCTCAGACTCTCATACACGACTGGCATGCGGGTCGGCGAAGTGCTTCGGCTCCACGAATCGGACGTGAACGTGTTCACCAAGTCGATCAGGATTTCCGCACAGCCCATCGTCGGCGAGCTCACACTTCGACGACCGATGCCGGTTTACCAGGAACGCGTCATTCCGGTCGGCGAATCCACGCTCAGCTTGCTCAGCGAGCTGCGGGATGAGCGACCGAAGAACTCGCACGTCTTTGTTCCCGACTGGAAGCTCGCCCAGCTCTGGACCAGCATCGCATCCGGTGAAGCGTTGACGGCGGAACAGATCAGTCCCGGATTCGGGCAATGGTTCCGGATGATTCAACGTCGGGCCCGGCAAGTGCACGCCGACAATCAGGGCGTTTCTCTCGAAGAGATTGAATGGCCGATCAGGGGCGTTCGAGCGCTTCGGACAACGGCGATCATTCGGCTTTCTGAACGGATGACCCCCAGAGCTCTTGCTGAACACCTGGGCTATCCGTCCGCACGATCAGTGCTGCGGTACTACGACCTCGCCACATCGCGAGACGCGGGGTGGCGGAGATGAGCGACCGATTCGTCATTCCGGGTATCCTCCCGCCCGTGTACCGCAAGGAGCCTGACGGCAGGTTCGTTGAACTGGTTCCCGCGATGCCATGCCCCGAACTGCTCACCGAGGAGGAGGCGATTCGCTACCTCCGCCTGGACATCATCGACGTCGAGAACCCCGAGGACACGCTCCGGCGATACCGGAAGCAGGGGCTGGTCCGCGGCACCCAGGTCGGCAAGTGCGTCCGGTACAGAAGATCCGAGCTTGAGGCTTTCCTCGCACGGATTACCGAGAACAATCCCCGGTGAGAAAGGATGGTTTTCAATGGCTGACAAGACCGCGGTCACCCTCGCCAGCAACGGCGGCTACTGGCAGGCGTTCTTCTACGACTCGATGGGCCGTCGCAAGGCCCGCAGCCTTGGCCCCAAGGACGAGATCAGCCGCCGTCAGGCACTGGTTCTGTGCGAGCGTCTGGCCGTGGAACTCCACTCCCAGCCGCAGCGGGCAGACCTGGGTCGAGCACCGACGATGTCGGAGTGGGTGACCAACTTCTTCGCCCTGAAACCGGACCTCGGCGACAAGGCCCGCCGGGCTTACCGCATGGCCGCCGAGAAGTTTGTGGACTTCGTCGGAGAGAACACCCGCATCGACCGCGTCACCGCGTCGGTTGCAGCCGAGTGGGTGACTCGCCTGAGCACGCCGGTCGTGACGGAGTCGAACGGGGTGAAGAAGGAGAAGACGCTGGCACCGGCGACGATTGCGAACTACAGCCGGCACATCCGATGCCTGTTCAACGAAGCCGTCCACCAAGGAATCCTTCTGAGCAACCCGTTCGCCCGTGTCCGCACCCAGCCCAAGAAAGTCGAGCGGAGTTGGCACTACGTCGACCGCGAGTGCTTCACCCGCATCCTCGGCGCCTGCCGGAACGACGGTTGGCGGTGCTTCCTCGCCCTTCAGCGGCTCGGGGCGCTCCGCAAGGGCGAATCACTTGAGGCCGAATGGCGGATGATCGACTGGAAGCGCCGCGTGCTCACACTCCCCGAGAGCATCACCAAGACCGGTCAGGAGCGGCTCATCCCACTCGACCCTCAGCTCTATGACATGCTTCAAGCCGTCTACTCGGTTCGCCCCAAGACCGACGTGCTCATCGTTCCGGCGGACGAGGTGGACCGTTCCAGCGACAGCAACCAGCACAGCCGCTTCCGCACGGTGTTGAAGAAGGCTGGGATCGCGGCGTGGGAAGACCTCTTCCAGACCCTTCGACGCAACGCGGTTCAGGACCTCCGCCACGCCCTAAAAGACCCGTGGGCGGTAACCGCGATCGCCGGTCACTCGGAAGAAGTCGAGCGGAAGTACTACCTCGGGCACATCCGGCAGACCGATCTGGACCGGGTGACGGGCCAGGGCTCTTCGTTGGGCATTCAGACCGTCATCGAGCGATGGTCATCGCTTTCAGAGAAGACCAGGGCGGAGATTATCCGTCTGGTTCTCAACAGCGAAACGCCATCGAAGTAGACACTGTCGCATACCGCATTTCCCCGAACTTCCCGGACAGCGTCCGTGAAATCGGGTGTCTTCCACCAGCTAGGGCCCGTCAACGGGTAAGCCTTCGTGTGCGGCTCAACGCTTCAGCAAGCCCGCCAGTATACCTTCAACGCGTACATCGGGAGGATCTTGTGGAACTGCGCTGAAGTAAGGCACGAGTACTTCGCTCTCGCCATCCAGCCTTGACCGGGCGGTGTCTTGTGACGAATCCAGAAACAGACTCCCGATCTCGAAGTCCCGATCCCAAAGGACTCGGTCGCAGAGCGTTTCAATAAACCGCTCCCAGTCTGTATCGTCGGTGCAATGAGCCGGAGGCGTTCCGTCCATCCGCAACGCCGAGCTAGCTCGGTGGAGCAGTTCCCGAACGTCGCGGCACTCTTCGTCGCCCTCATCGCTGGCGATCAACTCATCCACCACCATCCGGTGGAGTTGGCGGAAGATGGCGTAGATGGCGGCTTCGTTCGCGGCGGTATGCACGGCTACCGGGACGTCGCACCGCAGTAGGCCATTGGCCACATCCTGCAGCGTGCTCACCCGCTGCCCGAACGAGAGGGCGTCAAAGGCGGGAACGTCGCTTTCATGGTCATCGCGTTGATCGCGGAGTTCGGCAGCGAGCGAACGAAGGCCTTCGAGGAAGACCTCGGCCTCGACACCAGACAAAGTTCGGTTGCCCTCGGGCGTCCGCCACATCGGCGTGATTCCGAGCCAAACTGCCACAAAATCTGCCACAAACTGCCCGGTCGGCTTTTCGGGATAGTGGCACCCGATTCAAAAGAGCCTGGGATTCCAGGCCTAAATCGAAATGCCCCCCGAAGGACTCGAACCTTCGACCCGCTGATTAAGAGTCAGCTGCTCTACCAACTGAGCTAGGAGGGCCTCGTCCCCGGGTCGGCACGCAAACATGGCACTCGGCGCACGCTCGCCCGCCGACCCAGAGTCGCGGCTTGGTCTGCCGCGATGGGATGCTAGCACCGCTCGCCACCACAGTCGAGCCAGGCACCAACCCCCATGCCAGCCCTCTCGCCGACCCCCAGCCCACACGCGCCGTCGCCCGAGTTTCACCGCGTAAAAACCAGAAGCCCATTCGTCAGCACCCCGAGCTCCAGCCCCGTCGTCCGCGTCACCAACCCCGCTCGCGGCCGCACCACACTCCCCGGGTCGCCATCCGCCTGAAACACGCACGCCCGATCCGGTCGGATCACCACCCGCCGCGCCCGACGCGTCACGATCGACGCGCGATTCACATGCTGCCCCGCCTTGGCCTGGATCAACCATGCCGCCGCCGCCACCGTGTTTCCGCTCGGCATGAACACCACATCCAGCAGTCCGTCATCCGCGCGGGCGTCGGGCGCGGGATTGATCCCCAGCGCATACCGCGCGATGTTCGCCACCACCACCATTCCACGTGTCGCCGTCACGATCCGCTCGCCGTCCGCGTCGATCGTCAGCCCTGGGAGCGTCGGCCGCAGGGCCTCCTCCACAATCGGCGCGACATACGACAGGTGCGAGATCGCGCCCCGTCGCCGTTGCGTCAGCCGATCAACCACCCCCGCGTCGGGCCCGATGCTCGTCATCAGCAGAAAGATCGCGTCCCCGTCGATCGTGCCGACATCCATCCGGCGCGTCGCGCCCGCGCCGATCACGCGGCACGCATCCTCGGCATCCGCGACCGCGCCGAGGTGCTTCGCGAACAAGTTCTCTGTGCCCATTGGATACGGCCACAGCGCGGCCCCATGGCGCACGCACGCCGCCGCTGCCAGCGCGCATGTTCCGTCGCCGCCAACCGCGATCAGGGCATCGCATCCCCGCGTCTCCAACGCGAGTTCTTCCACGCTCCGGGGCGGCGTCTGTTGCACCTCGTGCCCATCACGCGCAAGCCCGCGCGCAAGCGATTCGCACGCGCCCGCCGCCCTGCCGCGCCCTGACCTCGGGTTGGCGACAATAGCGATCCGCATTGAGATTCCCGGACAGAAGAGACGGAGAGACCCAGAGACGAAGTGCGAAAATCCAAGTCACGAAGCCAAGAGTCACAACGTCACGCGGACACAACCACCGTGCCCCTTCTTCCGCATCACTGTCCCGCGTCTGTGCCGGTACCGGCCCCGCCGCTGACATAGTTCAACTCGGGCGTCGCCACCGTGCCCGGCTGCCACTCCTGCGCCAGACTGAACTTCATCGGCGACGAATCGCCCTTCAGGTGGATTGTCACGCCGCGATAGTCCGGCGTCCCCATCCCGCGACTCGGCGACGTCACCGGCAGCACCACATCCACCATCGCGTTCCACCCGCGCACCCACACCCGGGCGACGTGATACACCGCGTGCGTCTGTGCGTTCTCCGGCGTCAGCGCCGCCGATCGCGTGCGACTCGCCACCGACTCATACACGCCGCGGTTCACGCCCGCAGGCAAGTTGATCGCCACCGGGTTCCCGCCCAGCCCCGGATACTTCTCGATCGCCACATTCAACGCCACGGCCATCGCGTCCTGAACGATCGGCGAGTTGGGGTCCGCCGTCGCCAGCGTGTTCCCCTGCACCGGCGGCCAGGTCGCATACCCCGCGCATCCAGACAAACCGAGCATCGACGCGCCCAGCGCGAGAGCAAGCGTGCGGGAAACCAACATGCCAAGGTGAGTGCGGTTCATGCGAATGGTCCTGAGCCAAGCACACCAAGCGCCCGGCGAAACGTGCAATCCGGCCTTCTCGGGTCGCGCTCGCCGCCGGTCATGGCCGACGTCGATCGCCCCGCGCGAACGATAAGCCCCACGGGCCCGCGCCGCGAACAGGCATTATCGGCCAACACCCCCCAAACACTGTCAAAGTTCGGCCGACGTCGTGCCTCGCGCATCCTCAGAACGAGCACCCGCGAGCGCACGCAACATAGCGCAGCCTCGAGCGTTGTGCCTTTCGTCAGGGCATAACCCGTCCAGACACGTCAGGAGAAACACCATGCTCACCGCCGCCACAACCGTCCCCCTGCGCCGCGTCGCCGCCGCCATCGGCGTCGGCGTGCTTGTGCTCGTCGCGGGCCGCGCCCTCGCTCAGACGCAAACCACGAGCGAAACGCCCGACGCTCAATCGACAAACCAGCCCGCGCCCGACGCCCTCCGCGGCCCCGAAGTCCGCGAGAAAACCGCCATCAAGACGCTCGTCGTCAAAGACATGTCCGGCAAGCTCGAGCCGCTCACCCAACGCCCCGAGCTGGCCGCCCTCGATCTGCTCGCCCTCACCCCCGAAGAACGCAAACCCATCGATACGATGTTCCAGGAGCGTGCCGCCGCCGTCGCCAAACTCCTCCGCGAGCATCAGGAACTCTTCCTCAAAATCCAAGCCGCCCGCCAAGGCGGAGCGGCCCCCAACGAACGGCGCGAGCTGCTCGAAGAGATGTGCGGCCACGCGATCGACCTCATCGATCCGCCCCTCGCCGATCGCGTCCGCGATCTTCTCCCCGAATCCAAGCGAGCCGACTTCGACACGCTGGTCGCTGACTACATGAAGGCCCTCGCCGACGAGAATGCGATCCAGATCGGCGGCCGCGGCCGCTCCGAGCCTCGCGAGCTCCAGCGCGGAACCAGCACCGAACCCAGTGCGACCCGGGCTCGTCCGCCCGAGATGAGCCGCCAGCGACAGGAACTCTGGATGCTGATTCGCGAGGTCGCCCGAACACTGAGCGGCATCGTGGCCCAACGCCGCGAACAGATGGACGCCTTCGTCAAGGCCGTCGACGCCACGCCGGAGCAAGAGTCCAAGCTTCGCGCCATCGCCCGCGCCAGCGCCGAAGAAGACCGCAAGAACAACGGCGAACGCGCCGAAGCCCAGCGCCGTGAAACGTGGCGCAAGATGATGGACGTTCTCAACCCCGACCAACGCAAGAAAGCCCTCGAACTCCGCCGCGGCTCGTGACCGTAGCGAGTCGTTCGACGGCGCAGTCCGGGCGGCGATGCCGGGCGTCGTTTCGATGCGCGGCATCGGTGATGCAAGCGAGTTCAACGATCACCGGCTCACCCGAGAGATGGACCGCTTACCGCTCGTTCATCGGCGTATAGCGGACGTCGTGGGATCCCTTGTAATCGACGTCGGGGCGAAACAAGCGGTTGTCGCCCAACTGCTCGATCACGTGCCCCGACCAACCACCCACGCGCGCGAGCACGAAGCACGGCGTAAACAGGTCCAGCGGCAGGCCGATGCAGTGGTACGTCGTCGCGCTGTAGAAGTCGACGTTGGGATAGATGCCCTTGGCCGCCACCGCCGACGCCATCACCTCTTCGACGCGCTTGCTCTTGAGGAAGAGCGACTCGTTGCCGGTGTCATACGCGAGTTGCTTGGCCAGCACCTGCAGGTGCGTCGCGCGCGGGTCGTACGCGCGGTAGATGCGATGGCCGAACCCCATGATCTTGTCTTTCTTGGCCAGCTTGTCGAGCACATACTTCTCGACGGCGTCGACGCTGGGGATCTCGGCGAGCATCTTCATCACGCCCTCGTTCGCGCCGCCGTGCAGCGGGCCGCGGAGCGAGCCGATGGCGGCGGTGATCGCCGAGTAGATGTCGCTGAGCGTCGAGATGACGACGCGAGCCGAAAAGGTCGAGTTGTTCAGCCCGTGGTCGGCGTGCAGCACGAGGCACACGTCCATCGCCTTGCCCATGGTCGCGGTCGGGCGCTCACCGTTGAGCATGTAGAGGAAGTTCTCGGCGTACGACAGGCTGCGATCGGGCTTGAGGATCGACTTGCCCTGGCGATGGCGATGGAACCCCGCGAGCATCGACGGCACCTGCGCGAGTATCTTCATCGCGCGGGCGCGGACGCCGGCGGCATCGGTCACGTTCGGCATTGCGTCGTCGAGGCCCAGCGAACTGACAAGCGTGCGCATCACATGCATCGGCTCGGCGTTCTTGGGCATGGCGGTCAGACGCGCCTCGACGGCGGGGCTGAGGGTGCTCGCGTCGCGCAGTTCGGTCGTGAAGGCGTCAAGCTCGGCGTTCTTGGGCAGGCGCAGGTTCCAGAGCAGGAAGACCGTCTCCTCAAAGGTCGACTTGCTGGCGAGTTCGCCGATCGGGATACCGACGTATTCGAGGATGCCCTTCTCGCCGTCGATGAAGGACATGCGGGTCTCGGCGGCGATCACGCCTTCCAGGCCCTTGGAATACGTCTTGCTTTCACCGGCCATTGCTCGACCTTTCAGGGTCATCAGGTGACCCGACAACCAGACTTGAGCGCGGCGCGACCCAGAACGACGCGGGGCGTTGCGCTCACATCGACACGCGAAAAACTGAAGTGCGCGTGCTCCACCACCCGAGCGGGACTATAGGAATCGCCCCGACGAAGGGGCAACGAAGCCGGACCAGGATCGGGGTCACAAACGCCTGAATTGTGATGGCCCGAAGGGGCATCGGATACCATGTCGCCCCGTGTTCATTCCCCTTTCCGTCGACCGACCCCGCCGCCGACCGACTCTGGTCTGTCATGTCCTGATTGGCCTCACGGTGCTGGCGCATTTGGCGGTGTACGCATCGATCCTGCCTCACTCGGGGGCGGCGTCGCCGGACATGGACCCGGCGTTTTTAGACCCCCTGCGCCCAGTGGTCGAGCGGTTTGGCGTGTCGTGGGCGGGCCTGTTCGGCGAAGGGGATCGCGGGATCGGCTGGCTGCGCCTGATCTCCTACGCGTTCCTCCACGGCGGGTCGATGCACCTGCTCGGCAACATGCTCGCGCTGTGGGTCTTTGGCCCCAGCGTCGAAGATCGCTTCGGCCGGGTGTGGTTCACGTTGTTCTATTTCGCCGGCGCCGCGGCGGCGGGGCTGGCCCATGTGCTCAGCGAGCAAGCCCCCGCGATTGGCGCGTCCGGCGCGGTGGCGGCGGTGACCGGCGCGTTCCTCGTGCTCTTCCCGCGCACGCACGTCAAAGTTTTCGTGTTCTTCTTCTTTATCGGCATCTATGAGTTCCCCGCGCTGTGGTTCATCGGGGCCGCGATCGCCATGGACATCTTCAGCCAATCCTTCGGCGACAGCGACGTGGCCCACATGGCCCACCTCGGCGGCTATGCGCTGGGCAGCGCGACCGCGGTGGTGCTGCTGCTGACAAAGGTGCTGGCCCGCGAGCCGCAGTACGACCTCGTCGCCATCTTCAAGCATCGCCAGCGACGGGCCGAACTTCAGCGAGCGGTGCGCGAAGCCGAGGCCGCCAACAAGATCAGGCTCGGCGGCCCGGCACCCGCCATCGACGACGCGGCGGCGACGGCTCGTGCGGAAGTCCTGCGAGCGTTCGGCGCTCGCGACTGGCCCGCGGCAGCTCGGGCGAGTGACGCACTCGCGACGACCTCCGCCGCGTACGGCGCGCTGGATCGGCGAACACTCAAAGACCTCGCGGCGGGACTCTTCGGCGCGGGGTGTGATGCCCAGGCGGCGGCGGCATATCTCGGTCTGCTCAAGCATTATCCGCAAGACCCTGAGATTCCCAGCGCAAGCGTGCTGCTGGGCGTGCTGTTGGTGCGACGACTCGGACGCGGCGGCGAAGCGGTCGATTCACTCAAACGCGCGATTCCTTTGCTCACCGACGTCGACGAGCGGGCCCTGGCCGAGGAGCTGCTCCGCGAAGCCGGCGCACCAGCCTGACCTACGCTCGTGCATGAGCCGAACGCGTATCAAAATTTGCGGCATTCGAGACGCCGAGAACGCACTGGTGGCGGCTGACGCCGGCGCGGACGCGATCGGCTTTGTGTTCGTGCGCTCGTCGCCGCGCTTCATCCAGCCGCTCGACGCCGCCGACATCATGAGCCTGCTCCCGCCGATGGTAACGACCGTGGGCGTGTTCATGGACACGCCGGCCGAGGCCTTCAGCGATGTCGAAGAAGACTGCCCGACGCACTATTCACAGTTGCACGGCTCGGAGGCCGAATCGCTGGTGAATCAGTGCTCGCCGGTGATCAAGGGACTGAAGTTCCTGCCCGAGTCGCTGGCCGAAGAGCTTCGGCGATGGGACAACTGCGACGCGGTCGAGGCGATCTTGATCGACAGTCCGGCGCCCGGGTCGGGCAGCGCGTTTGACTGGGAGATGCTCGTGCCGCTCGTGAAGGACGTCAACAAGCCGATCTTTCTCGCGGGAGGCCTCACGCCGGAAAATGTGGGCCAGGCGATTCGGATCGTGCGCCCCTATGGCGTCGACGTGTCGAGCGGCGTGGAGCGAGAGCGCGGCATCAAAGACCCCGACCTCATCGAGGCCTTCTGCGACGCGGTGCGCGAAGCCGACCGCGACTGACGCGGTCTTGATGCCACGATGCCCTTTGGCTTGGTGCTTTCTTCTGAACCGACAAACATTCAACGCAACGAGTCGGGTTCCAAGAAGGAACGAAGCGTGCGGCATCGGGCCATCAAGCGCCTGAAGCAGTCGTTCTCTCGAATGCGATTACTGCGTGTCTTCCGTCCAACTCGTGATCCGCAGCGGTGGCTTCAGCGCCGACTCGGTGATGGTCAGCATCTGCTGAAAGGTGTTGCTGCCGATCTTGGTGCTCACGGTGCCTGGCGTGACGGCGGTTGAATACGCCTTGCCCTTGCTGATGACGCGTACGAAGTACTTCTGGGTGGGGTCGACGCCGCCGAAGTGGGCGATGACGGGCTCGGTGCCGATGCCTCGGGCATTGCCGAGTTCGCGCCGGGCGATGATCCTGCCGCTTGAGTCGAGCAAGAAGAGTCGCTGGCCGACGCCCTGCACATTGGTCGCACCGCTGCCGCTGCCGACGAAGCGAACCTTGAGGTAGTTCTTGGTCGCGGAGATCGTGTCGAGCGCGTTGTCGTACAGGCGTGTCGTGTTGTTGTTGACGCTGACGGCCAGATCGAGATCGCCGTCGTTGTCATAGTCGGCGAAGCACGCGTCGAGGGCGTCGGCGGACTCGGCGGCGCATCGCTCGTCGACGAGCGTGAACGTGCCGTCGTTGTTGTTGCGATAGAGCCGATTGCCCACGCCTGCGCGGGTCACGATGTAGAGGTCCAGGTCGCCGTCGTTGTCATAGTCGCCCCAGCAGCAGGAGCGATGCCCGCTGGCGTCGGCGATGCCGCTGGCGAGCGAGACATCGGTGAACGTGCCGTTGCCCAGTCCGCGATAGAGCTTGCCGCGCGAGCCGGCGGCGAACGCGGGGACGAACAAGTCGACCTTGCCGTCGTTGTCAAAGTCGCCGAACGCGGCACCGATCTTGTTGCTGTTGCTGACGTCGCTGGCGATGGCGGTCGACGCGGTGTATCCACCGCCGGAGGAAGAGACGAACAGTCGACCGCCGCCGAAGCCATACCAGAAGTCAGGAATGCCGTCGTCATTCACATCGGCGCTTGCAACATACACGCCGTCGCCCGCATTGCCCACGCCATTCAGGCCTGCGGGCGTGGCGACACCGGTGAGCGGCGCCACATAGGGCACGGCCGCCGTGCCACTACCGCCAAAGCCCAGCGTGCCCGGCCAGCGACTTGTGCCCCCGTTGGTCGCCAGATGGTTGCCATTGCCAGAGAACATGAGCAGGTCGAGCCAGCCATCGGCGTTGACATCGGCGGCGGCGACGGTTTCGTTGGTGCTGGGCGCGGTGAAGCCGAGCGAGCCCGCGGTGACAAAGGTGCCGTTGCCCTGACCGAGAAGGCCGGTCTCCGCGCTGTCGCTCGTCATGCCGAAGAGATCGGCGTCGGCGTCGTTGTCAAAGTCGCCGACCGCGCACTGGCGATAAAAGTTGCCTGACGCGACAATCGTGCTCGCCGTGAACTTGCGGGTCGAGGAGTTGTAGAGGAACACCCGCGGCGTCGTGCCGGTGACGACACAGTCCAGATACCCGTCGTTGTTCACGTCCGTCCAGTTGACCCCGGCCGCGTCGTTGGCCGCAGTCGTCGCCCGGACCGCAAAGGTCCTGAGTTTGGAGACTTCGGCAAACCGGGGCACAAACGGCGCAGCGCTGGTCGACGCGACTACGCGGACATTGTCGATGCCCCACGCCTCATCGCCGATCGCCTGACTGAACCCACCTTGGAAGGTGATGGTGGTTGTGGCGGCGGCGGGAACGAACGTGAGCGTGACCTTGCGAAAGACGCCATCGGAGGACGCGAATCCGAGGTTGCCCCAGCGATCAGCGTTGTAGACATAAGTCCCTTGCATCGCGCTGCCCCAACTGCCATCACTGAAGACCTTGTTGTCAAAGGATTCGCGGAAGACGCGGACGCCATCGACGAGCACGTTGAACCAGTCGGGGCCGTACTGGGTGTTGCTCCCGTCGGGCGTGCGCAGGCCGTAGAAATCAAAGAGCAGCGTGTACGTCAAGCCCGGCGTGACGTTGAGTCTGAGCGCGGAAGACTGCTGGGTGCCGCCGCTGAGGCCAAAGTCGCCCATGAATCGGCCAAGAGCCGTGGTGTTCGACAGTCGCGTCGAGGTCCACCCTGCCGTGACCGACGTCTCAAAGTCGTTGAAGTAGGGCGTGTTCTGAGCGGTCTGCGCGCCCGCGTGGCCGAGCAGCGACAGCGGGGTGACGAGCCCAAGAAGGACAGTGCGGCGCATGGTGCATCTCCGAAACAGGGACGGAACCCTCAGATATCGGTCGGTTTTGGGCGCGGGTGCGGCGGGGCAAGGTCCGCCGGCGGGTTATTCGTGCGGCGCGCACGGATAGACTGCGGCTTGCGGGTGCAACACGAGGTGAGCGACCCGCCGACACGCATGCCCCCGCTCTCTTCCATCTCGGTCGGCGCGCTGCGAGATCTGGCGGAGCAGTTGCGGTTCGCGCCGCGCGAGGCCTTGCTCCGCGACATCGAGCGTGCCGAGCAACTCGCGCACGAAGTCGACGCGACGCGCCGGTATCCGTCGGAGTGGATTGTGTTTCGAGTCACCGGTTATCGCCCGCAACAACTCGCGGACGAGACCGTCGTCGCGGGCGAGACATTGCTCGCGGACCTGTCGGCGTTCGTCGAACGACTCTGCCAGGCCGGAAGTCTCGGCAGCACAGACGCGCCGGACGCGATCGATGCCGCGACGCTCGCAAAAAAGTGGAACGTGAGCCGCAAGACGCTCGATCGCCTTCGCCGACGCGGTCTGGTTGCCCGGCGCGTCCACGGCGAGCGCGGCAGGGCAACGCTGGTCTTCATGCCGCGGGTCGTCGCCCACTTCGAACACGCGAACGCGGCCGATCTCGGGCGTGCGGCGACGTTCTCGCGGATTCCTGCGACGATGGCGGCGCGGATCGTGTCGCGGGCTGCGCGATACCACGCGACACTCGGCTGGTCGCTCAATCAATGTGCGCAGCGCCTCGCGGCGCGATACAAGCGCAGTCACGAGGCGGTACGACAGGTGCTCAAACGCGCGGAGGACCGGGCCAAGCGAGAAGGGCGCGCGCGAGTGTTCGTCGAGCGCGGCCCGCTCTCGGCACACGATCGCGCGGTGCTGTTCCGCTGTTGGCGACGCGGATTGGAGCCGGGCGAGACGGCCCGCCGCATGGGTTGCTCGCGCGCATCCGCGCTGCGCGCCATCAACCTCGAACGCGCGGCACGAGTACGCGCGATACTGAGTGAAGCGGCGGCCTTGCCGAGAGAGAAGCCGTCTGTATCGGGTGCAGCAGTGTTGACGCATCGGGCCTGCGCCAGTGGCCTCGGCGCGCCCGGGGCGGCCAACGTCGCCGAGTTCATCGCCCAAGCCGAATCAAGGCCGCCGGTGCCGGTCGGTGATGAACACGCGCGCATCGCCGCCTTTCGACAACTGCGCGCGACCGCAGCGGAGGAGATTCGCGGGCTCGATCGCCTTCATCCATCCGCTGAATCGCTCGACGAGATTGAGACCCAGTTGCGATGGGCGTCGCGCATCAAGGCCGAACTCATGCGCCAACAACTCGCCCTCGTGGTTGCGACCCTGCGCGGCAGACTCGGCGAGTCGTTCGAACGCCTCGAGCCCGAGACACAAGTGGCGTCGATCGCCGCGGCGCTCGCCGGGCTGAACGAAGCGGTGGAGGCTCACGATCCGCGGAGCGCGTCGGGGCGCGGCGGGCGACTCGCGGGTGCCGCGAGCCTGTCCATCGATCGCGCCACGGTCCGATGGATGAAAGACGCGGACCCGACAGGCACCCGACATCCGAGCAGCACGCGATCTCGCTCGGCGACGCGCATTGCGTCGGCCCCACTCGCGGATTGGACTCGAGCCGTCGATCCGTGGCAGACATGGCTCGAACCCGATGCGCGTGTGCGCGGCACACTCGCAAAAGTAAGTGAAGTATCACGGCGCCTGCTTGAGGCTCGGCATGGGTGGAGCGGCGGGCCACCGATGAACACGACGGCGATCGCTGAACTGCTCGCCCTGCCTCGCATGCGAGCCGCGCAGGTCGAGAGGCGGGCACTGCGCGAGGCACTGGTCGCCGCGCGACTGCGCCCCTGAGGTCGCCTCAGGCTCGGCATCCCTTGATCCAGCAGCCCCTCTTCTCGCGCGGTCGCCCCGCGAAGAGCCGAGCCGCGCACGCGCCCGGGTCTCGCGCACCCTCTGGTATGCTGCGCTCCTCATGGGCACGGCATCTCCACCCGCCGATGGCGCCGGCCCCACCTGGGTCTTTCATCGCGGCGCGCTCGGCGACAGTGTGCTTCTGTGGCCGATGCTCCGGCGCTGGCAAAAGCACGGCCCTGTCACGCTCGTGTCGCGTGAGTCGCACGCGCAACTGGCGGCGCGATGGCTGGGCGTTGACGGCGTCGACGCCGAGCAGCCGAAGTTCAACGAGTTGTGGATCAACAACCCGGGACACGCACTCCAAACACCTGTCATGCCCGGCGTGGCACAAGTGTTTGCGCTGGAGGCCGATCCACACAGCGACGCGGGACGCGTCTGGCTCGCCAACGCCGCGGCGATGTTCCCCGGTGCCGAAACGATTTCTCGCGGTGGGCGCATTGATCGTCTCGCCGCGCTCGAACTCACAGGTCCGCGGCCCGACCTCGGCACACGCCGCGCCAACCCCGGCGGCCCGATCGTGCTGCATGTCGGCGCGGGCTCGCGCGACAAACGCTGGCCGCTGGCGCGCTGGGCCGCGCTTGTGAAGCGCATCGAACCCATGCTCGGCTCGCGCGAGATCATCGCTCTCGCCGGAGAGGTCGAGGCCGAGCAGTTCGACGACGCCGAGCGAGAAATCTTCGCGTCACTTGCGCCGCTGTCTGCCTATCTGACGAGTCTGGATGAGTTATCCGGGCTTGTTCAGGATGCGAGCGTGTTGTTGGCCGCCGACACCGGCCCGGGTCACCTCGCGGCGGCCCTCGGCGTCACCACCATCTCGCTCTTTGGTCCGACCGATCCCGCGCGATGGTCGCCGCTGGGTGTCGCGAGTCGCGTGATCGCACCGAACGCGCCCCGCGGCATGGAGTGGCTCGCGCCCGGCCGCGTCATGGAAGACGTGTCGCGCATTCTGGGGCGCACCGGCGGCGAGCGCGTCTGAACCCCCGGCCGGTTCTATCCTTCCCCCCTCATGTCCCCCGACCCGACTCATCCCCCGCATCGTCTCTCCACCGACACCGACGACGGCATGGTCCTCATCATCTCCGGCCCCTCGGGCGCGGGGAAGACCACCATCACCCGCGGCGTCGAACGCTCCATCGCCGACGCCGTCTTCAGCGTCTCATGCACCACCCGCCCCAAAACCGACGCCGACGTCGACGGCGTCGATTACCACTTCGTCTCCGACGAACAGTTCGAGGCCATGCGGGCCAAGGACGAGTTCCTTGAATCCGCTGGCGTCTATGGCAAGAAGTACGGCACGCCCAAGGCCTGGGTCTACGCCCAGCGCGCCCGCGGCCGCCTCGTCATCCTCGAGATCGACGTGCAGGGCGCGATCCTCGTCAAGAAGCAGATACCCGACGCCTACGCGCTCTTCATCCTCCCCCCCGATGAGCACACGCTGCTCGCCCGCCTCCGCAGTCGCAAGCGTGAAGATGAATCGGTGATCCAGCGTCGCTTCGCCGCCGCCAAGAGCGAGATGGAAGCCGCCCGGGTCAGCGGCGTGTACGACGAGTTCATCGTGAACGAGCACATTGAGCGATCGATCAAGCAAGCGACCGATCTCGTGCTGTCGCAGCGGGCCCGCCGTCGCTGGGGCCGATAACTTTTCCGCAAGTTTGCCCAAACGAGGCCCGTCTCGGGTTTTCTCTGGGTCTATCCCTCATTCGTGGTATTCCGCCGACCGATGCGTCGTCGTTCGATTCTGCGCATGAACGCCACGCATCCATCCAGAATGACGGCCAGCACGCGAGGGCGTGTCGCAGACGAAGCGCGGCGCGGCAACTCCGCGAACGTGGAAAAGTCCGGCGCGCCGTGGGCGATCGTCGTCCTCGCCATCGCGGCGACACTCGCGTTGGTCGGCGCGGTCGCGCTCGCCGCCCAGACCAGCCTCGCCCGCACCCGCGAGACGTTGCCCCGCGAGTTGCAACTCAGTCGCCAGACCGCCGTCATCACGCACTTGGATGAACTCCTGACGATGTCCGCGCTTATGCACGCCTCGACGGGCGAAGAGCGTTGGCGCAAGCGTTACATGGAGCATCTGGAGCCGCTGGACAGCGCGATCAAGGCGGTGAGCGCCCTCTCGCCCGAGTTGTACGACCAGACACTGGGCGAGGAGACCGACCACGCGAACCAGGTGCTGGTGGACATGGAAACCCGCGCGATCGACCTCATCAGCAGCGATCCCGTCGCCAACCGCGACGCCGCGCTGACCATCCTCCTCGGGCCCGAGTATGCCCAGCAAAAGGCGATATACGCCGAGGGCAACGCCCGGGCCATCAAGGCCCTCGCCGACTCGATCGAGCACTTCGGCGAGACCCAGGACCGGACGTTGATGCACGTGTCGATGGCTTCGTACGCCCTCGGCGTCTTTGTCGCGGTCGCGTGGGTGGTGGTGATCCGCACCGTCCTTAAGCAAGGTGCCCGGGCCCGGACATTGGCCCGCGCCGCCCAAGCCGCCAGCGCGGCCAAGAGCGAGTTCCTCGCCAACATGAGCCACGAAATCCGTACGCCGCTCACCGCCATCCTCGGCTTCGCCGATCTGCTTCGCGAAGACGGCGACGTCTGCCGAGCGCCGCAGCGACGGCTCGAGACCCTCGACACCATCCGCTCCGCGGGCGAGCACCTCCTCACCGTGATCAACGACATCCTTGATCTCTCGAAGATCGAAGCCGACAAGATGACCATCGAGAAGGTGCCGACCAGCGTCGCCGAAGTGGTGCACCAGGTCGTCAGTCTCACCCTGCCGCGCGTCACCGCCAAGGGCGTGACCCTTGATGTGTCGCTCGCCGGCCCGATGCCCGAGCGCATCCTGAGCGATCCCACGCGGCTGCGCCAGATCCTGATGAATCTCGCCGGCAACGCCGCCAAGTTCACCGAAAAGGGCTCGGTCTCGATCGCGCTGCGCCACGAGTGCAGTGGCCCCGACCCGCGGCTGGTGATTGATGTGATCGACACCGGTGCGGGCATGACGCCCGAGCAGACCGAGCGACTCTTCCAGTGCTTCACACAGGCGGACACCACCGTCACACGCCGTCACGGCGGCACGGGCCTCGGCCTCGCCATCTGCCGCCGACTCGCGGAACTCATGGGCGGCGACGTCACGCTCGTGCACACCGCGCCCGGCGAAGGCTCCACGTTCCGCGTTGACTTGCCGCTCGAGGCGGCACCGGGTGCCGCGCTGATCGACACACTCGGCGTGGTACGCTCGGAGAAGTCGTCGCGCGACGCGACCAAGAACGCGGCGGCACCCATCTCGCTCGCCGGACGCATCCTTCTCGTCGAAGATGGCATCGACAACCAGCGACTCATCGCGATGCACCTGCGCAAGGCGGGGGCGAGCGTCGATGTCGCCGACAACGGGCGCATCGCGCTGGACCTGATCGAGAAGCGGGCCGGCGATGGCATCCGCTACGACCTCATCGTGTCTGATATGCAAATGCCCGAGATCGACGGTTACACGCTCGCTCGCACGCTGCGTTCACGCGGCGAGCGCGTCGCGATCATCGCGCTCACCGCCCACGCCATGGCCGAGGACCGCCAACGCTGCCTCGACGCCGGCTGCGACGATTACGCCACCAAGCCGATCGAGAAGCGTCTGTTGCTGACGACATGCGAACGCTGGCTCGCGCGTTCCGAGCAAGACAGCACAGCCCGCAAAGCCGCGTAGGCGTTCGACGCATCGATCACGACAAGGAACGCATGCTCAATCGCGGCGACGGGCCGCCGCACAAACGCCGCTGAGCGCGAGGAGCGCAAGCGCGCCCGGCGCGGGGATGCCGAACTGTCCCGAGATTTGTCCCGCCGCGCTCGCGCCCCACGCCGAACGCTCGACCGACATCTGGATGTGGTACCAGCCCGCGTCGAGCGCGCCCGACGCGTCAAGCCACGCGCCGTCCGTGTCCTTGGACAAAATCCCGGTGTCAGAGCCGTCTTCGCGCGTGATCGAAATGAGCGCCCGCGATCCCGCGAGCACCAGCCAGTACGGCATGGCCTCGCTCGTGTAGACCCAGGTGTCGATGCGCGCGTGAGCAAACGCGTCGCCGAACATCTGGTGCGGCCTCGCCCCGGCACCCGCGTTGAGAAGGAAGTTCATGCGATCCGCGTGCAGCCGGGACTGCTGAAAGCTGTACGCGCGGGCGCTGGGCATCGGCCAGTTGTCCGCGTGATACAACTCGACCTCCCACTTGAACTCCATGTCCGCGATTCCGGTCTGCGACCACGAATTACCTGCGGATCCCTCGCCGAGAACCCATGCCTCGGCCCGCATCTCGCGAACGGTGACCGGCTTGGTGATTCCGTCGCCATAGGTCAACCCGGCCAGCGCATTGCCCGCAATGAGCATGGCCGTGCCAGCCGCCAGCGCCGTGACGCGAGCGGGGGTCCGAACGGGGCTCTTGGAGGTGTTCATGTCTTGTCTCCCTCGCGGGGCGCAAGACCAACGAGGCGATGCGCCCCGGGAGCGCGACCCTAGCCGCTACCCCCCGCCCGAAACACATGAATCGCAAAGGACTTTTTGTCCCATGGCGATCGGCTTTCGCCACCTCGGGCCGCTTCCGACGCTTCCGACGCATCCGGCGTGGAACTTGCCGCCACGCCGCCCGTCCAAAGGTGGCCCCGGATTGCTCTCCGGGCCGATTGTCGTATTCTGTCGTGTGCCCCGGGTCGATCGCCCGGGGGACGTGGTCTCGGGTGGCCGCGTGCAAGTCATGCCGCGGCCTTGGGTTGGGTGGCCAACCGGATGGCCGACGTGGTTGTCGCTGGGTGACCGGTGGGTTTCTTTTGCAGGAGTCGCTTTCGATGCAGTCAGACATGAATCTCAACCCGTTCGCCCCGCAGGCGGCGCGTCTTGCGCTGGCCGCCCTTCTCGCCTTCGCCGCCGGCGGGCTTCTTCCCGTCGATCATGCCATGGCTCAGGATGCCCCGCCGCCGGGTGCTCCGGGTGCTCCGGGGGCGCGCGGTGGTGCCCCGGCCGCCGACAAGGACGACGACGGCCTGCGTCCGTGGGCCGAGGTCTCCAAGGGCTATGAAAAGGTCCAGTCCACCGCCGACGGCCAGTCCTACTACGGCATCTGGGTCGACAAAAAGAAGAACCAGATGATGGCGGAACTGCCCCGCGGCTGGGAAAGCCAGCGCCAGTTCTTCGCCCTTACCGTCGCCAGCGGCGAGATCTTCGCCGGCCTCCAGGGCGGCGACCTCTACTGCTATTGGAAGCGCGTCGACAACCGACTCATGCTCATCGAGCCCGCCCTCGAAACACGCTCCACCGGCGATCAGGAATCCAAGGACAGCGTCAAACGCATCTTCACCGATCGCGTCCTGCTCGACGTTCCGATCGTCGCGAACGGCCCCGGCGGCCAGCCCGTGATCGACATGGACGACCTCCTCGTTGGCAAGTCCGCCACCTTCTTCGGCGTCAGCGGCAACAAGAGCCTCGCCACCATCAAGACCGCCAAGGCCTTCCCCAAAAACGTCGAACTCGCCTTCGAAATGCCCACCCGCGGCGGCGGGCTCCAGATCCTGCACTACTCCATCAGCCAGATCCCCGAGAACTCCGGCTATCAGCCCCGCGTCGCCGACGAACGTGTCGGCTACTTCACCACCGCCTATCGCGACCTGGGCAAGACCGGCAGCGATGAGAAGTGGGTCCGCTACATCAACCGCTGGCGACTCGAGAAGCGAGACCCCAAGCTCAAGCTCAGCCCACCCAAGGAACCCATCGTGTTCTACATCGAGAACACGACGCCCGTGCGCTACCGCCGCTGGGTGCAGTCGGGCGTGCTCGAATGGAACCGCGCGTTCGAGAAGATCGGCATCATTAACGCCATTCAGGTCTTCCAGCAGGACGCCGAGACCGGCGAGCACATGGACAAGGACCCGGAGGATGTGCGCTACAACTTCGTGCGCTGGCTCAGCAACGACGTCAGCACCGCCATCGGCCCGAGCCGCGCCAATCCGCTCACCGGTGAAATCCTCGACGCCGACATCATCATGACCGACGGCTGGATCCGCGCGTTCCTCGGCAACTTCAACAACCTGCTGCCCGAACTGGCGACCGAGTCCTTCAGCCCCGAGACCATGGCGTGGCTCTGGAAGAACCCGCAGTGGGACCCGCGCATCCGTCTGGCCGACCCCGCCCAGCGCGATCTCATGCTCGCCCAGCGCCAAGGCGCGGGCGTGCTCGCCTACGGCGGACACCCGCTTGGCATGGCCGTGCAGCGGGCACAGGACGCCCAGGCCAACGGCGAAATCAATCGCACCTTCGGCACGCGCGAGTACGACGGCCTGCTCAACCGCTTCAGCCAGATCAACGGCCTGTGCATGGCCGGCCGCGGCAAGGCCCTCGACATCGCCATGATGCAGATGCAGATGGAAATCCTCGGCTACGACACGCCCGAGGACTGGGCCAGCGCCGCCCCCGACGGCCAGTCGGGCGACGCGCTCGACGGCATGCCCGAGTGGTTCATCGGGCCCTTGCTCGCCGACGTCGTCGCGCACGAAGTCGGACACACGCTCGGCCTGCGCCACAACTTCAAGGCCTCCAGCGTCTACTCGCTCGCCCAGATCAACAGCCCCGAGTTCAAGGGCAAAAAGGCCTTCGCCGGCTCGGTGATGGACTACATCGGCGTCAACATCAACCTGCCCGACCAGACCACGCTTGACGCGCTGGCCAAACAGCAGGCCGAGGCCGAGAAGAACGCGCCCAAGCCCGACAAGAAGGACGACGGCGAGGAGAAGAAGGACGACGCCAAGGACGCCAAGGACGACAAGAAGGACAAGAAGAACGGAAAGAACGAACCCAAGAAGATCGTCCCCCAGCCTCTGGGCGACTACACCATGATCGACATCGGGCCCTACGACATGTGGGCCATCGAATACGGCTACGGCAGCGAAGACCTCAAAAAGGTGCTCTCCCGCTCTGCCGAGCCCGAACTCGCCTATCTCACCGACGAAGACACCATCGGGCCCGACCCACTTGCCCGCCGCTATGACTTCGCCGCCGACCCGCTGACGTTCGCCAAGAACCAGATGACCCTCGCCAGGTACCATCGCGGCCGGATCATCGAGAAGTACGTCAAGGACGGCGAGTCCTGGTCCAAGGCACGCCGCGGCTACAACGTCACGCTTGGGCTGCACACCTCCGCCCTCTCCATCATGTCCAACTGGGTGGGCGGCACGCACGTCAACCGTTCGCGCAAGGGCGACCCCAACGCCAAGCCGCCGCTCGAGGTCGTCCCCGCCGAGCAGCAGCGCGAGGCCCTCAAGTTCGTCATCGACAACGCGTTCTTTGACGAATCCTTCGGCCTCTCGCCCGAACTCCTCGAACGCATGACCGTCGACAAGTGGGCCGACAACGGCGGCATGAGCGACTACTTCCAGGAGTCGGCGTGGCCGATCCACGATCGCATCATGGGGCTGCAGGCTTCCGCGCTCACGATGCTCATGAACCCGACGACCCTGCGTCGCGTCTATGACAACGAACTGCGCCTCTCCGGTGACAAGGACATGGTCACCCTCCCCGAGGTGCTCGACAGCGTCGGGGCGGCGATCTGGAAGGAACTCGACGGCAAGCTCGAAGGCGGCACGCCCCGCAAGCCCGCCGTCAGCAGCCTCCGTCGCAACCTCCAGCGCGAACACCTTGAACGTCTCATCGGCCTCACCGCCCCCGACGCCATCGGCGGCGCGGTCTACAAGCCGATCTCCAACCTTGCCTTCGCCCGCCTCCGCCTCTTGCGCGACAAAATCAGTTCGATCGTCGGCGACGGCAGCAAGCCCGGCCGCTTCGACCCCTACACCTTCGCCCACCTCAACGAGGCCAAGGTCCGCCTCGACAGCGTCCTCAGCGCCCAGTACCTCTACAACGCCAACCAGATCAGCGGCGGCAACGTGATCTTCATGCTCGGCAAGGACGGCAAGCCGGCGAACGACGCGACCGATTCGCTCCCGCCTCTGGACGAGCCGAATCGCCGCTGAGCCGCGGCCTCGTGACAACTGATGTTTGACCACGCCCCCTCAACAGTGAGGGGGCGTTTTCATTTCGGCACCAAGCACAAGAGCCGGGCCGCGCACGCGGCCGGCCGAGCCGCATCATCCTCGCGAGCAAATCATCGCGACGCGAGCGTCCCTAAAGTTGTTCATGTCTGTGCCGGGCACCATCACCATCACGCTCAACGGCGAGGCCCGCGACGTCGCCGTCGGCACCACCGTCCGCGGCTTGATTGAGATCCAAGGCCTCGCCAAGGCCGCCTGTGCCGCCGAGGTGAATCGAGAACTGGTGCCCAAGCGAGAGCACGACGCGCGCGTCCTCCGCGACGGCGACGCCGTCGAACTCGTCAGCCTCGTCGGCGGCGGATGATCGTGTGATTCGTGCCTATCGCGTCGTCATCTGCACAAAGCCGATGTCGTCGGCCTGCGACACGATGTGCAGTTCGCGCGTCAGCAGCGACGCCTCGCGGTTGTAGTTGATCCAGTGGCACGTCAGCGCGCCCAGCACCAGCGCGCACACCCATGCCCCAAACTCGCCGCCCCGCGTCCGCCGAATGAAGAACAAGATGCCCGTGCCCAGAAGCACGGTCGCCAGCTTCCACACCACCAGTTCGCGGGTGCTGCCCGACATCATCGCGCGGGCCAGCGGGTTCAGCTCCACCATCCCCACGCTGGTCGCATACGTCAGCGTCATGATCAGGTCGGCGATGCTCATCGCCATCACCGCGAACAGCAGGATCACCACCCGCGCCGGGCGGTGCCGCGTCCAGCCCAGCGACCGATGCACAGCGCCGCCCTCGCACCAGCGATCGACGACGGACGACAGCAGTTGTCGGGCCCTCGCCGCGGCCCAATGCGCGTGGTGCATGATCCGGAGCCATCGGCCAGGTCTGCGACCCGATTCAGCGCCATTGGCAAACTGCCCCCCGTCTTCGCGCACAACCGTTCCAAACCGGCAAATCATGCCCGGGAACGCGGGTTCCAACGCCGAGGCGTGGGAGACGCTCGGGGGCGATAAACTTCGTGCCGATGCAGACGCAGGAACGCTCGGACAAGTGTGCCGCGCTCTCGGACGCGGCGGCCTTGGCGGCATTGAGGAAACCCGGAGTGTCGATCATGCGATGGAGCGCGATGGTCCGGTGCATTCGTCCGCGACGCGGCATCCTCGCCGCCATCGCCGGACTCGCGTGCTCGCTCGATCTGCCGGGCGTGGTGTCGACCGCGCACGCCCAACTCTCGCCGCTCTACACCGATGATTCCGTCACCGCTGGCGAAGCCCTCGCCAAGGTGCAGGACCTCGCCGCCTCGGGCAACGTTGGCGAAGCCGCCCGCGTCACGCAGTCGCTGCTGACCAACGAAGGCGAGCGTGTGATCGAGGCCGCCGCCGCGTCCGATGTGTTCATCAGCGTCCGCCAGCGCGTGCATGACGTGCTCCGCGCCACGCCCGCGCTGCTCCGCCGCTATCGCGACGACGAGGAACCCGAAGCCGCGCGAGCATTCAAGGCTGGCGAAGACCAGCAGGCCGAGCGACTGCGTGGCATGACCCGCTCCGGCCTCGCGGCCGCGCTCCGGCTCGCCCGCCGCCACATCGATGCCGCCCGCTTTGACGCCGCGTGGCTCACGATCCAGCCGCTGGACCAGCATCCAGACCTCGTCGGTGTCAAGAGCGATGAGGTGACGATCGCGCCCGACGAGGTCGCCGTGAAGGAGGCGGCGCGCGTCGCGATGCGCCTTTCAATCTATCTGCCCCGACCCGACGTTCGCGCCCGGGCCGCCGCCTGGGCCGGGCGCGCCGGCCTGAACGACGAACTCGCGAAGATCAAACCCATCGACGCGCCGACGCGGGCGACGCTCCGCGCAACCACGCCGATGGACGCGCAGCCGCCCGTGGATGTTCGCCAGGTGCCCGATTCGCCCCTCGCCTGGGTGACGATGTCGCCCGCGGTTCAAGACGACGGCGAGGACGAAGACGGGCGCGTCAGCGGCGAGGGACGCGATCGCGCCCTCCTCGACGCATGGGTCATGCCCGCCATCGCCGGCGACACCCTCTACGTCAACGACGGCGTGCAGATCGGCGCGTGGGACCGCTACACGCTCATGCCGCTGTGGACGCTGCGGCCACCGCCGCTCCTCGAACGCGGCAACGACTCGCGCGACGATCCGCTGATCCAGACTCGCCTGCTCGAAGACGTGACCACCGTCCAGATCGAGGGCGGCGTCGGCGTGGGCGTCACCGGCTTCGCCGTCACTTCTCGTCGCAACGGCGACGGGCGCGTCCACGCGTTCGATGCCGCCACCGGGCGACTGCTCTGGTCCCAGTCCGTCGCGTGGCTCGATCGTCAACTCGCCGACGGCGGCAGCGTGCGCGGCCCCGCGCTCATCAGTGGCGACACCGTCGTCGTCGCCATCCGAAAGGTCGCGACCGCGCGCCGCGTGACCAGCCTCTACATGGCCGGGCTCGATCTCTACACCGGCGAACTCCGTTGGCTGCGCCTCGTCGGCTCCGTGGGCATGCTCGCGTTCCAGCAGATCGCCCGCGCCACCGACGCGGCGGTCGTCGATCAGGGCGTGGTCTATCGCACCGACGCGCTGGGCCTCATGTGCGCCATCGAATCCACCAGCGGACGCGTCCGCTGGGTCAAGCGACTCTCCGCGCCCCCCGACACCATGCTCGGCCGCGTCACGAACCCCGTGTCGCAGCCGTGGTCGTGCGCCACCCCAGTGCTCGACGGCGAAACGCTCATCGTCGTCGATCCCTCCACCCGCGATGTGCTCCGTGTGGAGAAGACGACGGGCGCAACGATCTCCCGACTCGCGGCCAGCGAATCAATCTCGCCGCGTTATCTGGTGCGCACCGCCAAGTGGTTGGCGTGCGTGGGCGAGACGAAAGTCGCGTTCGTGCCCATCGCCTCCCTCGATCCCGCCGCTTCCGTGCGCCTGGAGATCGAGACCGTCGGCCGTGTCACGCCCAGCGGCGAACGTTTTGCGCTGCCGATCCAGAAGGGGATCCAGTTCGTCGACCCCGACAACATCAACGCCGTCGAGACGATGCCGCTGCAGACCAGCGGCAACGCGCTGCTTGCCGACGGCCACGCCGTGGTCGCCGACTCGACGCGCGTGCAGAGTTTCCTCACGTGGGAGCGAGCCCGCACGCTGCTGGAGAAGCAGGCCTCCGCCCGCCCCTCGGACGCCAAGCCGGTGCTGACGCTCGCCGAACTCGCGTATCGCGCGGGACGCATCGATCAAGTGGCCATCGCCGCCGATCGCGCCCTGGACATCGCCGATGTCTCGACGGACGTGAACGCCTCGGCGACCTCGAGATCGCAGCTGTTCTCGCTGCTGTGGAAGATCGTCGAAGCCGGGCGAGCGCGGTTTGATGTTGACTCGGCGAAGAAGACAGCCCGTGTTGGTGGCGCTGTCGCGCCCGGGGCTGGCACAACCGCGCCGGACACGACTGGCACGGAGCCCGACGCGCCCCGCGCTCAGCCCAACGCGATCGCCGGCGGCGTGGATCCCGCATCCACATTGACGCTTCCGCTGCTCGACGACCTCGCCGCACGACTCGGGCGCGCCGCCGAGTCACCCTCGCATCGTGCGTGGCACGCCCTCTCGGTCGGATGGATCGCCGCCGCCCGCGCCACACGAGCCGAGGACGCCAGCCGCGCGATCGAGGCGTATCAGTCGGTGCTTGGCGATGCGGCGCTCAGCGCATCTCCCTCGGGCGATGGCCCGCTCGCGGGGCGCGCCGGCGACATCGCGCTCGACCGTTTGGTCGCGGTCATCGGTCGCTGGGGCGTCGGCACCTACGCGTCCTACGCCGCCCAGGCCCAGCGCGAGTTGACCGATCTTGGCCCCGCGCCCGCGCCGCGCGACCTTGAATCGCTTGCCCGTCGCTACCCGTGCGCCGTCGTCGTGCCCAGCGTGTGGTCGATGGCGGCTCAGTCGCGTCAGGCTGCCGGCGAGCATGTGGCGGCGGCGGCGAACCTCGCCTCGGGCCTGGCCGCGGCGCGCCGACTCGCGTCGTGGGGCGTTGTCGAGGCGACATCCACCTCCCAGGAGATCGCGCGACGCCTGTTCACGTCGCTGGTGTCGCACGGCCGAGAAGGGCACGCGCTCCGACTCGCGCGCGAGATGCCCGCCGCCGCCAGCGCCGCCGACACAGCGACGCTGCAGCGCACCCTCGCAACCCTGAATCGTCGCCCGCGACTGGGAAAGATCCGCGCGTCCGACCACGGTGGCTCGCGCGTCCTCAACGGATGGGTGATCGAAGAACCAATCATCGCCGACGGCCCGGGTCACGCCACCGATCAGGCTTCGCTCGTCAACGCGACCAATCAGATGGTCGGCGTCTTCGCGCCACGTGTCGAGGACGGACGCATCGCGCCGCTCTGGACGCGAAGCCACGACCGCGGCCGCGCCCCGCGCTTCGTCCGCGTCGACTGGGATGCCGCGTATCTGTTCTGGCCCGCCGCCCGCGGCGGGACCGTCGAACGCATCAACACCGACGGCGTCTCCGCGTGGCGCACCCCCGAGATGCGACAACTCTTCGGCGGCGACGCGCCCGATGCCGACACCGTCGAACGATTCGACACGCTCTCGGGCCGCGTCAAAGTCACCGATTTGCTCATCGCCATGGACGCCACGTCGCTTTGCGTCATCGAGCGCAGCGGCCGCGGCGCTCGATTCGATCTCGCCACCGGCGCGATCAAGTGGTCCGGGCGACTTCCGATGAATCGCGTCTATGACGCGGTGCTGGTCGACGGCGTGCTCGTCGCCGCCGGCACCGGCGACGAAACCCCGCGCGGCCGCGCCGCCGAGGCACCGATCCTCGCCGCACTCGGGCCGGATGTTGCCCCCGACGCGGGGCCCGACGCGGTGCGCGTGATCGGCTCGGCGGACACGCTCGGACGCGGGCCGGGCGTGCGATGGCTGCGTGCCGCCCCGGCGTCTGGCACACTCCCCGCCGGCGTCATCGTCGGGCTTGAAGAGGGCCTCGCGATCATCGATCTTCCTGACGGCAAGACGCGCTGGTCCGTCATCGCTCCGCCCATGCAGCGACTCGCCGACTGCCGCGTGCTCGCCGACCGACTCTTTGTCGTTGATCAGAACCACACCCTGCGACTGCTCGATGCCGCCACCGGACAAGTCGCCGAGGATCCGCTGGACGATCGCGGCAGACTGCGCGAGGACGTCTCTTCGGTCCGACTCGTGACCGGCAAGGACCACATCCTGCTCGTCGGCGATCGCGGCGTCGTCGCCCTCAACCGCGACGGCTCCGTCCTCGGCGAGGACGCGATCGATGAACGCGTCACGCTCGGCCTGCCCGTCATCGGCGAGAACGCCGTCGCCTTCATCGGCGGCGACGCGCCCGTCGGCCACGGCGACCTGGGCAAGGAGGGACTCGGCTTGCGCGTCATCGCGACCCCCGGCGGCAAGATGATCCAGTCCACCGCCATCGTTATGCCGCGACTCCCCGCGGGGGTGCTCGCCATCGACGACAAGGTGCTGGTCACCGCGGGGCAACTCACCGTGGTGCTCGAGGCGGGGGAATAGCGAGGCCCGCGATGGTGCCAACGCGCCGTGCCCACACGCCATGATCAAGTACATCGGTTCCAAGCGGACGCTCCTGCCTGTCATCCTCGACGCCGTACGCGCGGTGGAGGGCACACGCTCCGTGCTTGATCTCTTCTCCGGCACCTCGCGCGTCGGGCACGCGCTCAAGGCGGCGGGCTATCGCGTCTTCGCCAACGACCACAACGCCTACGCCGCCGCGCTCGCGACGTGCTATGTGCAGGCCGACGCCGAGAACGTCATCGACGACGCGACGCGCCTCGTGCGCGAGTTCAACGCGATCAAGGGCAGCGCGGCGTACTTCACCGACACCTTCTGCGTCAAGTCCCGCTACATCCAGCCCAAGAACGGTGAGCGGATCGACGCCATCCGCGAAGCCATCGCCGCCAAGAGCCTCGAACCCGAACTTCAAGCCGTGATGCTCGTCTCGCTGATGGAGGCGGCCGATCGCGTGGACTCGACCACTGGTCTGCAAATGGCCTATCTCAAGTCGTGGTCGCGCCGCTCGTTCAATGATCTTGAACTCCGCGTGCCCGCCGTCCTGCCGCGTGCCACACACGGCAAGGGCGCGGCCACATGCCTCGACGCTTTCGAGGCCGCCGCCGCGATCGACGCCGACATTGCCTACATCGATCCGCCGTACAACCAGCACTCGTACCTCGGCAACTACCACGTCTGGGAGTCGCTGGTGCGCTGGGACAAACCACCGACCTTCGGCGTGGCGTGCAAGCGCATCGACGTGCGCGACCGGCGCAGCGTGTTCAACTCGCGCCCCGGCTTTGCGGCGACGATGGGCCGCCTGCTCAACGCCATCCGTTGCAAGACGCTTCTTGTCTCCTTCAGCAACGAGGGCTGCATCTCGCGCGACGAGTTCGAATCGCTGCTCGCATCGCTCTGGGGCGGCTGCGCACGCGTCACCACCATCGAAAACGACTTCAAGCGCTATGTGGGGGCCAAGATCGGCATCCACAACCCGCGCGGCGAGCGCGTCGGCCGCGTCGGCCACCTCACCAACAAAGAGTTTGTCTACGTCGTCTCGCGCGAAACCCCGCACGACCCACTCGCACGCCGCATCGCCGAATCCTGCGCTGCGGTTTCGCGTTAGACTGCCCTGCGTGCCGCGGGTGCCGCTCGCTGCCCGGGAGTCTTGCAATTGCATATCGCGCTTCAGGTCTTGTGTTGGACCATCGTCGGGCACGGCGGTTTGGCCGTGCTTCTCACGCTCATGCCGCGGCTTGGCTCGGCGTGGCTCGCGGCGGCGGTCGCGCGGGCCCCGATGCTTGATCTCTTCGTCGCGCTGCTCACGTGGGTGCCATGGGTGGTGGGGGCGTGGTTCGCGGGCTGGCTGGGCGTGGGCGCGTCGATCGGCGCGCAGGCGGTGGTGCTGGCGCTGTGGACAACGGGGCATGAACTGATGCACCCGCGGGCCCGCAAGGGGCCGCGGATCGTCAAGTCGCTGAACAAGATCGTGGGGCGCGCCCCGAATCACCTGGCGCTGTGGGCCACGCTCCCCGCGCTGCCGGCGTTCTGGATGATCCGCTTCGCGCAGGTGTTTGCGTATCCCTTGCTACGCGTGATCCTCAACTTCCCCAAGTACAAGCACAGCGAATGGGTGATGGTGAGCCGCCACAAGTTCGACGGGCTCGTCGGCCACGACCTCATCTGGTGCCTCTACTGCGACTGGATGACCGGCGTCTACTCCCTCGGCGGCGAGATGCTCCGCAACGTCGAGTCCTTCTGGTGCCCCATCCGCTTCTACGACGGCAAGAAGTGCGACCACTGCAAGGTCGACTTCCCCGACATCGACGGCGGCTGGGTGCGTGCCGACGGCACGATGGAAGAGGTCGTCAACATCGTCGAAGAGAAGTATGGCACTGGCAGACGAGAGTGGTTTGGGCACCCGGTGCGGCTGACGGTGAAGGGGGAGGGCGATAGTGCAGGGGGATGAGGCGGCGTGTCATTCGCCGCCGAGTGTTTCAGGACGAGTTGACGAGGGCCGCGTCGAGGTGGCGAGCGCCGGCACGCTGGTCGCGCGGCGCGGATGCGGCGGCCGCGGGCTGCACCGTGCGGTCAAGTTGAGGACGCGCAGACCGTGTTTCCTCATCGGGCGTCGGTGACGCGACGGATGGAGCTGAGGCCTGCGGCGTTGCGACTGGTGGAGTCGGCGCGGGTGAAGTCGCGGGGAGTGTGGACGTGGCGGGCTGCGCGGGGGCGGCAGCGGGGACGGGGGTGAGGACGGGAGTTGGGGCCGACGCGGAGGACGAAGGACTCTGGGCCGGGAGCGCGGGTTCGCTGGAGCGCACCGACCCGCTGGCCGTCTCGGGCAGAGACTCGCGCCGAACGGGGGCGAATCTGGGTTCGCAGGCGCGGAGGGGCTGGGGCGTGTAGTGGGCGAGCCGGACAATGAGGTTGGCGGCCCGGCGGGCGTTGGCGCGCTTGTGCTCGAGCAGTTTCAGACGCTGCATCGAGGTGTCCATCAGG